>Ga0197142_1001870_pt1 | contig 18979 bp, 14 predicted proteins | sample GBS60_MetaG_FD_148614 | JGI IMG/M metagenome (GOLD analysis project Ga0197142, IMG submission 148614) | Sediment microbial communities from Great Boiling Springs, Gerlach, Nevada, United States - GBS 60_MetaG | ecosystem: Environmental > Aquatic > Thermal springs > Hot (42-90C) > Sediment... | reverse complement strand
AGATAGTCGTTGAGTTCCCTTTCAAGTTCATCTGGATCAGGGAACTGTGAAGCCTTTTCCATAAGACACCCATTTCCTTTTTTTGCAGATTTTCGTTTTTGCGGTTTGGTCTTCCATAAATCAGTAAAAATTTCCAACATCATTGAATATAATCGTCTGTAGCTTTAATTTCAATAATCGGAAAAAAACAAATAATGAAAGTCCAGAAATTTTAGTGCTTTTCGATGCTAAAGACAAATTGACAGTCGAATTTTTTAATGTTAACCGAATTTGGTGGTATGGTTGACGGAAGAGCAAAGCGGGAGGTCTGACATGTTTTTTTCCGATAGCGATATTCGATTCATGCTAGAATTCGATAAAAAACATCTTTGGCATCCCTATACGTCCCCAACTAATCCTCTTCCCGTGTATCCTGTTGTCGCAACAAGGGGCACAAAACTGATTTTAGCGGATGGAAAAGAACTTATTGACGGTATGAGTTCTTGGTGGTGCGCCATTCACGGCTATGGTCATCCGGAGCTTGTAAAAGCAGTGATGGAACAAGTCCAGCGTATGTCTCATGTGATGTTTGGGGGTATAACGCATCCGCCGGCTGTTGAATTAGGCAAACTCCTCCTTGATGTTGTTCCCAAAGGGCTTACCAAGATATTTTTATGTGACTCTGGTTCTGTTTCAGTTGAAGTGGCGATGAAGATTGCTCTCCAGTATTGGCATGCACTGGGTAAGACAGAGAAAAAGCGTTTTCTAACGATCCGCTCTGGGTATCATGGAGATACCTTTGGAGCCATGAGCGTATGCGATCCTGTAACTGGTATGCACAGGCTCTTCAGAGGTTTTCTTCCTCAAAATCTATTCGCCGATGCACCGCAGTGTAGATTTCATGACCCATGGGACGAAGGTGACATAGTAAGTCTGGAAAACCTTCTAGGTCAGCACGCTCATGAAATAGCTGCAATCATTCTTGAACCGGTAGTGCAGGGTGCGGGTGGCATGAGGTTTTATAATCCGATGTATGTTCGTCGAGCCTATGAGCTTTCAAGAAAATGGGATGTGCTCTTCATCGCTGATGAAATTGCCACGGGTTTTGGGCGAACGGGAAAAATGTTTGCTTGTGAGTGGGCGGACGTAGCCCCTGATGTCATTTGCATTGGTAAGGCTCTCACCGGAGGTATGATGACTCTTGCCGCAACTCTTACAACCGACAGAGTGGCAGAAGTTATCGGAAATGGAGATCCTGGCATTTTTGCTCACGGTCCTACTTTCATGGCAAATCCATTAGCTTGTGCGGTAGCCAAAGCTAGCATTAAGTTGCTTCTTTCGTCTCCGTGGAAGGAGCAAGTTCTGAGGATTGAAGAGATATTAAGAGAGGGGCTTGAGCCGTGTAAAGATATACCTGCAGTGGCGGATGTAAGAGTGCTCGGAGCAATTGGAGTTGTGGAAACTAAAGATGAAGTTGATGTTGCCTATCTCCAAAGGCTCTTTGTAGAGCGAGGTGTTTGGGTTCGACCTTTCTGGAAGCTTGTCTATGTTATGCCGCCCTACGTGATTGAAGAAGAAGATTTGAAGAAATTATGTCGTTCTATATGCGAGGTTGTGAAAATATGGAGCAGCGGTCGTATGTCTTAAGCGGTGCAGAAAATTTTGCTGATCTGGACAAGTTTAAGTTTGTTGATGAGGAAATAAATGCCAGAAGAGCCTCCCACCGTTTGAGGACTTTAACTCCTGTAGTGCCGGTTTCGGCAACAGAAGTGGAAATTTCTGGAAAGCGGATGATATCTTTTGCGTCAAATGACTATTTAGGTTTATCCAAGCACCCATTTCTGAAAGAGCGTGCTGTAGAATACATCATGCGCTACGGCACCGGTTCCACAGCATCGAGGCTGGTTTGCGGAACCTACGACTGTATGGAAGCTCTGGAAACAAAACTCGCTGTCATGAGTGGTATGGAAAGAGCTTTGATACTTCCATCGGGTTTTCAAACCAATGTGAGTCTTCTACCTGCGCTTGCTACCAGAAAATCACTTATCATTTCCGATGAATTAAATCATGCAAGCATTGTGCTTGGATGCCGTCTTGCTCGATGTGCTGTGGAGATTTTCCCTCATAACGACTATGAAGCTCTCGAAAAGATTCTTTGCCGCCACCGTGGGCAGTTTGACCGAACAATTGTTGTAACAGAAAGCGTTTTTTCCATGGATGGCGATCAAGCTGACATAGATAGACTTGTGGAAATAACTAGAAGTTTCTCGGCTATTTTGGTGGTGGATGAAGCTCATGCTGTAGGCGTTATGGGATCTAACGGTATGGGACTTTCAGCAGGACGTGGAGCTGATATCATTATGGGCACCTTTAGCAAGGCTTTAGGAGCGAGCGGAGCCTACGTAGCTTGTTCTGCAAGGGTAGCCGATTACCTTATAAATTGCTGCTCAGGATTCATTTATTCCACTGCTTTACCTCCGGCGGTTATTGGCGCTGTTGACGCTGCTCTGGATATGTTGCCAACCATGGCTGAAGACAGAGAAGAACTGCAAAAAAAAGCTGATTTTGTGCGTAAGTCTCTTCATAAACTCGGTTTCAACACCGGTCATTCAACCACCCATATTATTCCGGTCATTGTTGGGGATGAACGTTCAACTCTGGATCTTTCAGAACATCTTCGCCTTAACGGTATTTTCGCTCTTGCCTTTCGACCTCCAACAGTTGCTCCAGGAACGAGTAGAATAAGAATCTCCCTCAGTGCGGCTCATTCCTGGGAAGAAATTGAGAAACTTGTGGAGGCTTTTTCGTCATGGGTAAGATGATCGAAAATCTTCCCGAACGAATTTTTGTAACCGGAACCGACACAGGGGTTGGAAAGACTCTTGTTTGTGCTGCTCTTATGGTTACTTTCGATTCAGCTTACTACTGGAAGCCCGTGCAAACCGGGAGTGAAGAAGGTACCGATACCGAATGGATTAGAAGCATCACGGGACTTTCGGCGGAAAGATTTATACCGGAAGCTTACTGTTTGAAAAAACCTCTGTCGCCTCATGCTGCAGCAATTCTAGAAGGCGTAACTATAGATCCTTCTTCAATAATTCCTCCGCCTGTTAATGGAAGGCTTATTGTTGAAGGAGCGGGTGGAGTTATGGTGCCGCTTAACAATCATCATTTTATGCTGGATCTGATTAAACAGTTTAGTTTTCCAGTTCTGGTTGTGTCGAGAAGCACTCTGGGAACCATCAATCATACTCTGTTGACTCTTATGGCGCTGAGGCATGCTGGATTGGAAGTGGCGGGAGTTATTATGAACGGTCCTCTTAATGAATCCAACAAGAAAGCGATTGAACATTTCGGTAATGTGCCGGTGTTAGCTCAAGTAGAGCCTCTGGAAAAAATTACGCCGGATTTTCTTAGAAAAGCCATTATTAAGTGAGTCCAACTAATAGCGAACTGGATTGAACCAGTTATCATGTCCAACCATCTGCACGGGATTTTTTGATAGTCAGTGCCAGCAGGTGAGATAGGGGCGGGTTCCGAACCCATTTCTGCACAATGAAAGATAGACACATCAGGTGTTTGATCGAGGCATTAAAGGCGACATCCACCAATTGCATTAGAGGTTCAAAATGTTATTATATGTTTGTTTGAACGCAGAAATGTTGAATAAACCAGTAGAAAGGTCTGGTTTGTAATTTTGTAATGATCCGTAGGATCCTGCCGCTTTCAATTTATCCAGACATTCGAGATATCTTTAAAAACAGTTGGCCTATCTTGGGTGTTATGCTTTCCAACTTCATAGTGGGATATACTGATGTTTATGTGGCAGGGCTTATTGGTTATCGCACGCAAGCAGTGGTGGGACTTGTTAATCAGATATTTTTTCTTTCCATTATCGTAGGGAACGCCATAGCTGTTGGAACTGTTGCTCTCGTGTCCAGAGCGTTTGGGAAGGGAGACGATGACCTCGTTCGCAGGCTGACTTTACAGAGCATGATGCTTGCTGTTGTTATAGGAGGGTTACTTTCTATCGGGATATTTAGCTTCGCTCCGTTGATTGTATCTTGCTTTCACATTTCGGAAGATTTGATGTCTGAGGCCATGTCATTTCTCCGAGTTTTTTCCTTTGCTATATTTTTCAATTATATCATCATCATGGGTAGTGCCATTCTGCGGTCTACAAATCGGCCACACAAAGCCTTTGCTGTAATAGGGATTTCAACTCTTATTAACGTTCCGGGTGATTTTTTACTGACTTTTGGCTTAGGAACCTTTAATGGCTTTGGATCTATTGGTATCGCCTGTTCTACCGTAGCGGCTCTCGCAGTGGGAACCTTCATCACTATGCAGTTTGTCGTAAAGCCCTACGGATTAAGGATAAAATCTTATCTACAGTCGTTTTCTCGGGCTCATCTACGGCAAATAATACAGATAAGCTGGCCATCGGCCGTTCTTCAGCTCGCCTTTCAGGGAGGCACGCTTGTGCTTTATCGCTATCTTACAGCTCTGGGGTCTTACGGCACTATTGCAATGGCGGCATATACTAACGGTATTCGTATTGAATCCATCATTTTCCTTCCGGCTTTTGCGGTCAACATGGCGGTTGCGGTTCTTGTGGGGCAGTCGCTTGGAAGAGAATCTATAGAACATGCGAGACGTATTGCCTATACTGCCGCCTTGCTAACCATAGTGATACTTTTCCCTGTAGCTTTCTTCCTTTTTTGGAAAGCTCCTTTTGTAGCTACCTGGCTTTCTAATAATCCAAACGTGTGTGAAGAAACCGCTCGGTATATCCGCATCAATACGGCTTTTTATCCGTTGCTTGTCATGAGCATTGTTTTCGGAGGCGCAATGCAGGGAGCGGGAGACACTAGGGGTGCCATGTGGATTATCGTTGCGGCGGTCTGGATTATAAGAGTGCCTCTTGCCGGTGTTTTCGCTCTAGTTCTTTCCTGGGGTGCTACCGGAATTTGGTGGGCAATGGCATGTTCCATGACTTTTCAGGGTATTTCAATGTTTTTAAGATTTCGCACTTCTGCCTGGTATCATTCGTTTAGTAAGTAGATCTTTTCGCCTGATAATAGAGTCTTTAAATCCTTTGGGTTTCTAGATATGCAAATTTCCTATTTGATTATCTAGCCGATTAAATCTACCGGTTTCTTGTATAACATTCACACATCTCATCGGGAGGACAAGTCATGGAAGCTACAGCATTAAAGCCAAAAAAGGTTGCAGAAGATATTAGAAACTATCTTAATCAGTTGAATCTTTCCTACTGCCTCACCTGTGGCACCTGCACCAACGGATGTCCCATTACAGGAAATCCCGGGGCTGAGGGGCTTGACATTAGAAAAGTGCTCAGGATGATTGCTTTAGGACTTATAGACGAAGTAGTTAATTCCAAATTTCCCTGGCTATGCACAGGTTGTGGGCGTTGCGCTCAATCCTGTCCAATGAATATAGATATTCCTTATATTATGCTTCACATGAAGCATCTTCGTCCGAGAGATCAAGTGCCGGGGATTCTTCATAAGGGTGTTGAAAACTGTCTAGCTACAGGGAACAATCTTGCTATACCAGAACAAGATTACATCTTTCTAATGCATGATATGGGTAATGAACTTGCCGATGATTGTTGCCCTGGATTTTATGTGCCTATAGACAAAGAAGGTGCCGATATTCTTTTCTTTCCAAACTCAAAGGAAGTCTTCTCAGACAATGAGGACATGAAATGGTGGTGGAAGATTTTCTATGCCGCCAAAGAAAATTGGACTATTCCTCTTACCAATTGGGAATCCGTTGACTGGGGAATTTTTACCGGAAACTATGAAGCAAGCCTGGAAATTGCTCGTCGAAAATTAGAAAATGCTAGAAGACTTAAGGTTAAACGAATGATCATGCCAGACTGTGGTGGTGCGTCTTACGGATGTCGAGTTGGTATAAAGAATCTCTGTCACATGGATCCTTCATATGGTGATGTAAAGTTCATCTACCTTTATGAATATCTAGTTGAATTGATTAAATCGGGACGAATTAAGCTAGACAAAAGTGTCCATGCCGGTAAAGTTTTTACCTGGCATGATTCCTGTAAGCACGGACGCGAGCTTGAGCGGCACTTTGGCAAAGGCTTTTATGAAGAGCCTCGATGGATAATTCAGCAGTGCGTTGATAACTTTGTGGACATGGAACCTAACCGTTCACTTTCATTCTGTTGCGGCGCTGGAAGTGGTAACTGGCCTACACCCTATGAAGATGATTCCGCGTGGCACGGTAGAAGAAAGTTTGAGTCTATAAAGAACAGCGGAGCTGACGTTGTGGTAGTCGGTTGTTCTAACTGTCGTGATCAGATGATGAGACGTCTTCCTAAGTATTTCAAGGATTACAAATATGAAGTGAAGTATATTTGGCAGCTTGTAGCGGAAAGCCTTGTTATTGAACCCTGGAGTGATGAAGAGATTGAAAAGGCTCAGCAGGAAGCCGCAGCTCAGTGGGAACGGCTAGGCTTCTCTCCTGAGGAAGAATAACATCCCACAAAATCCCGAAGAGCCGGTTTCCTCCCCCATGTTTAACCAGGCTCTTCGGGAAATATTTTTGGATAGGCTCGCAGATCAGAGTTAAATAACAATATCGCAAACTATATCGTAAGCCCAAAATTCCTGACTTACAGGGAAGCTTCCATAAATAAGGTAAAAAAGCGGTGAAAGCTTGTTCTTTGCTTGCTGATCCTCGGAAACATTAAGACGTTTTATAGATAAAGCCTGCCGATTTATTACCTTTTTCTCAATATCTAGAAGTTTTACATAGCATTTTCTGCCTTCGAGTTCTTCTCGAGCATTTACAAAAGCCCCTATTAGTATAATTTCACCTTTACTGCCTTTAAAAGCTTGAACATAAGAATCAAAAAGCTTGGTTACAGGAGCAATTAGTTGAGCATCTGCTGAGGACGGGGTCTTATGCGATGGAATGTTTTGTTTTGCCGGTCTACCTTCCTTGTCTTCGCCTATTGTAATATCTCTTCTTTTGTATAAGAATTCCTTCAACATAGAAAGGTGATCACCGGCTGGGCTTTCCGTAGCTCTAGATATGAGATACTGAGAATCAATATCTGCGTGCATGATTCTTTCTTCAAGGCTCTGAATGTCTGCTATGTTTAAACCTACCGTGCCTCCAGGGGCGTCGAATCTTATCTCGCTTCCTTTTTTCCAACAGTAAGGAAAAGCGAGAGTATTACCGTTGTGAAGTGTTGCTAAAATGTCACCAGCAAAAGCCACATTTCCTATAAAAACCAAAATGGCAACTCCACAGATTAACGCAAGCTTCCTTTTCATTTTCCTTACCTCCTTTAGTTATCCATTTTGAAAAAATTGTTATGATGTAGTATTTTGCCAGCGAAATAAAATTCTTTCTAGTTCAAAAAGACGAAAAGTGAAAGCCATAAACCATAGAGTCACTGCAACTTCCTTTATACTGATAACAGGTGGATCCTGGCTGGAAGCAATCTATGCTTTTTTCATGGGGAGTGTTCCCGACCAGCTTGAACGTATCGGAACGAAGCGTTTAATGGCACATCGAGGTTTTTCTCATGATCTCGGGTTGTGGTTCGGTTTGATTCTTTTCGTTATATTTTGCCCCTTTTCGCCCCCAGCGCTAATATCGATTCCATCAAGCCATTTTAACGAGATTTTCTATTTCAGAACATGGGTTCTTTTCCTCCCCGGCTTGTTGCATAGCTTTTTTGATATGTTAACTCCTAAAGGAGTGCCATTTATGGGAGTAAGAATCTCACTGCCGATCCTCAACCATGGTCTATGGAAGGAATATCTTCTTTCATGGAGTTTTCTCTTTGTAGCAATAGTAGCTCATACCGAAAGATTTTCCCACATTGTTACGGCTGTGTGTAGACGTATAGGATTTCCATAGGCATTAAGCAGTAGAAGTGCATCGAAGAGCAGAGAGTCAATGCGGTCGAATATTTCACGACACAGTCCTTCATGGCTCATGCTGTGCCCGAAAAGGTAACTTCTAAGTTCGTCAACCTGAGCATTACCCACCTGGCTTATTTTAGAAAGAGGGGCAGCGAGAGATGCCAGTCGCTCTAATATGAGTAGCTTCCTGGCCAGGGAGAGAAACCCATCTACTAGAGATTCAAGTTCCTTTAGTCGATATCCCCATGAGTTATTGATGTCCCTCTTTTGCTTTTCATCCACAGCAGAAAGAACCTCCACGGAAGCACAGAGGAAAGCAAGACAGGTTGACAGCATGGAGTATTCTAGCCCTCGAACACCTCTCTTCCATCCAAGTAGCCATGGCTTACGCCAGAACCACATAAGGTGACGTTCCCCCAGATGGATAAATTCAGACACTTTGGCAATTATCCTTTTTATGCAGTGACAGTGATTTTGAGATGGCAAATCGGGAATAGGAATCCTAAATGCCTTTGTTTTTAGAACTGATTCCTTTGCCTGTTCGCTAAGATATATCAAGCATTGTTTGAAGAATTTGTTTCCTTCCTCGTCTCCCGGAGTTTCAAGATGAGGATAGGAGAGAATCAAGCGTCCCGATCCGTAAGAACCTTCAATTATTGCAGGATTGTTCAAAAAATACCGCCATGGATCCAAATTTATACCGTAAACGGCTTCCAGCCTTTGAAGTTCCTCAGGTTCCACACCATCTATAGGAATATCTGAAACCCAGAAATCTTCACCGAGGGATTCGTAAAAGGCAATGGGGACTGCATGGTCCTTTGGGATGAGAGCAAACTGCGATGGCCACCATACAGAGGTTTTCACTACATCTGGCAAATTTCTAGCCCAGTCTAAATTTGATTTTGCGATTTTTATGTAAACTGTGCCACTTGCACTGGGCAATCTTTCCTTCAATGAGAGCCGATGGACAGGCACCATTTCAAGCGTATTCTTACCGGAAAGTCCGAGCCCGGCTCCTCCACAAAGGCCAAGATAACATCCCCCTGAATGGACAAACTTTCGAATAGCTTTCTCACCCTCAATTCCCAGAGAAGCCTTTTTGTGAGAAGCCCATCCACCAGGGACAATAAGCACAGAATAGCTATTGAGAGCACCTTCCTGTATTGCCCGGGCATTCAAAATGTCGAAAGGTAGTTGGAGCTCGAGGAGCGTATCATAGAGGAAAAGGCCCCAAAGAAAAGATTGATCCCAGAAGACAGCAAGTGGCTTCACAGCTAAGCCTTTCTCCTATTCTTCTCCTAAATCAATCATACCTCCCATTTTGAGAATAGCTACTCCGCCTTGAAGATTACGTCCGGCTTTGCCAAGTTTTGCCTGAATTTGCCTGAGAACTTCATAAGACCTTGCACCGGAATTGCAAACCAGAATAAGTTCCTTTGCAGACGGTATTTCGTTAATTCTGTGTTTAATTTCTTCCTGCGGAATGTTTACCCATCGATCTCCAAAACGCTCGACATAAGGACGAGCATTAGCCGGGGATCTAACATCCAGCACGCAAATATCCTGGGAAGATGATTCTTCAGATTCCAGGAAAACAGAGCAAAATTCTTCTGGATCTATTGTAACATTCAATCCCTCTATTATATTTTCCGCCACATTTGCTACGGCGTTTAAGATATCCATGGCTGATGCAAAAGGCGGAGTATAAGCAACTTCCATGTTAGAAAGAGACTCTAGGGTTGCCCGATTGGCGATTAGCGAAGCCACTACATTGATCCTTCCAACAACGGCGTCACCATTTTTACCTATGCCCTGAACCCCTAGAATACGGCGTGTCTTCCTGTCAGCTACAAGAGTCATGTACATAAGTTCCTGAGTTGGATAGAAATGGGCGCGATCCGATTGAACCACGTAGGCACGCACAGGATCAAAACCCTCATCTACAGCTCTTTCATAGCTGATTCCGGCTGAAGCAACACCGAGTTCGAAAATCTTGACAGCGAAACTTCCAACCGTTCCATCGAAGGTAGCATATCCTCCCGCTATATTCGTTCCGATGACTCGTCCCTGCCTATTTGCAAGTGACCCTTGAGGAAAATGCACCAATTTACCCGTCACCAAATGGGGAATTTCTATACAATCTCCACCAGCGTATATGAAGGGATCTGACGTTTGAAGTCGCCTGTTTACAACAATACCACCTCTTGGAGTTACTAGTAATCCCGCCTTTCTGGCAAGTTCACCGTTTGGCTCCACACCTACGGCTGTGATTACAAGATCTGCTGAAAAGAAATTTTTATCCGTTGTTACGGCGTAACTTTCACCGTTTTTCTCGATTTTTGTCACACATTCACCGAGATATATGCTTACACCGTGTTCTTCCATGTGTTTTTTTATAATTTGAGCCATGGCGGGTTCAATAATGCCGGGAAGCAATTGAGGCATCATCTCAATCACTGTTGTCTGAACACCCCAGAGGTCGGTAAGAGCTTCCGCCATTTCGCAACCTATAGGACCACCTCCAATAATTACGGCAGTTCCCACTTCGCCTTTAGCAACTCGCTCTCTAATGGCTATTGCATCGTGTAGATTAGATACGGTCATTACGCCTGGAAGATCTGCTCCAGGAATAGGTGGTTTTCTAGGTTTGCTGCCGGTTGCAATAACCAGAAAATCATAGGGAATATTTTCCCTGGACCCTTTCGAAAAGTCTTCAACTAGAACTTCTTTATTTCGTCGGTCGATATCTACAGCACGGGTCCGTGTCCGGACTTCGACATCTTTAACGTCTCGGAAGAATTGAGGCGTTCTAACCATGTGAAAGCTGGTGCTCATGAGCTCCTTTACATCACTTACTTCGCCAGACACGAAGTAGGGGATTCCGCATCCTCCGTAGGAGATATATTCGTCCTGGTCTATAAGTAGAATTTCGGCTTCTGGATCCAGTCGCCTTAATCTGCAGGCGACCTTAGGACCTAAAGCAACTGCTCCGATTATAACCACTCTCTTTTTCATTTTTCCAAAGGCTCCTCTTTTTAGGTCAATCGTTTCCAAACCCGTGTATAGCTCCACAATCAGGGCAAGTCCATGTAATGCCGTTACATGTCATACCCCAGAAGTTTTCTTCCATACAGTTCCAGCAAATCATAAACCCACATGAAGAACACCACCAGCAGAAGGGCAATTTCTTCCCACAGGCATAGCAAATGAATTCTTTGGGCTTTCTCAATTTGCTGATTTTTTTATCTGCCACAGCGCCACTGTTCATGTGAGCTTTACCTCCTATTTTCGATCATAGCTTACTTAATCACTCGAAGGTTTTTCAAGAACTAGGTGCAGGTAGTAGGCTGTTCCAAAAAACTCTCAGTGCCCCCTCCTTTGGTCCCGCCTTTGGCGGGACCAAAGGCGTGGCTTTAATGATGGCCCCGCCAGAGGCGGGGTATCTTGTAGGGAGGCTTGGGAAGAGAGATCTTATTCTGTGGTAAATTTCCTGCGAGTTATTCCCTTCTTTTAGCATGTTGTGTGCGATTCTGATTGAGGAATGCAGCAGTCTCATAAGAGAAAGGACTTTTTGTTTTTCTTCCTCTTTCAGCTCAAGTCCGAAGCTCAAAGTTAAAGGTATGGTATTTCTAGAGTCGCTCATTAGCTGATACTTTCACCGAAGGCCTGTTATTTTTACTTAAAGCTCCACAATATATAAAAGAGAAAAATCATTTACAAAGGTAAAAAAAGTAACACGAAGCTTAATTATGGAACAGCCTCGGTGCAGGTAGTGGCAAAAATCGGTATAAGTGCTTAATTGTGCTTGCGAAAATAAAGTTGGCATCCAACAGGAAAGAGTCAATACCCGCTTTTTTAGGTCTGCTCCAGATTTTTAGTAAGCGAGGGCATCATTAATCGAATTGGCAACCATGCCAGAGATTCTTAATCAATTTTGGCGAGAGTGTTCAGGATGTGTATGCGTGGACCTTTGCGGGAAATGGGTAGAGCTAATCCAGGCAAGTTTTACAAGTTAAGACTCCTTATAAGTGTCAGATAATCTTTTAAGTGCCTTGTTATCAAAAATCGATGTTTTACCCTTTCCCTTGCATAGAATCCCATTTTTTCTCTGAGTTCCCTATCCGCGAGGATCTGTCTTGCCCTGTAGGCGGCACCTTCCAGAGAGTTCACCAAAAAGCCTGTTATTCCATTAAGAATCTGCCTTTTTATTCCCCCTACGTTACCGCCTATAACAGGCTTTTTCTTCCACATAGCCTCAGTAACAACAAGACCAAAGCCTTCCCTTATTGACTTTTGAAAGACCACCGTAGCAAAGCGTTGGAAGCTGTTGATCTCAAGATGGCTATCTGAAGGAAGGTTCAGTACAAAAACATCTTTGTCACCTGAGGTAGCATTGATAAGCTCTTTGTAAACCTCATATCCTTCTGGATCATCGCTAGCGTAAGCCCCTACCAACACTAGCTGACAGTCGTCCTTGCTCTTTACTATTTTGTAGGCCTCGTATACACCCATAGGATCTTTCAACCTGTCAAATCTGGAAACTTGCAGAAGCAAAGGTTTTCCAATGTCCACTCCAAACTTTTGAACGGTTTGCAAAACAAACTCCTGGTCTAGATCCAGGTTTTTAGGATGTAGAGGGTCTATGGAAGGTGGTATTATGTAGGCTGGGATCTTTAAGTTGTGATAGACGAATTCAGGAATGTGAAAAATTGCGGCGTCGTAAGAGTTTATGAAAAGCTCAATAAAATCCCAAGCCTTTGGATCAGGGGTGGATGTATCTATATGACAACGCCATATCCACTTTTGGTGGTTTTGTTTGTTTATAATCATTCCCATAGGTTGTGGATCGTGAACAAAAACTACGTCGTAGTCTTGCGTATTTATCCTGTTTAAATTCTCGTAGGTTTCCTTGAGGTAAGTGCTTACCTCGTGGCTTTCTATAGTGGAAAAGCCTTTAATATGTAGCATGTTGTGGAGCTTTTTCGTAAAGCGGAAAAATTTTTCCGATCCCTTAAAAACCTCCCAGTGGGTTTTTATTCCTACGGAGTTCATGAGAGGCACAAGTCTCGATAGAATTTCCGCTACGCCTCCACCTTCCTTCGTGGAGTTTATGTGCAAGACTTTTAGGTCCTTTAACTTTTCCGCAATGAGAAGAAGCTCTTCTATGGTTTCAATTCCTACAGATTTTTCATAATCTTCAAGCTTTATCATTCTTTCATAACCTCTAATATAGCTTCCTTTACCTCATAAAGGTTCAGCATGTATACGTCTATTGATTCTATAGCTTCACCCTTTTTAGCATATCCTTGGTTGATCAACCATTCGGAGTAGTCGTTTATAGCACTTCCTTTGTCTACCCTGCAAGTTATCAGGTGATGGAACAGGGAGTATATGCTTGATTTTTCTATCCCTTCCACGAATTCCTCAAGGTTGTAAGCAACTCTTCCTGTTTCAAGCACATGTCTGTGGACATATATAAAATGGAAGGGCTCAAGGAAAGCTTTTACCTTTTCAGCTTCACACTCCCAGAGAATACTCAGAAGATCTTCTCTTAGCTTTTCAAGATCGTAGTAGCGGATCGGGTCTATTACCGAAATCTTCTCCGCCAGAATTTCACAGTTGTTTCTTGCAAGCCAATGAGCAAAGCTGTTAGGATAGTCCGTGGGCAGGTTATGGTAATTGAACAAGTTTAAATAAAAATGGTAGAAAAGACTGCTGTTGGGGACCACCTTAATGGCTTCTGTGAACTCTTGAAGACTTTTTGCTTTGACCCCCGTGTATGCGGTTACCCACACTTCTGTTCTAAACTCAAACCCCCAACTCATCTTCAACCTCCCTCATCCTCAAGTAGAAATCTTAACACATTCAAAGCTTCATTCTGGGAGGGAACATAGTACTTGGCAAAAGAAGGGGCTGCGCCAACTTTGATGGTTATAGCCTTTGATGGAAGAGCCTTGAACATATCCTCGTCAGTAATATCATCGCCCATGGAAAAGACGAAGTCGCAGTCCTGACAGAAATAGAGAGCAATTGTTCCTTTGTTTATACCAGCAGGACGTATTTCAACAACTTTGTTTCCCAATAAAATGCTGTAATCGGTATTAGCTATAAGGGAGCTAAGCTCGTCTATGAGCTCTTTGACCCTCATAGACGCCATCTCTGGGTCTGAGTTCCTGTAATGGAAAACTAATGTAAAGTTCTTTTCCTCTATGAAGGATTGGGGAAGTCTGTCCACACAAAGCTCCATCATAGCTCTGACCTTTTCCAAAATCTCGCTGTTTGCGACGCATCTTGTAGTCCATTCTTCTCCAGGCTCTTTTAACAAACATCCGTGCTCTGCAACAAGGGTTATAGGAAGGGTTCCGAACCATTTATCTAGCTGTTCCTTCTTCCTTCCAGATACCAGGACTACTCTGGTGTTTTCAACCTCTCCCAGCTTTTGGAGTATGTTCTTTATCTCCTGGGTAGGCATAGCCAGATAAGGGGTTCTTGCCAGAGGAACCAGCGTGCCGTCGTAATCCACAAGGAGTAATTTTTTGCGTGCGTTTTTGAACATCCCTCTCAGTCTTTTCAGTAACTTTCTGTTTAGCTCTTTAGTTTTTAGAGTATCTCTCTTGGATGCTATATCCTTCAGAGATTCCAGAAAGTCCTTTCCCCACTTGAGCACATGGTACCTTTTTAGTCTTTCCTGCATTGCCTTTAATCTGTTCTCTTGTTCCTCGGGGGACATTTCCAGAGCAAGCTCTATCGCTCTTGAAAGTTCCTCTACCGAATTGGGGTTCACCACCATGGTTTCACCCAACTCTTTGCTACTGCCAGCAAATTCCGAAAGAATTAGAACTCCTCTCAAGTCTTTCCTTGACGCCACGAACTCTTTGGCTATGAGGTTCATGCCATCCTTTATGGAGGTTACCAAAAGCACATCGCTCGCTCTGTAGTGCGCTACCAGATCCTCAGTGGGAAGCGATGTATAGTGGTAAAGCACGGGTACCCACTCAACAGAGCCAAACTTTCCGTTTATCTGGGCTACTTTCTGTTCTATCTGGTTTTTCATTCTCTGATAGTGTTCTACATGTTCTCTCGATGGCACCAGGTTCAGGATAAGCACCACTCTGCTATGCCAGTCCTGTCTCCTCAATAGAAAATCTTCGAAAGCTAAGAGTCTGTTGTATATGCCTTTTGTGTAATCGAGCCTGTCAACGGAAAATACAATTTTTTTGTGCCCTAAGGTTTCCTTTATGACTTCAGCCTTTTTATCTGAGGACTCAAGAGAGTTGAAAAGTTCAAAGTCTATGCCCATGGGGAAAGTATCCGCTTTTATGTGCCTGTCGGCATATACAAACCCTCCCATGGAGTAATCTATTCCAAGTATTCTAGTAAGACTTCTCAGAAAATTTATGGTGTATTCGTGGGTGTGAAAACCTATGAGATCTGCTCCAAGAAGCCCCTCTAGCACTTCCCGTCTCCAGGGTAGCTGAGCAAAAATCTCAGGGGGTGGGAAAGGTATGTGTAAGAAAAACCCTATCTTCGCGATGGGAAGAGATTCCCTTAACATGCTGGGAATTGGCATGAGATGGTAGTCATGAATCCACAGGTAAGTTTCATCGTCAACTTCTATGTGTTCTAAAATAGCTTTTAGGAAGATCCGATTTACTTCCAGGTAGCTTTCCCAAAAGGTCTTCTCGTAAGTTGCGAGAGTGGGCATACTATGGAAAAGAGGCCAAAGGGTTCTGTTACAAAAACCATTGTAGAACCTGTCCATCAGCTTTTCAGGAACGTAAACTGGTAGGCAATTGTGCTCTTGAGGAAGGACATCTTTTATATTATTCAAGTCTTTTTTCTTCAAATTCGATCCCGCCCAACCTATCCAAATCCAAGAAGATATGCCCGCTTTCCTAATAAAGGTTTCTATACCTGAAACCAATCCTCCCGGGCTTTTCTGAAAGTCTAATGGCTTAAGACTTCGGATACTTATGGGGAGTCTGTTAGCAACTATCACTAGCCTTATCTTGGAAATTGCATTATGCATGAATTCCTCCAGAATGCTGGGATAATTTGAGGCTTAATAAGGGGCTATTTTCTAGTCCTTGGCTTATACTAGCTCAAAACCCGCCGAGAAATTAAATTGCTAAGTATCCTTGGTTATCCTTATGTGTCGCACCTAGTTTGTCAAGATAAAAAAAGATGGTGCGAACCCTCCGAGTTGATGATAATATGTAAAAGCCATTTTTACCCTGAGCGCGGCCCTGAGCCTGTTGAAGGAGTTTACCATGAACCTCATAGAACGCGAGATTAAAGTGATCATCTCTTTTGGTTGAACTAGCCGAAGGAAGGGGTAGGAGTGGCTCGAACACTTTATGTGGGCTTGGTTATGATTCTTCCATGTTTGCTTGTTTCCAATGGGTAACTTTTATCTAGAGAAACGTTATGAAATTTTGAGAAAGGAAAAGTCATGGAGAATCAGTTGTTTAAGTATGTCGTAATAGGAGCTGGACTATGTGGTAGCGTTCTTGCCGAACGCATCGCCAGAGTGCTTGGAGAGAAGGTTCTTGTCATAGAAAAAAGACACCACATTGGTGGGAACTGTTACGATGAGGTCGATTCTAACGGTATTCTGGTTCACAGGTATGGTCCCCATCTCTTCCATACGGATAATGAAAAAGTATTTTCGTATCTCTCACAATTTACTGAATGGGAAATTTATCATCATCGTGTTCTTGCCTTCGTGGATGGAATCAAAGTTCCCGTTCCTTTTAATTTCAATTCCATGGATAAGCTATTTCCTTCAGAATATTGCCGTAGGCTTCAACAAAAGCTCATGGATCTTTACTCTTTGGGAACGAAGGTGCCTATTCTTGAGTTGATGCAGCATAATGACCCGGAAATTAAATCTCTTGCTCGTTACGTTTATGAAAAAATCTTTTTAGGTTATACTTCCAAGCAGTGGGGTAAGAAGCCGGAAGAAATTGACCCTGAAGTCACAGCTCGAGTTCCTGTTATGATTGGCCGAGACGATCGTTATTTTCAGGATCGATTTCAGGCAATACCAAGACGTGGATATACGGAAATTTTTAAAGCTCTTCTGAAACACGAAAACATTAAACTTATGCTAAACACCGACTTTAAAGAGATTGGTTTTATAAGGGATGATAAAATCTACCTTTTCGGGCGAGAGTTTGAGGGAGTGCTCATTTATACAGGCTCTCTGGATGAGTTGTTTGACTATCGTTTCGGAAATCTTGAATATCGATCCCTCGACCTTGAGTTTGAAAGCAAAAAAATGCCATGGTTTCAGGAAGTACCGAGCGTCAATTACCCGAATGACTATAACTTCACAAGAATTACAGAGTTTAAACATATTCACTTTGTCGATTCCGACTCTACGACGATTTTGAAAGAATACCCGAAGAGTTACGTTCCCAGACGGGATGTGCCTTATTATCCGTTTTTTACCGATGAAGCTCGCAAAGCACACCTCTTGTATAAGGAATATACTGCTAGATTCCCCAACCTAATTCCTGTGGGCAGATTAGCGGAATATCAATACTACGACATGGATGATGCTGTTCACAGAGCACTGACCGTATTTGATGAAATAAAGAGTAAAAGTTGACTATCTCCTTAGATAGATGAAGAAAATAGGCTATGTGCAAGGCCTTCTGATTCTTTTACAGGTGACTTGACAAATTTATTGTAAGTTGACAACAACAATATACAGGCGTATTATCAAGTGAGAAATAAAAGTAAAGTCTGATTTAGCTTTGTAAACTACGTGTTGTGGAGGCTTTATTATGCAGTCTAAGTCTGAAATAGATCCTAATAAGCCTATTTATCCTATAGGCGTTGTGGCAGAAATCATAGGGGTTCATCCAAGAACGATAAGAGTTTATGAGCAGGAAGGGCTTATAAAACCACCTCGTAGAGGAGGCAAACGTTTTTTTTCTAATGCCGATCTTCAGTGGCTTCGATGTCTCAGGAAACTTATTTCCGAAGACGGTCTCAATATAGCCGGCATAAAAAAACTTCTATCCATGGTTCCATGCTGGCAAATCAGAAATTGCGATGAAGACACGAGAAAGAAATGTCCTGCTATGTTAAATTTTTCTACTCCTTGCTGGGAAATAAAACCACAAGCTTGCCGTCAAAGGGGGCTAGATTGTGCCGATTGCGAAGTATACAAAAATAAAATCCACCATGTATTAAAAGCCAAGTGCAATGAATAGCTATTCCCCCGAGATTTCTCGATCTTTCATTTTTGGACCTGTGCCTTCTAGAAGACTGGGGCGTTCTCTCGGGATAGACCTTTTTCCGTGTAAGATGTGCTCTTTTGATTGCATCTATTGTGAATGCGGTCCTACAGAGCACCTAACGGTGAAACGGTTTTCGAAGCCATCGCCGGACGAGGTTATTTCAAGTCTTAAAGCATTTATTGAAACATTCCAGCCATCCTTTGATGTGATTACTTTTTCTGGTTCGGGTGAGCCGACTCTTTACGAACCAATAGGCGATCTTATTGATCTCATAAAGCATGACTTTCCTTCTTGTCCCGTGGCTGTTCTGACAAATGGATCGCTTTTAATGGATCCTTCAGTAAGATCATCCATCTTTAGAGCCGACATTGTTTCTCCATCCCTGGACGCTCCAGATGAGGCTCTTTTCAGAAAAATCAACAGACCTCACCCGTCCTTAACCTGGGAGAGACTTGTCGAGGGACTGGTTGCTCTTAGAAAAGAATACCGTGGAATGTATCGTCTGGAGGTGCTTATTATCAAAAACATAAACGACAGCCATGAGCACCTAAAGCGAATTGCCGATGTGGCTTCCCGGATAAATCCAGACGTGGTTGATCTTACCACCATAGCCCGTCCAGGGACGGTTTCTTCACTCCAAGGACTTTCTCCAGAGGAACTGGAAGAATGTGCAGAGTTTTTCAAGGATGTTCCATGTTCTATCGTGGGTGGTTATCTAAAAAAGGGTATCGCTCAGGAAAGAAAAATCTCCCCTGAGATGCTTGAAACTCAGATAGATAATCTTCTCGCACGCCGCCCCTGCTCTCTAGATGACCTGGCAGACAG
>Ga0197142_1001869_pt1 | contig 18979 bp, 12 predicted proteins | sample GBS60_MetaG_FD_148614 | JGI IMG/M metagenome (GOLD analysis project Ga0197142, IMG submission 148614) | Sediment microbial communities from Great Boiling Springs, Gerlach, Nevada, United States - GBS 60_MetaG | ecosystem: Environmental > Aquatic > Thermal springs > Hot (42-90C) > Sediment... | reverse complement strand
ATCCGTGACGGAAGCAAAAAAGGAGCCAAACTGGACCCTGCGGCAGTGGAAATCCTGGCAGCCCGCACAGCCCTCCTGAATACCTACACCATGCATATGCCCAATGACAAAGCCGAAGTGAGTAAGGCCAACCTTGATCAATGGAAAAAATACTCCCAAGACCTGATCGATTTGAGTCGCCAACTGGTCGAAGAGGCGGTCAAAGGTCGGTCTGCAAGTGAGACTGCTATGATCAGCTTGCTCAGTAAGATCAACAACAAATGCTCCGATTGCCACAGTAAGTTCCGGGACGATTGAACGATCGTTCTACATGGGCGTGGGAGCGACCGACGAATCCGCACGTGACGAAAGCCTAACTGTCCGTTGCCCTTATCACGTTCGTGCGGTTTCTACATTGTGGAGCCGTCCAATCGGGTCGCTCCATGAGGACCCCGGAGTATCTCGATCTTACTCCCGTTACCTGCGGACCTGTGACACTCGCAGTGGAACTGAATATGACCGATCGTAGGGATGAGCAATCTCTATCTCCTATTGCTCCAGTCAGTGTGCCATCTTTCCCTTGGCGTGACCCGAGGTTGGAACCCATCCGCGAGAAGGTATTCTCCGGACAGCGTTTGAGTTTCGAGGACGGCTTACTGCTTGAGGAGACGCATGATCTGTTGACTTTAGGAGAATTGGCCAACTATGTGAGAGAGCAGAAAAACGGCTCGGTGACCTATTACAATGTCAACATGCATCTCAACCCGACGAATGTCTGTGTGTACCGTTGCGCCTTCTGCTCGTTTCGCGCTGATCTCAAAGGGGCTAATGCCTACGTGATGACCGATGAAGAAATTCTGGCTCGTGCCCGGGAAGCCACAGAACGGGGTGCGACGGAACTTCACATCGTCGGAGGCCTGCATCATCTGCTGCCTTACGAATGGTATTACAATATCATCGCTAACATTCACCGACATTATCCCCAGTTGCACTTGAAGGCCTGGACGGCGGTCGAGTGGGACTGGTTTTCCCGATTGACGAAGCGAAGCATCCGGGATTTGATGATCGAAATGCGAGCTGCGGGGCTAGGCTCATTGCCAGGGGGTGGGGCGGAGATATTCCATCCGGAAATCCGCCGTCGCATCTGCGATTACAAAGCCGATGCCCAACAATGGCTGGACGTTCACCGCCAGTGGCACGAACTGGGGGGGAAATCTAATGCTACCATGCTCTACGGGCACATCGAAAAACCTTACCACCGGGTCGATCACTTGCTCCGCTTGCGGGAGTTACAGGACCAGACCGGCGGATTCCAAACTTTCATCCCTCTGGCCTTTCATCCTGCCAATAACCCCCTGGGTCGAAATCTTCCTAAGCCCTCGGGGATGATGGATTTGAAAATGATTGCGATTGCCCGCTTGATGCTCGATAACTTTCCCCACATCAAAGCCTACTGGCAGATGTTAGGCGTCAAAACGGCACAAGTCGCTCAGAGCTGGGGAGCAGATGACATCGATGGGACAGTTGTTTACGAAAAAATCTACCATGCTGCAGGGAGTGATAGCCCTCAAGAATTGACCGTGGCCGAGCTGGAACGCCTCATCCGCGAAGCCGGTCGCATTCCCGTAGAGCGAGATACTTTGTATCGTCCCGTTCAACGCAAGCAACCCCTCGCTCCATCATGTCAACAAAATCCTGTTGTCATGACAGCATGACGCATCTACAGCAGCGGTGCTGCACGATTATGAGGACCGGTTTGGCCAGCGAGAAGAATACAGTCCACCTGAAAGAATACAGATGTCCGTTAGTATCCTGACCCAAGGGATTTGAGTCCCCGTGAGTGACTTACATCAGTTCTACAGGGAAGGGCTGTTCTTTCTCCTCCGTGCTGTCCGAAGTTGAGATCACAGATGGGAAGTAAAGTTGTAGCCCAGTCGACTCCGGGGCGAAAGCCAGCCAGAACGGCATCACGGGAGGACTCCCCAACTGCATGGTAGAAGTCCCTGAATCCAGGGTGTTAGCTACCGTCGTCGAGGTTACAGTGGGGTGGGACAGAGCAAATGCAGTTCGCATTGTAAAAGACCAGAGCGGTAACCTTACCGGCCCGCGGTAGGAGTAGACTGCGAACTCTGCTATTTTGTCATCCCACAGTGCCACGTCATCGAATGTCATGTCATCGGGGAAATCGGCGGTATCGATCATCCATCCGAAGGGCTGATATGTGGGATAATACGGCTCTTCGTTTGTGGGACACGGCTCCACGGTCAAGGGAAGCGCCCATAGGATTTCGCCCGTGTCATCGCAGTAAAGGTCCCAGAAGTCGTCACTTTCGTTGGCAAATTCATCACTTTCATCGCCAAACCACGGCATGTACCAGACAATCTGATCATCTTCAGCGAGGTGTTGATCGTCATACCCAAGGTCGGGTTCAAAATCGACAGGGTTTTCTAGATCGCACGGTAATGGGGTAGTTTCTTGGTCTTCAACGATTCCAATCTTTACCGTACTTGTCGTCTCACTTCCTGTGGGATCAGTTACTGGTGAAGCGGCGATCTCTAAACAGGACAGTGCATTGCTAGTCGAGAAAGCCAGCCGGTCCTCCAGGCGTTCACATCGGAGAAAGTAACTGGTGGAGGCAAAAGAAAATTTGTGTGGCTTGTGTCGAAATTTTATGCTCATAGAGTACCTCAGACGGTAGATATAATTACTTTATCATAATACTTTGAATTCAGTATAACGCCGCTTGGCGGAACATGCAAGGCCAGAATCGGCGGTGGTCACATCATTTTCTGCTTATTCAACGGAACTTGACGAGTGAGGAGATCAGGCGGCTAATTTTTCGCGGCCACCTGTCCCGACGCTCCTACTGAATTCAAGATGTGATCCCTTTCGTGTTGTTCGGGAGCTCCAGTTACGGTATTCCGACGGTGTGGGAATGTCCGTCCTTGGTGCTTGATATAGTAATGGTCCGACACGCTGACCCGGTCACAAGGGTAGGGGTCGTACTCGCTGAGGCCAAGCGTCCCGTTGGGCCAGGAGGGAGTGGAAATAGCTGTTGCCGTTGCGAGCGTCGAACGCTTGGGCTAAGAGTTGAGCCTGCGAGCGAAAATGCTGAGCAAGGGAGAGGTAATCACGAGGATCCAGACCTTCAGGCAGCGGGAAATTGTCAGGCCAACGCAATCGAAGCGGAGAAGAAGTCTGAGCCAGGCGTTGGCAGACGAAGCTCAGAACACGCTCAAAATCGAAACGCCAGGCAGGACAGCGACTAGCCATGTAAATCGGCAAATAACGTTGCGTAAGGCGCACGGCCGAGGTGAGGTTATCTGTGATCGTCAAAAAGAGAATGTGCAACGCTGCTTCCTGCAAAAAATTGAGTTGGACTTTGATCAGGCGTAATCCTGCACGGTGGTAGCTTTTGGCCAGCTCCGGTGCGTTGTTTTCCAGAAGCGGTAATAGCAGCATGGCATAGGTACGGTGGGGCACTTCGGCACATCGCAATCGTTTTTCCAGGATGGGTTGGGCGGCAGCTTCGGCTTCGACAAAGTTGCCGGCTTCCAGATGCAGCCGCACCGCTGAATCTTGTTCACAGGCGGTGCAATCGCTCATGGGATTGGATTCATGGCGTAACACCTGTTCGTGATCCTGTTGCGCGGCGGCAATGTTGCCCATATACAGATACACATTGCGTCGCGTCTGGTAAAACGGGTGCAGCCCGATCCCGGCGGCCACATAGCGTTGGTGCATATCCGCGAGCAATTGATCGATGTGTTCCCGCGGGATCGTCGGGAATTTCGGTGCGGCTGTGGCGATCCACTTGTATTTCCAGTACAAAGGTTCGGGGTCGAACCGCTGAGCGTCCTCATCCGCACGAGATACGCACCAGGCAAAAGCCACCAGAGCGATGTCGGGACAACCCCCAAAAGTAGCAGAGTCAATGAGGTACTGGCGGACTTCATATCCCAGATCGGCGTCGTTATGAGCATCGGCAATGTGCACGGCTTCCTCCAGAAGCGCCACCTGGGCCGGCCCGTAATCCAGATCCCAGGCGGCATCGCACAATGCGTAAACACGTTGTACATACTCAGCGGCCTTTTTCTTCCTGGCCATGACGGTCGGTCTCCATGAATGAAGGGCAAGAGGGATAAGATGGAATCACTTCAATCAGGAGGTAGCAGATCGTCCAGTAGATGCAGCAGACCCTGATTCAGCAATTGCCATTCCTGGGCGTTGAGCGGGTGGTGACCCAAGAGCAACGCCTGGACGTAGAGGACCTCGATGAATCTCCGGCAGCGTTGCGGGGATTGCAGAGACAGAAGGCGACGGATCAAGGGGTTGCGGAGGTTGAAGCAGAGGGTGCCCGCGTGCACGATATCACGCTGGGTCAGTCCCTCCAACACGTCGGTCCAGAGTTTGCTGCTCAGAGCGCGAGTGTGTTCCACCTGCCTTTGAAAGCGTCCCTCCCGACTGATGCTGTACAAAACAGGCAGCTCCTCGGGCTGGAACTTCTTGGCCTCCGCACGACAGCGAAACGGGCGAAGGATCTTTTCTGCTTGACGGAGGAAAGGCTCGCATTGGGCCTGCTCTTCCACCGTTAGCTCATCGAATTCCTGAGTGAGCGTATCACTGTGGATCTCCTCCAGACTCAAATCCGGGAAGAGATCCGGAACGCGGGTCAGCAAATCGAGATCGTAGACATAGCCGGCGTTGAGCAAGCACAGGTTCTGAGCTGCAGCCACGCTGGCGAGCTGACGGAACGTATCCACGTCGGGCACGTAGCGGACCACGGGATAGCTCTGCCGATACTCTCCAAAGGTCATGGTGCCCAACGAGGTTTCGAAAGGCAAATGGTCGAGGATGATCGCGCAGAAGTCGTCATCCTCCGCGGCCAATGCCTTGAGAGCCCGGTGATGGAGTTGGATGAACTGCCCCAGTTTTTCCGGTTTCTGTTCTGCAAGTTGGACAAGATAGCGACGGAGGCAATTGCCGATGAAGTTCCGGACCGCTACCAACTGATCGTTTTCTACAAAAGACTCTCGGGAAGCCGTGGGGCGTAGGGTGGTGGTGTTCAGGATCACGCGTACGAAAAACGCCCATTCCGGCAGAAGGTTGTCGGCGGTTTCGGAGAGAAACATGTTTTTCAAGTAGATCCGGTGCCCTTTGTGCCGGGCCGAGTGAGGGGGTGTGAAGGGGAGAATATAGGCGACACCGTCCACACCTTCCGCCTCGGAAGACAGGGGCACAGCGTCCAGGAACGAGACACCGAACACTTCGCGGCCGTAGGCAAGCAAGGCCCGCTGTTGCTCCGCCGCTGTGGCATAACGTTGGCGCCAAGGAGGGGGATCACCGTTGAGAATTTCCTGCAGCCGCCCAGCCTGAAAATGGAGAGGCACCGGTAGTAAACCGCCGTAGTGCTTGACCAGGCGACGCACTTCCTCGGCTGTAAACCAACGCTCCCTGTCCGGACGTGCGGTCAGCCAGACCTGGGTTCCCGGTGGCAACTCCCGTTCCAACTCCCGCACGGTATAAGTTCCATCGGCCCGCGCCCGCCACTCCACCGGTGCTGCGGAAGCATCCCGAGCCGACCGCGTCAGAACCACGATCTCTTCACTGACCACGAAACATGACAAAATCCCAATACCGAACTGGCCGAGAAAATCGGCTGGCTGACTCCAGTGGTCCGCGGTCTTCGAGCTGCGGCCGATGGTGGCGAGAAAGTGGTGCACTTCCTCGGCGGTCAAGCCGATGCCGTTATCCCGAAGACTCAAGGTAGGCGACCGGCCTGGGCCTTGACCGTGACATTCGATGACTACCTCTCCTCTCACCTCCGGTTCGTACTTCTGACGTGCCGTGATCGCATCGATAGCATTTTGTAGCAACTCGCGAAGATAGACCTCAGGTCCACTGTACAGGTGCTCGGATAACAAGTCGATGATCCCACGCAAATGCACCTGAAACTTGTGTTGTGCCATTGCCCCTCCTGGAATTCCTGCTGCCGGGGTAGTACCCGCCTCACAGGCTTGTTTTCCACATATGTAGGAATTATTTGACTTCCTCATTGTACCCGGGAGTTATGATCTACGCCAATGTTCGCAGTAAGAACAGGAAGCCAACCAAGTTTGCAGTAACATCACGTTTCGGACCACCTGTCCCTTTCTGGGTGTTCCCCTTCTGCTGGGCCACAATCGGCGCATAATGAAATTTGTGCTGGCCTAACTGGGTACTCCGGATGCAATCCGAGCGTTTATCACCTAAAGGAGGTGCGATTCACAGAGGGAGAAACTGGTCACATTGCTTGGGAGGTAGGAATCATGGCTCTTCTGGGATTGGGAGAGTTGAAATGGCGTATGCTGCGCCGTGTATTGCGTAAAAAACGCTTCCGTTATGAGGATGCTCGCAACATGAGTCGCAACGACCGGCGGCATTTCCAGTGGCTTCTGGAGAATGGTTTTTTCGAGGATCTGGGTGACGGGTGGTATCGCATCACCGAGAAAGGTCGGTCGGCCGCGGAATTGGGTCAGTACGAGGCACCCTAGCGAAGATTAGGAATGGGATCGTGAAAAAGATCTCCTCCTGCGTAAGGACGAGGGGCTGTATCCGGAATGAAGTAACTCCCGATCCCTTCCCTTTTCCAGGAAGCGGGCAGGGAGGGGGTGTTCTGAAGTAGCAGATGCCTTTTCCCGACGAGTTCCCCGGTACCGGGTGTAAGTATGGACTTTTTTGATCCCAGTACCAGGTGTGACTGTGGATGTGCTTATTCGGGTATGACTTGTGGACTTATTTGATAAAGAGCATTTCGCGGTAGGTGGGCAAGGGCCAGAGTTCGTCGGCCACGAGCGTTTCGAGTTTATCCCCCCACTTGCGGAGTTCGGTCATCTTGGGCAAGACGGCATCACGGACATACCGGGCATGGGCATAGGCGTCCCCTTCCGGATGATAGTGAACGGCTTCGTCCAAGGAAGCGATGGCAGCCTGGAAGTGGGAGATGGTCTCCGTCAGTTCACGCAAATGTTCGGCCTGAGCTGAAGGATCAATGCCAGCCGCTTTGACCGAAGAGACGGTTTGAGCCACTCGTCCTTGATACTCCAAAGCGGCCGGTAATATCATGGTGCGAGCCATCATCAGCATCATATTGGCTTCGATGGTCACTTCTTTGACGTATTTTTCGCTGAAAATGACATAACGGCTTTGAAGCTCACGCTCGTTGAATACCTTATATTTGGTGAACAGTTCCACAGTATCTTTGCGAATGATCACCGGGATGGCATCCACGGTATTGCGAAGGTTGGGCAAGCCGCGACGCTCTGCTTCACGGTGCCACTCTTCGGAGTAATTGTCGCCATTGAAGAGAACCTTCTTCGATTCCTTGATAATTCCCGGCAGCAATTCCTGGATTGCCTTGTGGAGTGGTTTGCCCGCTTTGACGGCCGCTTCGAGGTGAGTCGCGATGTAGTCGAGAGACTCTGCCACGATCGTATTGAGCACCGTATTAGGCCCGGCGATGCTGAAGGAGCTGCCCACTGCACGGAACTCGAATTTGTTTCCTGTGAAGGCGAAGGGAGAAGTCCGGTTGCGATCCCCGGCATCTCGGGGGAGTTTGGGGAGCACACTCACTCCGATTTCCATATAACCGCCTTGCCGGGTTCCTCTGAGATCGGCTCGTTCGAGTTGATCCATCACATCCTGGAGCTGTTCGCCGAGGAACACAGAGATGATGGCCGGCGGGGCTTCGTTGGCTCCCAGACGGTGATCATTGCCGGCACTAGCGACCGAGACACGGAGTAGCTCCGGATACCGCGCCACAGCTCGGATCACCGCCACACAGAAGACGAGAAATTGGGCATTCTCATGAGGGCTATCCCCAGGGTTAAGAAGGTTTTCCCCGGTGTCGGTGGCCATCGACCAGTTGTTGTGCTTGCCGGAACCATTGATTCCGGCAAAAGGCTTTTCATGAAGCAGACACACCAGCCCATAGCGATCGGCGGTCTGTCGCAGAATGTCCATGACCAGTTGATTGTGGTCGCAGGCAAGGTTGGCGTCCTCATAGGTGACAGCGATTTCGTATTGACTAGGCGCCACTTCATTGTGTCGGGTCTTGACCGGAACGCCGAGGCGGAAAAGCTGAGCTTCGCAATCGGCCATGCAGGCCAGGACACGCTCAGGGATGGTGCCGAAATATTGATCTTCGAGTTCCTGTCCCTTGGGAGGTTTGGCACCGAAAAGGGTACGGCCGCAGTTGACCAGATCGGGGCGGGCATAGAAGAAGTGCTTGTCGATCAGAAAATATTCCTGTTCTGGTCCCACTGTGGTAAAGACTTTCTGGGCTTCGGTGTTTCCGAAGAGTCGCAAGATCCGCAGGGCATGGGTGGAGAGGGCTTCCATCGAGCGAAGCAGCGGGGTCTTTTTGTCCAGAGCTTCTCCCGTGAAGGAGACGAAGACGGTGGGAATGACCAGAGTGGCTCCGTTGGGAGCTTCCCGAATGTAAGCCGGCGAGGTGGGGTCCCAGGCGGTGTAACCCCGCGCTTCGAACGTGGCGCGGAGTCCGCCGCTGGGGAAGCTGGAGGCGTCCGGCTCGCCCTTGACTAGCTCCTTGCCGCTGAACTCCGCAATAGCACGCCCGGTACCTGTGGGGGTGAGAAAACTATCGTGCTTTTCCGCGGTCAAACCGGTCATCGGTTGGAAAAGATGGGTGAAGTGAGTGGCCCCGTGCTCGATGGCCCAGTCCTTCATGGCTGCAGCGATCGTGTCCGCCATGGAGGGATCCAGGGGCACACCCTGGCGAATGGTACGCTGCAGGGCTTTGAACACCGGCTTGGGCAGACGAGCCCGTTGTTCTTCCTCACTGAAAACCAGCTCGCCAAAGAGTTCTTTCAGGTGGGTGGTCCGGAAATCGATACGGTTGAGCTGATATCGGGCGTTGGCGATAGCCATGATCGCCTGCTGACGCAAATTGGCCATGAATGGATCTCTCCTCCTACACGAGAGCAGCGGGAAGGAAACAGGGATGGGGCGAACAAGCTGCTATCCAACCCCCGCCGATAGCGGGCCGCGGTTGGCCTAGTCGTGGAGAGGCTTATGTGGTTATAAGAATGTTCGTATTCGCGGCAAGCGTTGTCCGGAAAAAACGATGGATCGGGACTGTGTTCGGGGGCAAAACTCTTGCGGCAATATTCTGCAAGAAGGCTCTCAGTCCAAGGGATCGCCAAACCCGACCTGCCGGAGAATGGATAGCACCATGCGACGGATCGCCATCATCAATCAAAAAGGGGGCGTAGGTAAAACCACGACCACGGTCAACCTGGGAGCTGCCTTGGCTCGACGGGGACGGCGGGTGTGCGTGATCGACCTGGATCCGCAAGCCCATGCTACCACCCACTTGGGTGTAGAACCGGACGGGCAGCACCCCTCACTTTATCAGGTGCTGGTCGGCCAACAGCAGATCCAACAGGTGCGACGGGCCGTTGCTGAGAAATTGTGGCTGGTTCCTGCAGACCTCGACCTGGCCGCTGCCGAAGTGGAGTTGGCTGGTGTGGTCGGGCGGGAAGTCATTCTCCGCGAGGCGCTCCATAACGATGACACGCAGTTTGACTATTTGCTGATGGATTGTGGCCCCTCGTTGGGTGTGTTGACCCTCAATGCCCTGGCGGCAGCGGATGAGGTTCTTATACCCCTGCAACCGCACTTTCTCGCCTTGCATGGACTGTCGAAACTTCTGGAAACCACCGCCCTGGTGGCACGTCGCATCCACCCAGCCCTCAAGGTTACCGGCATCGTCATCTGCCTCTTCGACGCTTCTACCCGTCTGGCCCATGAGGTTGTTGCAGACCTGCGGGCATTTCTGGAGCGCTGCCGGGGGCAGTCCCTACCGTGGTCTTCTGCTTACGTTTTCACCACCAAAATCCGGCGCAACATCAAACTGGCCGAGTGCCCCAGCCACGGACAGACGATTTTCACCTATGCTCCCAAAAGCCCCGGTGCTGCCGATTATGCCGCCTTGGCTGAAGAATTGGATCAGGGTGCTATCATCCCATCTGCCGTGATTGGTCCCTCGATGGCGGTCCAGGAAAAACCAGAGGCTCCAAGCGTGGAAATCGAGGAATCGAGGACGCAGTCGACTCCGGACACTGAAGGGATTATTTGGGGTCCTGTCCGCCTTTCCGAAGCGGCAGAAATGGTTCCTCCTAGGGAAATGAGTGCGGAGAGATCTGTCCTCCCAGCCGAAGACACAGCAGCCCTATTCGGGTCGGAAGAAACAAGACAGAGCCGGTCGGTTGCACCTATTCCCACCTTGCCTTCATCCACCGGTCCCACCTGACGACGATGGGAAACAGCGAGGCCCGATTCGTCACCAGCTTGGGAAGTTAGTACTGGCAATGGCATAGAAATTGGGGACTCTCACATCACCTATAATAGGATCATGATCCGTGTACGCGTAGCTAATCCCTACGGCTGGCCTCTGGATTATACTCGTCTCAAAGAGACCGCGAAAGCCGTACTGCAGGGCGAGAAGGTAGCCGCGGCCACGCTCACGCTGGCTTTTGTCACCGATGAGCATATCCACCGCCTCAATCGCCAATTCCTTCAGCATGACGAGCCAACGGACGTGCTGACTTTCCCCTATTCCTCTCCGTCCGCTTCGCGATTGGAGGGGGAAGTGGTGATCAGCTACGAGACAGCCCAAAGGGAAGCTCAGGAGCGGGGTCATTCGGTGGATGCCGAGTTGGCCCTGTATGTCATTCACGGTTGCCTCCATCTGTGCGGCTTCGACGATACTACTATCTCTTCTGCAGCCATGATGCGGGACCGAGAACGACACTATCTGCTCCAACTCGGTTGGCCCGATATTACCCACTCGAACACTCCAGACTCGCCATGATTCCCCAGATACAGCCTCAGGAATTAAAGCGTTTGCTCGATGGCGGTGTGCCGGTAGTGCTCCTGGATGTACGGGAACCCCAGGAGTACGCCTATTGTCATCTGCCGGGGAGCATCCTGATCCCATTGGGGGAGTTGCCCGCCCGGTGGGAGGAACTGAATGTCGGAGAGGAAATGGTGGTGGTGTATTGTCATCACGGCATTCGGAGCCTCAGTGGGGCTGCCATCCTGCTCCAGAAGGGTTTCCCAAATGTTGCTTCTTTGGCCGGCGGCATCGACCGCTGGGCGGTCCAGGTTGACCCCACCATGCCGCGATATTGAAGCGAGAATCCCCGCAGCATCTGCCCAGCCGAGCTGGGGAATGCGTACGGCATCCCTTTCCTCACCGTAAGCCCAATACACTTAGTTTTTAGCGTACACAGTGCATCCTGTTTTTTAGCGTACACCGTGCATCCACCGCTTGATAGTGGGTGATAGAGCCAGCAATATCCCCGCCGCAATCAGGGCGAATATGCCGACCATGTTGAACACTTCGATAGACTTCTCGAGGCTTTCCACTCGACTGGAGCCCTCTGGAACCACCGTCAAGCGGGAAATCCACTTACCAGCCTGATGGGCGATGGCGGAGGAGAGGAACCAGAAGCCCATGCATAGACCCGCAATGCGGGCAGGCGCCAGTTTGGTCACGAGAGACAACCCCACAGGTGAAAGAGCCAATTCTCCCAAGGTGTGCAACAAGTACATGAGAATTAGAAACAGAGCCGGAACCAGGGCATCGACTGCAGCGGCCTTTCCCAAGTTGAGTACCAGAAACCCGGCACCCAGCAGGGCCAAACCGATAGCAAATTTTACCGGTGCGGCCGGCTCCCAGCCCCGTTGGGCCAGCCAGACCCACATGAGCGAGAAAAATGGAGCAAAGATCATAATGAACAACGGATTGACCGCTTGGAAATTGCTCGTCGTCAATTGAATGCCCCACCACAAATTTTTGTTCACATTCTGGTGGGTGAAAATGTTGATTGCACTCCCTGCCAGCTCGAAGAAGCTCCAGAAGACGGTGGTGAAGAACAGCAGCAAAATGATCACCCACATCCGTTGCCGCTCCACCAGATCATACTCCAGGGACAGTTTGATCATGTACGCAATGGACACCAGGCCGAGGGCCAGCAACATCATGTCCATCACTTCATTGCGGTAAATCAACAGCATAGCCAAGGGAATGGCCGCAAAGGTGCCCAGATAGACAGCAGTGCTAGTCTGATACCAGGGTTGAACGGGACCGACACCGATGTTGGAGCCGTTCTGCGCTCCACTGAGTGAGGCTTCTTGGGTGTCTGTCGCTGAGGCTGCGACGGAGGTCGTGACGGACCCCGGAGGTTCGGCGTGGGGGCCTAAGTATCCGCAAGCTGCGGTGTACCAGAAAATGATCAATCCCAGGCACATGCCCAAGCCAGCGGTCATAAAACCGTAGCTCCAGCCTTCGATCTCCCCGATCGTACCGCACGTCAGGGGCGTCAAGAAGGCTCCGATATTGATTCCCATGTAGAAAATGGTGAAGGCGCTATCCCGCCGCGGGTCCCCCTGCTCGTAGTAACGGCCAATGAGACTGGAGATGTTCGGTTTGAAAAAGCCGTTACCTAAGACAAGTAATGCCAATCCTAAGTACATCAACCAAAGATTGCCGCTCCCATCGGTCGGGGTCGCCAGAACCGGTGTGCCGGTCAGGGCGGGCAGTGCTTGCACATCTACCTGGGGGATTTGCTGGTTTCCTGCACTCAAAGCCAGGGTGAATTGACCGCAAGCCATAAGGACTGCACCCCAGAAAATGGCTTTGCGGAAGCCCAAAATCCGGTCAGCAAGGATACCGCCGGCTAGCGGAGTCAGGTACACCAATGCCCCATACGCTGCATAAATGCCGTAGGCTGAGTCTTTCGGAATGTTGAAGCCGCCCGTAATAGCCAAGGATGTCAGGTAAAGAATCAATAATGCACGCATTCCGTAATAACTGAAACGCTCCCACAGTTCGACCATGAAAAGTAGAAACAATACCTTCGGATGTACCTTACGATTGGCGAGAATCACTAAGGCGACCCAAATACCGACGAGGGTCCATGCTGCCAGCATTATCAGGTACTCATACCGCATAACTGACTCCTTGACGTCTGAGGTCTGGACCTGAGATTGATTTACCAAGAATGGAAAAAATACTACCGCAGAACGGCTTGCCCGGGTAGCGAAAAATTGCTCAATCCTTCCCCTGGGTGCCGTCCTTGCGGGAAAACCTCGCCGTCGCCCTGACTTTTCAGCCCGCTTCCCGTCTCGCTCCTTTATCGTTGCCTCAAACAAGTCGGACGACGTTTTTTCCACAGGTGGGATTGCCTGGAGCAACAGGGTTATTACCATCGACTGGAACAAACGGGTTGTTACCATGGAGAAGAAATACGGCTTTGACAGTTGTGGTAACGGATGCGAGCGAACCTGTGCTTCCCTGAGAGGAGTCGGAATATGCGACGATCCGATCGAGGATGGACGCGGCGGGAGTTTCTTGTGATGTCCGGAGTTGGTATGACAACGGCAGGGATAACCTTGCCGAGCGGGGCAGAACAGACCCAGTCCAGCTCGATAGCATCCCCCAAGGAGAAAGCGATGATCCCGATTGTGGACACTCATCAGCATCTCTGGGACTTGAGCAAGTTCCGCCTGGCCTGGCTCGACCCGAATACTGAAGCGGGGAAAATCCTGGGTCGCAATTTCACCCCCAAAGAATACGAGGAAGCCACGCGGGGATTGAATGTGGTGAAAGCGGTGTACATGGAGGTCGATGTGGTACCGGAACAGCAGCAAGCGGAGGCTGACTATATTGTGGCTTTGTGCGAAAGCAGCAAAACTCCGACGTGTGCCGCGGTAGTCTCCGGACGTCCTGCCTCCGACAACTTCGCTACGTATGTGCGTCAGTTCAAGGATCACAAATATGTCAAGGGTTTACGTCAGGTGTTGCATGTCAAGGACACACCTGCGGGGTACTGCTTGCAACCTGCTTTTATCCGTGGCATCCGACTTCTCGGAGAATTGGGTTTGAGTTTCGATCTCTGTATTCGCCCCGCGGAATTGCCAGACTTCGTCAAACTGATCGATCAGTGTCCTCAGACTCGTTTCATTCTGGATCACTGTGGCAACGCCGACTTGAAGCATACCCGCGAGCAGCGGGAACAATGGAAGAAGGACATGGCGGAGATCGCCCGGCGCAAAAACATCGTCTGTAAGGTCAGTGGCTTTCTCGCCTCGGCTCCGAAGCGGGGAGAGTGGAAACTGGAGGACGTAGCGGACATCGTCCATCACACGCTCGATGTCTTCGGACCGGACCGTGTCATGTTCGGCGGAGATTGGCCAGTGTGCCTGCTGGGAGTGGAGAAATATGCGGACTGGGTCCATGCTCTCCAGGAAGTCATCCGGGACCGACCCGAAGAAGTGCAGCGGAAGCTCTTCCATGATAACGCGGTGAAGTTCTATGGTCTGTCGACCTGAGGATCAGAGTTTGACAATCTCATGGCCCGTTGTGGAACGAACCTTGATTACTTGCAGCAGATGACGGTTCCTGCGGGTTCGTCCGCTGGGAAATGGTCGCTGGTATCCCTTCCCAATCAACCCCAGCACGGGAGGATCAGAGAACGGGTTTTTTATACCGAGTCAGGTTGGGTCAGGACGTTGATACAAATCAGTGACGGAAGTCTCATTCCATTCCAGCGGGGCGGGGCTTTTCCCGGACATTGTATTCGAGTTTCCAACGATGGAGGCCATCGCGGGAGTGGAGCCACAGTTCCAGTTGGCCCACCGGTGTCACGTGACTGTGGATATGCACAGGAACGATCTGCCCAGCGGCGGCGGCACCTTGGGGATCGAGGGTGGCTCGGATGGGGGTCAGCTCTTCGATTTGACCTTCCCAATCTTCGACCAGAGTGCCGGGGGCATCATCCCGACGGGTAGTGGAACCGAGGAAGCGAAATTGAGCTTCGGTACCAACGCGCAGACCCACTTCGTAACCCGGTATGTCAGCTTGGCTTCCTTCTTCCATACCCAACGGGGCGACACAGAGAGCTTTGATGGGGGGAGGAAAGCCGGGTACAGCGGGAAGATTGGCAGCAACCCCGATGTAGTAGGCCCGTGCAGTACCGCCGCGGATGCGTACTCCTCGGCCACGACGGACCAGGCCGTAGTAAGCTGCTCCTCGGGCGACCGCCAGATCGAAATCGGCACCGGGGAGTTCTCGGGGGGGCTCAATCCCTTCCTGTTCACTCCAGCGGCTGAGTACCTCCCGAAGACGGTGACGCAGCAACTCGGCTTTAAAAACTCCCCCATTGAAGAGCAAGGCCGTAGGCAGGAGCCGCCCCATCATCCTCTTGTGCCCTGGGCCTGCTTGTTGCTCACGTGGGGCCAGCGCCTTGCCGTGACGATGCAAGAATTCGGCCAAATGGCGCGTAATAGCGGGGTCCGAGGCATAGGGCAGCCCCAGTTCTTCCAAGCCCACAGCACCACCTGTTTGTGTCCTGGCATCAGGTGGACACAAAGGAAAGAAACCGTCCAGGATCACTTGCTCCACCAGAGAACGCGGCAATTCATAGGTGATGGTACCTCCTACGACAGCTCGCCCCTTACCGAGCAAAGTTACCGGGGCACTGCTCGACTGAGGGGAGGTCAGGATCGCCTCTTTGGCAACCCGACAGGCGTGAGTCAATTGAGCCAGTTGAACAGTATCCAATCTCAAGCCGCGTTCTTTGTGCAGATGCTGGGCGACGTGATAGGCTAAGGTCAAGTCCATGTTGTCGCCACCGAGCAGGAGATGCTCTCCGACTGCCAAGCGGGTCAGGACCAGGGAGCCATTTTCCTCACCGACTTCGATGAGGGTAAAGTCCGTGGTACCACCGCCGACGTCTGCAATGAGGACCAGGTCGCCAACCTGCACCAATTCACGCCAACTGTCACCGCAGTAGTCGATCCAGGCATAGAAGGCAGCTTGCGGTTCCTCCAGAAGTGTCAGATGTTCCAACCCTGCCTCTCGTGCAGCTTCGATGGTGAGGTCCCGGGCAGCGGCGTCGAAAGAAGCCGGAACGGTCAGGATGACATCCTGGAATTCCAGCCGATGGTCCGGAACATCGCGGCCGATCGTGTAATTCCAAGCTTCCACCAGATGCCGGAGATAGCGGACGCTGGCTTCGACCGGCGAAACTTTCCGCACATTGTCGGGTGCACGCAGAGGCAGAAACGCGGCCCGTCGATCCACCTGGGGGTGGCATAACCAGGATTTGGCCGAAGCCACCAGACGCGTCGGTACTTGCGTCCCGAATTGCCGGGCAAATTCACCCACGCAGTAGTCTCGGTGTCTATCCCAGGGCAGCTGCAATGCCCCGGCCGGTTGCTCACCGGCGGCTGGTAGGTACAGGAAAGAAGGGAGCAAGAGCCGCTCGGCCACTTCCCCGGCCGCCACGACTTGAGGAATCGGCAAGACCTGGACATGGGGTGATCCGCCAACTCCTGTATCCACATACGCCAAAGCGCAATTCGTTGTTCCCAGATCGATCCCGACGACGAAACGTGAAGTCATGGCTGCCTCCTGTAAGATGACCCTGGGAGAGGACTTGGGAGGAACCTTTGCATGGTTTTGTGCAAGAAGGAATCCCTTCGGCCCATCTCCTCGGATCCGACAACCGACGGGCTGAGACCTGCTTGTGCCGGTTGCTCCCTTGGGGGTGAGAGTTTGCTACGTCGGCTTGTTGAGAATTGTACGTCTGCGACGGAACACCGATAGCCGAATAGGGTGAAATCAAATAACTTGGTGACAAGGACCAGAAGATGCTTTTCGTTGAGAAGCCATGACCACCATCTCTGCCGCTGGAACTTCCGCTTTGTCGCTCGCTCGTCTGGCGGGCGTAGGTATGATCGTCTTTGTGGCCAATGCCGCCTTGCTTGTGTTGCAACTTTCTGCGAGCCGACTTTTAGCACCCTTCGTGGGTTCCAGTCTGGAAACGTGGACGTCGATTATCGGGGTATTTCTCGTGGGCATTGCCTTAGGGAACGGCTGGGGTGGCCGATTGGCGGACCGTTTCCCCCAGCCACGGACCCTGGTGCTGGTTCTGCTCATCAGCGCACTGACAGCCGCCTGGATGGCGGTATTCCCCATGTTGCTGCAACAGGGCGGTCTCTACAAGACGGTCCCGCTCGGCCCCCGCATACCGGTCCTTGCCGTGGTATTATGTCTGCCGGCGGGATTTACCCTCAGTTTGCTAACACCATTAGCCATCAAGCTGGGCTTGCCCGACGTTTCCAAAACGGGACGAGTTGCGGGTCTTATCTTTGCTCTAAGCACTCTCGGTTGCCTGCTGGGAAATTACCTGACCGGCTTTTACCTGATGCGTTGGTTCACCATCAACACCCTTGTGCTGATGTCGGCGGTATCCCTGGGGATGCTCGCGGGATGGGTCAGTCTGGCTATGCGAGGAAATGCCACGACTCAGGAGACCATGAGTCGTCATCCATCATCCCGTGCAGCTTCCGCGACAGGTGTGGACGATCGTCAGACCGAAACGGTCCCACAGCACGCAGGGGAGAGTACCACCTCTTCGATCTCCTCGTACATGATCCGCGATATCCGCCTGGCATATCTGATCGTATTTTTAGCAAGTTTCTGCGGCATGACCCTGGAGTTGACGGCCTCACGGGTGTTGGCTCTGGAACTGGGTGTGTCTCTGTTTACCTGGACCGGGATTATCGGTGTGATGTTGGCTGGAACGGCTTTAGGAAATCTCTGCGGCGGACTCTTGGCAGACTTCATGAACAAACCGAACCGGTCACGCAACCCCCGCCTCGCTCTGGCAGCTACCCTGATAACTGGCGGGGCCGGTACTGTGGTATTGTTTGTGACACGATTCCTGGTGAATGAGTTTGGTCCATTTGCGGATTGGGAGCCGATGTATCAAGTTTTAGGCTGGACATTCAGTCTGTTCTTCCTGCCCATGTTTATCTTGGGTATGGTGTCGCCTCAAGTGATCCGCCTGGCCATGCCCGACGTGACGCAAGCGGGCCGAGTTGCAGGTCGCATCTACGCCTGGAGCACAGGTGGAGCGATTGTCGGCACCTTTGCCACGGGATATGTGCTGCTTTCGCAGTTGGGAGCCACAGCCACGCTCCTGGGTGTAGCCGCTACCTTGACCCTGACCAGTCTTCTGATCACGCGGATTTGGGAAAATAGTGTGCTTCTTTACCTGGCCAGCCTGGTCATCGGCGGTGTGACCGGAGGGGTCATCCTAAACTATCGCGGAGATAGCGATCCCTTCCTGGTTGTCAAGAAGGAATCGAACTATTACACCATCCGCGTAACGGTGGATCGCACCTACTACATCGACGAAGATGGAAACCGCTACTACCGACCCACAGGATTTTTGAATTTGTCCCTGGACATGCTCCTGCACTCGAGTGTGGATCCCGACCATCCGGAGGTGCTGCATTACACACATGAGTATGTTCAAATGGAGTTTGTTCAGGCGGCTCGGCTTCGCACGCCTGAACCCTATGTCCTGGTGATCGGCGGCGGCGGTTACACTTTCCCGCGGTACGTCATGGAAGTCATGCCGGAGGCCCACATGGATGTGGTGGAGATCGACCCAATCGTCACCCAAGTGGCCCGCGAATATCTCGGTCTGAAAGACTATCCCAACATGCACATCTACCACATGGATGGCCGGCAATACGTGGCCGAAAAAGCGGCGCCGGCAAGCTATGATGTCATCGTACAGGATGCCGTCAACGATCTCTCCGTACCAGCGCATTTATTGACCCAAGAGTACAACGAAGCTGTCCGCGCTGCCCTCAAGCCGGAGGGGGTTTACCTTCTCACGGTGATCGACGCTGTGGAGTATGGGCAATTGTGGCGTGCTGCGATGCACACGCTCCGCCGGACGTTTCGTCACGTCGAATTGCTGGGAGCGGATGAGATCAATATTCAGGATCGACAGGTATTCGTCATCTATGCTTCAGACAAGCCGCTCGATTTACGGGAAGTCCAAGAAGGTGTCGCAACCCATCAGCAACGTCATCTATTGCCGTTGTTTGAGAAAGCCCGTCCGGCTATGATCAC
>Ga0197142_1001868_pt1 | contig 18988 bp, 17 predicted proteins | sample GBS60_MetaG_FD_148614 | JGI IMG/M metagenome (GOLD analysis project Ga0197142, IMG submission 148614) | Sediment microbial communities from Great Boiling Springs, Gerlach, Nevada, United States - GBS 60_MetaG | ecosystem: Environmental > Aquatic > Thermal springs > Hot (42-90C) > Sediment... | reverse complement strand
GAAGAGAAAGCCCTGTCCTAGGGTGCAGCTGTGCTGTATCAAAAAGTTTCGCTGGTAGTCGGTTTCGACGCCTTCTGCCACCAGGCTTAGTTTCAGATTGCGGGCAAGGTCGATTATGGTCTTGATCAGATTAACTTTATTTGATTCCTCGTAACCGGGTTTTAGGTCGCTAATGAAACTTCTGTCGATTTTAATGCCGTCAAAGGGCATTTTGAGCAGGTAGGTGATAGAGGAATATCCGGTGCCGAAATCGTCCAGCATAGTAACCACCCCTAAATCTTTGAGATTTTGAAGGGTTCGGCTCACCGCACCTTGATCCTTCATAGCCACCGTTTCGGTTATTTCCACCACCAGCCTTTGGGCTTCCAATCCTGTTTCTTCCAGCACCTGCCGTACCGTCTCGGCAAAGTCCGTTTCTGTGAACTGGACGGTACTAACATTGATGGCTACTCTAACAGGGGGGAGTTTCTGGTCCTGCCATGCCTTAACCTGCCTACAGGCTTCCAGAAACACCCACCGCCCGATGGGAATAATTAGCCGAGATTCTTCGGCTACGGGAATGAACCGATCTGGTGGGATTCGTCCTCGCTCTGGATGATTCCAGCGGATAAGAGCTTCCATCGCCACCAAGCGGTTTTGTATTAGATCCCATTGGGGCTGGTAATAAAGTTCGAACTCGTTTCTTTCCAAGGCCCTTCGAAGGTCATTTTCCATCTGAAGGCGTTGTATTACCGCTTCCTGCATACTAGCATCGAAAAATTGAAATCGTTGTCCGCCTTGATTCTTGGCCATATACATAGCGATGTCGGCATTATTATGTAGGGTGATAGCATCAATGCCATCTTCGGGGAAGATTGTTATGCCGATACTAGCTCCAACGTGAAGATCGTGGCCTTCGACGTGGAATGGCTTTTTCAGTTCATCCAGTATGCGATAGGCTGTGCGGGCGGCATCGCTTTTTTCTCGAAGACTGTTGAGCACCAGGACGAATTCATCACCGCCTACGCGACAGAGCACATCGCTTTCTCGGACAATATTTTTCAGCCGTTTGGCAACATCCTTAAGTAGGATATCACCTACATGATGACCCAAGGAATCGTTGACATTCTTGAAATAGTCCAAATCTATAAGCATGTAGGCTCCTGGCGTAGGATAACGCTTTTGTTCTTTAAGCACCTTGCTCAACCAGTGTTGGAGAGCCGTTCGATTGGCAAGTCCCGTAAGAGGATCGTGGTTAGCCTGGTAGATCAGACGCTGATAAAGCCGGTTATGTTCCACAGCAAGAGCCATCAATCTTGCCAATTTTGTCATCAATTCCAAATCGTCCTTTGTTACGTGGTATCGCCGGGAGAAGATTACCGAGATGCTTCCAAGAACCTGTTCCATTCCGGAAATAATTGGAACGGAGGCAGAAGATTTGATACCGAATCTTTTTGCCAGTTCAGTGGCTTGTTTCCAGAAGAGGCTTGTGTCCGTATCTTCGGCTACTGCCGGTTGTCCAAGATAGGCGGCCGCAGTAAAAGTGCTGTTTTCCTTAGAAAGTGCCAGGTTCATAACGGCGTCTCTAAACCCATCAGGTCCGTCGGGTGCTGCGACTCGGACTATACGGTTATCTTCCACCAGGCACACCAAACCCGTTCCTGATGGTAACAGACGTTGCACCAGAAGAGCTACTTGGTCCGCGATGGTGAATGGAGACTCCCTGGAAACAATGCTCTGGAGAATTTGGTTACTGCCTGATTCCAGGATTTCCGATCGTTTACGTTCGGTGATGTCCTGAACAATGCCCGTAAATCTCGCCACGGTTCCACGGTTATCCATTTCGGTGTCCACTTGCAGCAGGGCGTAGCGAACCATGCCGTTCATCCCTACCAGCCGAATGTCCTTCTGGAAGCTTACTCCCACCGTGCACGCTTTTTTAAATAGGGGTTCTAGCTCTCGCCAATCCGAAGGGTCAATCCGTTTGATGAAATCTTCCCAGGTGATCGTACTCCCATTCGTCGAAATTCCAAGGATTTTTAGGAATTCAGGGGTTACATCCAAGGTTGTCTTTCCTGGTTCCAGGTCGAAACTCCCCAAACGAGCTATTGTTTGAGCTCGGGACAGTAGCTCCTGGCTTCTTGCCAATTGACGCGCCGTGGCACTTGCCCGCAGAATATAACGCACACGTTCCCCTAGAATAATCCAGTTTATAGGCTTTGCAATAAAGTCCGTTGCTCCGGCTTCGTAAGCCTTCTGGATGGCCTCGTAATCATTAGCAGCAGTAACTATGATAATGGGGACCGAATCTCCACCTGGCATGGATCGCAAAGCTCGACACACTTGAAAACCGTCCATACCTGGCATAAAGACATCCAGCAAAACCAGATCGGGCTTGTGCTCGTTGAACTTTTCCAGAGCTTCGGTACCGTTTTCAGCCTCCACGACTAAAAAACCCTTTTGTTCCAGTACCTCAACAATGAGCATACGGATAATAATCTCGTCGTCCACTACCAAAATGCAAGGTTGGCTGTTCATGTTTTTATTCCTAAAACAGTGGTATTCTGTACGCCTATTGGTTCGTTTCTTCTTGTAATAACGCCTCCAAATGCGGGCGTGCTCTTAAGAATTCTTGTTCTATGGAATCAATAAGTTGCTCAGGTTCTTCGAGACGGTTCTTGGATGCCATGAGTTCTAAATCCAGGGACAACTTAGCTACTCTCTGGATTCCCATGCTCGCGCTGGTGGACTTGAGAGTGTGAGCTGCTCGTTGAAGCCTCACCATATCCCCTTCTTTTAGACTCTGACGCATTTCCTCAATGAGTTCTGGGGAGCGCTGAAGATAGAGTCGAATCATGCGATGCAAAAGGTTTTCCCGTCCCGGTTTATGCAGAGATCGAATACTTTCGATGACTTTCATATCTAAAACCTCGGCGTCCACAGTACCTGTAACTCTCGATGCAGACTCCTCCAGCCTCTTCCCCTCCCCTGTTTCCCTTACCGAATCCATACGGAGATACTTTTCCAGAATAGCTCGCATCTGTTCTATTTTGAAAGGCTTACTCAGATAGTCGTCCATACCGGCAGCCAAGCACTTTTCCCGATCCTCCAGCGTGGCATGTGCCGTGAGGGCTACCACGGGGGTACGTCGCCCAACACCTGAACGTTCCGCTTCCATTTTTCGAAACTCTCTCGTAGCCTCATACCCGTCCATCTCTGGCATCTGGCAGTCCATGAAGACCAGGTCGTAGGTTTCCTTTCGAAGTTTGTCTAAAGCCTGTAAGCCGTTACAGGCGATGTCAACCTGGCAACCAAACAGCTCCAGCAAGCCTCGGCAGAACTCCTGGTTTACCTGATTATCCTCCACCACCAGCACCTTACGACCAGGGGCAATTTCTTTTATGGGAGATGCCGCTTTTGGTATAACATCCCTGGAGGTCTCGACAGCCGACATGCGACTTTTTCGGTCTCTAAACAGGGTTATGAGGCAATTGTAAAGAGAAGATGTTCGGACTGGCTTGGTAAGAAAGTGGCGAATGCCGTGTTCTTGGTTGGTTTTATTGGAAGCAACTTGCATGGAAGAGAGCATAACCAACTCAACGCCAGCACATTGCGGCATCTTTTTTATGTTGCAGGCTAGCTCCAAGCCGTTCATGTCCGGCATATCCATGTCCAGGAACACCACGTCGTAGAGTATCCCTTGGGCTGCCATGTTCCGCACCCGTTCCAGAGCCTGATGTCCATTCTCGGCTTCGTCACAAACCATGCCCCAGCCGGTCAGAGTATGGCAAAGGATCTGTCGATTTATTGGGTAATCGTCCACCACCAAGGCTCGGAGTCCCTGGAGCGTGCGCAAAGCCTCACCGTTCATCGAGGGCTTCCAGGCGCCTACAGGCATAGTCAGTCGAAACCTAAAGACAGATCCACGACCGAGTTCACTTTCCAATTCCATTGTTCCGCCCATAAGTTCCACCAGGTGACGTGCAATAGCCAGCCCCAGCCCCGTGCCGCCAAAACGTCTGGTAGTGGATCCATCAACCTGAGAAAAGGGGTCGAAAATAATCTTCTGCTTGTCCTTGGGGATACCAATACCCGTGTCCCGCACCTCGAAGGTCAGATGAGCATGATTCCCTTGACTCGACGCACAGTAGACACGACAGACCACTTCTCCTCGTTCTGTGAACTTAACGGCATTACCTATGAGATTTATAAGCACTTGACGAACTCGATCAGGATCACCCCAAACTCTTGCGGGCACCTCGGGGTCCACAACGCAAACCAACTCTAACCCCTTGCTATGGGCTTGTCCCGCAAAAATGGCTGTAGCTTCTTCCACTAGCTCCTTTAGTTCGAACTCCATGGAGTTAATTTCCATACGACCTGCTTCGATCTTGGAAAAGTCGAGCACATCGTTGATGACAGTAAGAAGTGCCTGTCCTGATGATCTAATCATATCCACCAGGTGTTTTTGGCGTTCGTTCAGTGGAGTCTGAAGCAGCAATTCCACCATACCCAGCACGCCATTCAGAGGGGTGCGGATTTCATGGCTCATGTTAGCCAGGAACTGGCTCTTTGCCCGGCTGGCAGCTTCAGCTTCTTCCTTTGCCACTTTCAACTGTTCAACGGTTTCTTCCAGTTCGGCGTTAGCCCTCTGAAGCTCTTCCGTTCTCTTGGCGACAAGGTTTTCAAGATGGCGACGATGCTGTTCCAGTTCGAAGTCTCGTTCCTGAATCTGCGCAAGCATTTCGTTGAAACCGTCCACCAGGGAACCCAATTCGTCATCACTTTCCTTTTTTGCCCGCAAAGAATAGTTCTTGTCACGGGAGACACAAAGCATGACATTCCGCAGAGCCAAAACCGGTCTGGAAACAAAGGAATGTAGGTGCCATGCCATTATGTAAGCCAAGAACAGGGACATTAAGAGTAGCCCAACACCAATACCCACTCCCTTGAGTGCGATATTATAAAGGCTAGCCATATCTTGGCAAATAAATATTCGGCCCACGGGTTCACCGTCCGTGTAGATCTCTTCCAGCACTTCCAAGTCTCCGTCTTCCAACGCCTCCAGAATGATTCTCCAAGTTTCCCCCTGGCGGTGGACCGTTTCTTCTAACTCCTTCATGGTGCGTTCAAGGATCTCCTTCTCATCACCCCCTGGTCGAATATAGGATGCAAAGACACTTCCATCCGGCTTGAGGACAAGGGCTGCGCGTACGTTTGGTTCCATTACCAGGGAATCTAGAGTGTCTTGAGCTGCTTTTTCGTCATTAAAGGTCAGTGCCGCTGCACAATTACTTCCCACCACCCGAGCTAGTGTAGACACATGACTCAACGACCAGTGTAAAAGTGTTGATGATTGGAAGACTACAAAACCAAGGCACGCTACACCAACCACCACAGTGCTGACAAACACCATGAGACTCATCAGTTTTCTTCTTATGGGCCAGGATCGAAAACCGTTCACGAAGTCTTACCTCCTATTTAACGCAAAAAACGTAGCTATGTAAAACTTGTGTTTATTGTGCTTTAATTTGGGTTTGATTTCAATAATTTTTAGAAATGTTAGCAAGTTTCATGCTGATGTGTCGCCGTTAGGCTCATATAAATTAAGTCAACCGGTAGCCTACCAACGGTATATTAACTTTTCTCTTGCTTCTTGAAATATTTACGGCAATTTTTGATTAAGGATTTGGTATGAAAGAATTCAGGTTTCATGGAGTGTAGAAAATGACAATGTTTAAGGTTATTAAAGCTTCTGCCGGATCCGGGAAAACCTACCAGCTGACTTTGAATTACCTAAAGCACTTAAGTCGAATAAACAGTCCAGCCCTATCCGTTCTTCGCTCAATACTTGCAATAACGTTTACCAATAAAGCTGCTGCCGAGATGAAACATCGAATAGTAAAGGCACTTAAAGAAATCGCACTTGAAACGCCTATGGGTGTTGAGCTGGGTAAGGCCACAGGTATTTCGAAGGACAATGCCTCACAATGGCTTGATATAATCATCAGAAATTATGACGATTTTCGAGTCCAGACTATTGATAGCTTTGTTTTCCATCTTTTACAGGCTATGGCATGGGAAATGCGTATCAGACCCGATGCAGAACCAGAATTAAATACCGACCGAGTGCTGGGAAAAGCCTTTGATCGACTCTTGCTCAAAATGGGGAATGATAAGCATCTGGAAGTTATATTTAGAGAAGCTCTTAGATGTTTTCTCGAACTCGAAAAAGCATCGGGTTTCAACCCAGAAGAACACTTTAGGAAAAGAATTAGGAATATTTTCGAAATGGTAGCTCTAAGGACTACCGTGTCCTCGGATGGCGGGCGAAGTAATAATGTGCTGTTGTCATTTGAGACGCTTAAAGGTCTAGATGAAATTAAAAAGCGCATAGAGAAAATTGCTCAGGAAATTTTAAATATATGTGAAACCGACAATATACCGCTTAACAAGAGGGCAAAAGGCGCCTTTGAAAAACTTTTGTCACAAAATGAACAGGAGGATCTGGTAGATTCCGAATATTTCAAGAAAAGTAGCATATCGGAGCTTATTAACAAGTCCAAAAAGTCTTTAAATTTAAGCCAACTTGAACAGCTTTATCATGAATTTAAGAAAAGTTTTTCTGAATATTTGATGGCTTACGCTGTTGCTCGCATAGTTCCTTATGCAAAACTACTTGCTGAGCTTACAAAAGAGATAGAGGTTATTTCTAGCAGTGAAGGCATTATACTTTCAGGACAATGGACAAGTATGGTTTTAAAACATCTCAGGGATCATGTTCCCGTAGTTTATTTTTCTCTGGGAGAAAGACTAAAGCATTTTCTTATTGATGAATTTCAGGATACAAGCCGAGATCAATGGGAGACATTATTTCCGCTTATCGAAAACGCCCTTTCCGAAGGAGGAAGTCTTATCTATGTGGGAGATCCCAAACAGTCCATCTACATGTGGCGTCAGGCAGATCCTGGTCTTTTTAGCGAAGCCATGAAAGCTTTTCCCAGTGTTCGACCTGAGATTGAAACGCTCAGGATAAACTGGCGATCCACCAAAGAAGTTGTTGAATTCAATAATATTCTGTTTTCCTCTTTTAATGATGCTATTCTGGAAATCGTGGTCAGAAAATATCTAAGTGATATGGCATCCGATGATTTTGTAAAAAGGTGCATTCAGGACATTAAGTTTAATTTTGATAATGTGACTCAAGAACTTCCAGATTCTTGCCATAAAACATCCGCTAAACCCTGTGGTTCCGTGGAGACGATTATAATTGAAGGTTCTAAAAAAGAAGATCGAAACGCCGAAATTAAGGTTAAACTACTTGAAAAGATTCGCAATTTTATTTCTTCAGGTGTGCCTCTTTCTGACATTACCGTTCTTGCCAGAACAAATGAACAAATCAGGTTTGTTTTTTCATGGCTCTGGGAAGCTGGTATTCCGGCAGTAACGGAGCATTCTTTGAAAATTGAAAAATCCCCTGCAGTTAAGGCTGTGGTTAATTTTCTCAGGTTTATTCACGATACGAAGGATGAGTCTTCACTTGTAGGTTTTCTCCAGAGCGACCTTTTTAAAGGGTTGGACGGTGTTGAGTGTTTTGATGAAAGCTGGATTTTTGAATCACATGATAAAAACCTTCCGCTTTTTAAGTATATTAGCGAATTTCACCAGGATGTTTATAACTCTGTTTTTGCTCCTTTTATTGAAAGAGCAGGCTATGAAACGGCCTATGATCTTGCTCGGTGGGTAATACGACGTTTTGATGTTAGGCGCCGATTTCCTGAAGAAAGTTCTTTTGTTCTGAGACTTCTGGAGTTGATAAATAGTTTGGAAGAGAGACTGGGAAGGTTCGTAAGCCTTTCAGAGTTTATTTCCTTGTGGGACAAGGAAGTAGCAGAAGAACAACTGGGTATTCCAGAAAGCGTTGGAGCTCAATTGTTGGTATCTAGCGAAAGCGATGTTGAGAATAATCAAGGTGCTGTGCGTATTATGACCATTCACGGAGCGAAGGGGCTTGAATTTCCGGTTGTTATATTGCCATTCCTTGACTGGACATCCAAAAATCATGAAGTAATAGTGCTTGAAGATGGTAGACTTGCAAGAGTTTCCAAGCCCTATCCAGATGAAGTCAAGGATGCTGTTTTAAGGAAGAAAAAGGAAGACCTCATAGAGTCTTTTAATTTGCTTTATGTGGCTTTTACCAGAGCTCGCAACCGCCTTGTTGTTATGATTCCTTACGAGAACTCAAGATTCCCGATTGCCCATTTTCTTTACAGTTTTTGCAATTCTTATTTTAACCCAAGCCATTCTTCGATAGTGGGGGCTTTATAAAAGGTGCTTAGAGGTGTATTAAGAGGTACCCTAGCTGTTATTTCAATTTCGTTTTGAAAAACCGAAACGGGTCTATCAGCTGAAACGGTTATCACCACCACTTCAGGATGCTTTCTTGTAAATCTTAGAGCGGAGTTAAATCGAGCGCCTCTTGACCTATCTTCATTTGGAACGACCAACCCGTCAAGCATACATGAAAAGGCATGAAGATGAAGATCTTTTCCAATGTGAATGGCTCCATCGAGCATTGAAAGTCTGCAGGCGAGTTCGAGATTTTCTTTTTTGTTTAAAGGAAATGGCTCGTCAAGATGCTGACCGGACAGATTCAACGGATTAGAACCAAGATCCACAACAATACAGGCTCCGTGTTGCTTTTCTGTAGCTTCCTGGACGATGTGGAAAATAATTGATAACAGATCGTCTCTCGTATCGCTATCAAGGTCCGATTCTACAAGGATTTCTTCAAATTCCACGAGAGTAGCTCTATGGTTTGTGGCAAGAAACTTTCCCTCTGCGAAACTGCATACTACCTTGCGGTTAATTAAGAGAAATCCGTAGGAACCACGAAAGTCTGCCACAATAGCTGGTGAATGAATAATTTCAGGAGCTATACCCACAATGTGTTTACCGTCGGAGATTAGAGCAGTTTGGGAATGACGCACAGCGGTTAGTAATTTTCGAACATGTTTGGTGTTTGTTAGGAGTGGTTGGTCATAGGGTGGAAATTTCATAAGGAATTTTATGTTGCTAAGCTTAGATGATTCAACAATAGCCAATTTCCCTTCTGGAAGTTGCCCTTCTTCCGGTGTCTTGGATATTTCAAGAACAGCTTCAAGAACGTTTGAAACCATGTAAGGCATATCCCAGCCGATAAGCAGGTTAAGTTCATCCATGATATAATCACGCACTGCATAAGAAGCGTATTCTTTAAGCACGAGTTTAGACGTGGATGTGTAAAAGGCATCGTCTATAGCAAAATCGTGGGAAAGCACACAAACGGCGTTTTCAAGCCACCGTTCTATGGGACCTGTGGACGCTACGTCAGGGTGATATTCTGCAAACCACATTTGATAGAAAATGTTTCCGGTTGTACCCCCATACGAAATCACACCACTTAGTCCTAGATCCTTTTCGGGAACCATTTCCCCGAAAAGGGTCATGCCGTTCAGTCTATAGGGGCAACTTCTCCAGGCACTTGAGTCCACGTAAAGTTCTTTTATACGACGTTCGTGGCCATCCAGTAATTGATAAGGATCATAAAGTATTAGAGGGTCGTCGTATTTTTCGGCTTAAAGAAGAGCAACCTTTGTTGGTTTACCGCAGAATCTTGAAAGACCTTCACTAAGACCCTCTAGAACGTTAAAAATCCTTAATCGTTTACTAAATTCGGTGACCACCTTTCAACTTTCCTCTGTGTTTACTCCATAATGCCATCTTTTAGATCCTCTGGAGACCATACAGGTATCGGTCCCGATTGTCCCGTCTCAGGGTCATAACGATAACGGTAAGAGCAAGGGTTTCTGTAGGTTGTGAACATATGTTTCCACCCTCGCTGGTAGTATGGGCAGTCATCGTTAAAACAGACGTAAAAGAATTCAGATGTCCAGGTAGAAAATAGCGGAACCCGCCACTTTTTCATCTTGGATCCACAATGAGGACAAATACTTACGTCTTTTTTTTCTTTATCCATAGATCATTCGCTCCTTTCTTAATCATCATCTTCCTTGAGTTCTTTTATGCGCTGTTCAAACTCTTGTGGATCAAAGTTTCGGTTTCGCATGAAAAGATCAGCAAATTGCTTCATCGTTTCTTTCATGACTTCCCTATAGTTTGGGACATGACGATCAAAGATTTCGGCAATCTTTTCGTAGGATAGCTGGTTCAAATCTTCGCAGAGTCGCAAATATTCTTCTCGCTTATCTTCCGGAAGGGCTTTAACCATGTTTTGCCCTAAAAGGTTTTCAAAAAGTTTGTACATGTCGTTCAGGAGTTTTTTTAGAGATTCGGGTGAGTGCTTTTCTCCCTTTTTTTCAACAAGCACTCTACAAAAATTCATAATGTAGGGGTTCTTCATTGAAAAAGGTGTAATGCCGGCAAGATCTCTTGCTGTGGGAGGTCTTTTAGTTGTCACTGTTGTTTCTCCTCTCTTTTTACTTTTCGATTCGAAAAAAATTCATTACGGTTTATTTAAACCACGTTTATGAACATGTTGCAATGGATAAGGATAGGAGTTGATTATGAACGCTGAAAACTACAGAACTATTATTCAATCTTACCTCGGTCAGGCTTTCGCAAAAGGTTTAGATTTCTTGAAAACATCTATTCCGGCTCGTCTGGAAGGTGATAACTTGGTATTTAGAGCTTTCGGAGCAAATTGCTATGTGAATCAAGATGGCGTTTTTCTTAACGAAAGCAATGAAGAAGGCCCCAAAGGGGTTCTTGTAAGCCTTTACGTTCTTCATGCCCCCTCTGACGAAATAACGGCTCTTTCTTCGTGGCGGGCTTTCAGAGATTTGCCGAATACCATGCCTTACTGGGGAGCTTTTAGATCTAATACAGAGGAACCACTTATTCCTTTTGTAGAGAAAATTTTTTCTTTACGAAGCAAGATTTGTGAATGGCTTGGAGGCTACATTGAGGATAACACTCCTGGCGATTTTGCTTTTGTTGTTTTCCCTTTACCGAAGCTTCCTCTTCTTTACATCTTTTATCTACCTGACGAAGAATTCCCTGCCGAAGCCAAATGTCTCTTTGCTGATCAGTATCCTTTTATGCCGGTTGATGCTCTTGCAGATATAGCGGAATACACAAGCCGTCTTATGATAGAATTTGCTAAAAAGGGAGATATCCCATGACTGATGAGCAAAAAGAAAAAAAGTCAGCCGTGAGAATTTCGGTAACGATTCATTTTGGGGATACGGATCCTTACGGGGTTGTTTACTTTGCTTCCTATTTTAGATATTGCCACCACGGTATTGAGTCGTTTTTTCAGAATTATGGTTTTCCACCGCATAAATATTTTCGAAATGTGGAAAGAGGTTTTGGTCTGCCAGTGGTGGAAGCTTCCTGCCGATTTCTAAAGCCTGTTAAATATGGCGATGAACTCTGGCTCGATGTTTCGGTTAAAAAATTCAAAAGCAAGGCGGTAACTTTCGAATTCAGCTTCTATGAAAAAGAAAATGAACAACTTGTTGCGCAGGGTGAAGCTACCATTGTTGCAATAGACCGAACATGGAAAGCCTGTGATCTTCCTTCTGAAATTCTTGAATGTCTTTACAGAATTTGCGGCTAGAAAACTGTTGCCTTTTCTAGCCGCAAACCAAATGTGATGTTAACAGCAACAAGATGTGGTAGCCTGTGATGAGCCTTCAGGTGAAGATTTTAGCGGTAAAGATTTGATGGCATTTTTGACTTTTTCAATGTCTTCTCTGGAAAGATTAAGATTTTTGTTTTTCTGGATGCCTAAATCGGTTGTGATAACAAGGTAAGCACCCACAGGCACACCGGCACTTTGAAGTGTGGCTTTTGCACAGCCTATTTCACAGCCGTCTATTACGACCATAGCAGGGGCATCCTTTGCAGATTGAACAAAACCACTTAGACGTCCTCCAATTCCGGCAAGACAATACATTTTCCCGAAGCCTTCAACTGTAAGTTCCACTGCAGCCTGATTTGAAAGCTGTCCAACGTTTGATCCGCCAGAACAGGCAAGAATCATTATATTTCCTGATGGAACTTCACAACTGCACTTTTCAACCGACATTAACATCAACCCCCTTTTTGTTGCCTATATTTTTTACTTCTTTAGCCATTTTTTCACTTCTTCCTTGGTTGGAACCTTACCAACGCACTTCACGTCCCCATCAATAATAACTGCTGGAGTGCCGAAAACTCCGTATGAAGCGATCTTGTTGGGATCGGTTACTTTTTCAACATTTGCCGCAATGCCGGCTTCTGCTAAAGCATCCATAACGATAGATTCGGTTTGCTTGCATCTAGGGCATCCCGGACCCAGAATTTTGATATCCATAGTCGCTCCTCCTCTTTTTTTGTTTGTTTAAGTTTTGAAAACAAATTTGGTAACGATCAACCGTTATGACTTTTGACATGATGTTCTTGATTTCAGTATCATCCTCAAGCCATTCCTCGAGAAGCTGAATTAGCGTCTTTGCATAAGGATTGGGAGTTTCTCGGTGGATGCGATAATTGACCCATAGGTTTTCTTTGGAAAAAGTGATGAGATCGGCTTCTTCCAGAACTTTTAGGTGCTTCGATATGGTTGGTTGAGCAAGCCCAATCAAAGCCTGTATTTCGCAAACACACATTTCTCTTTTCAAAAGAGCTTTTACGATCTTAACTCTATTTGGTTCTGACAAAGCCTTCATGACTTTGATGAATTGCTTCATAATGTTTTCCTTCCTCTTTACGTATTCCTAAATGCTCATATAGTTTTGCGATTCAAAAGTCAATAAAATATTTTCAATTTTAAATGGCATTTTTCACTTCTTGCAGGCAATTGTAAAAATTTGTTGGAGAAAGGTTTTCGTTTAGAGTAAAAACAACCTCAAGTGAGAAGCTTTAATTCTAGAAGATCCTGATGGCGGAAGGTGGCTAATGAAGGAGGGGGTTAGAAAAAACTTTTTCCATTCCTTATGGATTGGCTTTCTTGCAGGGGCTTTTGGAGGGCTTGTGGGGCTCGGGGGAGGAGTGGTTATGATTCCTCTTATGGTAGCCGTTCTTGGACTTTCCCAGCACCGAGCACACGGGACAAGCCTTCTGGCTCTGGTTTTTACAGGACTTACCGGTGCTATAACCTACGGACTTAAAGGGGAAGTTGATATCACGGCAGCGATAACTCTTTCTGTAACCGCTACCTTTGCCGCTATCCTGGGAGCTAAATTCGCCAATAGCCTTCCGGAATGGAAGCTTAAAAGATATTTCGGGGCTTTTCTTATCTTTGCCTCGCTTGTGCTTGTATTAAAACCTTTTTTGATGACCCATTACCATGTAACCATCGCAGGAGTTTCGAAAATTATTGGCTTGCTTTCTGTTGGTGTGGCTACAGGCTTTCTGGCGGGCATGATGGGTATCGGGGGAGGAACTGTCACGGTGCCGGCTCTTGTTGTGCTGTTTAACTACGGACAGCATATAGCTCAGGGAACATCCCTTCTTTGTATGGTATCTGCCGGAACTATGGGATCTTACACCCATTGGCGCTTAAAAAACGTAGCCGTTGATCTCTTGCCGGGTCTCGTAATAGGAATCATTCTGGGAACAATCCTTGGAAGCATGGTAGCTCTAGTGTTAAAGGAAGGTATACTTCGCATTATATTTGCTCTGGTAGTTTGCTGGACGGGGATCAGGTTTTTAAGGACACCAAAGTCTGTAGCCTTGATCGCTGAAAGCTAAAGTTTGCCTATGAATAAACGAGGAAATGAACACCGGTTAGAGCATCGCTTGAGAATTGCAAGCTTCACTACAGGTTCGTTGTTAACAATTATGAGACGTTCCTGTCAATATTATCTGAACGGTGTATCTATTATCACCAGGCTGTTTTTGGAGAAAAGGCACGCTATTCTCACTTTCTGGCACAGAAACCTTGTTGAAATTATGTCTTTCTTTTTAAATGTCCCATCTTTTCCCGACACTTTCTTACATGGCGAGCGAGACTTCGGGAATGACACATTAAAGGAATTATCCACCTTTTTCCGCACCGGAAGAATTAAGGTGAGTGAAGATGAGATGTTAGTGCTTCCGGCGTTTTTGAGTATTCCCTTTGCGCAGGTATGTGCGGTCATGGTTAGTGCTAGTCGGGATGGGGATATTGTTAGTTGTTTATTGGAACGATTCGGCTTTAGCGTGGTGAGAGGTTCTTCGGGAAGCCATGGCTTGAGGGCGGCTTTTGGAGTAATTCAATATTTTAGGAACAGAACAGGATTGCCTGCTTGTGTGATTATGATTGCCGATGGTAGTCGAGGTCCTGCATGTAAAGTGCAGAGAGGAATTCCCTTTGTTGCTCGCCTTACTAAGTCTCTAATTATACCTTGTTCAAGTGCTTCCAGTCCGTCTTTAACTGTGCCTTCCTGGGATAGAATGACTATTCCAACGCCCTTCTCTCGAATTGGTATTGTTTTTGGAAATCCTATAGACACTATCACTGATGATCACGATAAACTTGCATATCAAACAGAATTTGCCATAAACGCCTGTTGTGAAAAAGCGCTAAGGATTGTTAAAGGTTGAATTTTTATTCGCCAGTTTTTAACTTTGGTTGACATATCTAAATAGAGTTTGATAAGGTTTTTCCTGTGTTCTAGTTAGGTTTTGACCTTGGTTGTATTTGGTAGGGACTCTAGTGGTGCTCAGGTGTAGCGCTATAATATAAGGCATTGGGCGTTTTTCTCTTGTCCGTGTATTATGAAAAAACGTGGTGTATAAACAGCATTTGGGAGGGGAATGTATGAATACCGCAGTTATTGCCATGGCTGTCAGGACTCCTGTAGGAAGTTTTGGACGGTCGCTTGCCAATGTTTCAGCAGTAGAACTTGGAGTGGTTGCTCTCAAGGAGGCTCTTTCTAGGCTTAATTTGGATCCCAAGGAAGTTGACGAAGTTATTTTGGGGAATGTGTTACAGGCAGGACAGGGTCAAAATCCTGCAAGACAGGTTGCTGTGCACGCTGGAATTCCGATAGAGGTACCGGCTTACACTGTTAACAAGGTGTGCGCATCGGGGCTTAAATCAGTAATGCTCGCTGCTCAAAGTATTATGCTTGGAGAGGCGGATGTTGTTGTTGCTGGTGGTATAGAAAACATGAGCCAGGCTCCTTATGCTGTCCCCAAGGCTCGATGGGGTCATAGGATGGGAGATGGCGATCTTGTAGATCTTATGATTTTCGATGGACTCTGGGATATCTTTAACGGCTATCACATGGGCATAACAGCTGAGAATGTAGCTACGAAATACGGTATTACAAGGGAAGAACAGGATGAGTTCGCTCTCAGAAGTCAGCAGAAGGCAGAAGTAGCTATCAAAGCAGGAAAATTTAAGGAAGAGATTGTTCCCGTGCTGATTCCTCAAAAAAAGGGCGATCCTATAGTGTTCAATACAGACGAACATCCGCGCTTTGGAACCACTCTTGAAGCTTTGAGTAAACTTCCTCCCGCTTTCAAGAAGGATGGAACCGTCACAGCAGGTAACGCTTCTGGTATAAACGATGGAGCTGCGATTGTTATAGTAATGTCTGAAAAGAAAGCTGTTTCTCTGGGTATAACGCCTATTGCTGTAATCCGCTCATGGGGCACGGCAGGAGTAGATCCTAGCATTATGGGAACTGGTCCTGTCCCTGCCAGCAAGAAAGCTTTAGCAAAAGCTGGATGGATAGTTTCTGACCTTGACCTTATTGAAGCAAATGAAGCTTTTGCTGCTCAGGCAATAGCAGTAAATCGAGAAATGGGATGGGATCTTGATAAAGTAAACGTAAACGGTGGAGCTATCGCTCTCGGTCATCCCATTGGAGCATCGGGTGCTCGAATTCTTACCACGCTTCTTTATGAAATGAAGCGACGAGGGGCTAAGAAAGGTTTGGCAACGCTCTGTATAGGAGGCGGCCAGGGGGCTGCTCTTACTGTTGAGCGTCCTTAAAGCATATCGATTAAGGAGGGAATAAAAATGGCTTACGAGAACATTCTTTTTGAGGTTAGAGATGATGGTGTTGCTGTGCTGACGATAAATCGTCCAAAGTCTCTTAATGCTTTGAACCCTCAGACACTTGAAGAAATAGACAAGGCTCTCGATGAGGTAGAACAAAATGACAAGATAAAGGTGCTTGTTATTACCGGAGCTGGCGATAAGGCTTTTGTTGCCGGGGCCGATATTACGGAATTTCCCAAAATGAATTCTCTCCAGGCTTATAAATTTGCTGAAAAAGGACAAAATGTGTTTTTCCGTCTTGAGCAACTTCCTAAGCCGGTTATTGCCTGCGTTAATGGATTTGCTCTTGGTGGTGGATGTGAGCTGGCTATGAGCTGCGATTTTATTTACGCTTCAGATAAGGCAAAATTCGGTCAACCTGAAATAAATCTCGGAATTATCCCTGGTTTTGGCGGTACTCAGCGTCTGGCTCGACTGGTAGGCAGAGCAAAAGCTAAAGAACTTTGCATGACGGGAGAAATGATATCCGCTGAGGAAGCAAAAAATATCGGTTTAGTAGCAAAAATTTTCCCTGCAGAAAGTCTCCTTGAAGAAACCCTTAAAATGGCTTCTGCTCTTGCTCAGAAAAGCCAGGTAGCTTTACGAGCCATTAAAAGAGTGATTGATGAGGGTGTTGGATCTGATCTTCGAAGTGCCTGTTTACTTGAAGCTAATGCCTTTGCTCTTACCTTTGCAAGTAGCGATGCAAGAGAGGGTGTGCAGGCATTTTTAGAAAAGAGGAAGCCAAACTTCAAGGGTGGCTACGATTCGTAACAAGTTACAAGTTTTTTCTTGACATATTACAAAAAGCGTTAAATATAGGATGCGTTGTTTAGGTCAACAACATAATTAACTATTAACTCTAAGTATGGAGGTTGATGTATGATGAAACGTTTGGTAGCTGTTTTGATGGCGTTGGCTTTTGCAGTAGTTTTTGGTGTTGGTTCTGCTGTTGCAGCCGAGCATGCAAAGCCTTGCCCCGACACCTTCAAGGCTCATGACAAGAATGGTGATGGCAAGCTTTCCCTTGATGAGTTCAAGGCTGGCGGCAAGGACAACACCGAAGATGCTTTCAAGGCCAAAGACGCCAACAAAGATGGCGTTTTGACTGTTGAAGAGCTCTGCGGCGCTGCTTAAGAAGTAAGACGAAAAGGAAGTACTAAATATTTCCTAAACAGAATTGGGGCTTGAGGTTGACCCTCAAGCCCCAATTGTTTTTATCTCCACATAAGCCAGCAGAAAAATATTTTTTCTTAGGCAGAACGCATAAGACGGCGTTCTCGACGCTGGAGTCTTTTAATGGCTTTTTTCTGCTTAATTCGCCTTCGTTCGCCCTTGGACAGATAATAATTATGCCGCCTTAGAACAGGTTGAACATTCTTTTGGAAGTCTTTTCGGAGTTTCCTAATTTTTTTCTCAAACGACTCCTTAGTTTCAGTTTCCGCCATTTAACTCTTCACCCACCTTTCACGTAAGTTCTTAATTTTTCACAAATTTTACACGATTCAAATATCTGCTGGCTTATGCTCCACACCCCCTCATAGCATAGAATCGTTATCCTTACAAGCCAAAAACCTAGCTTCCTACTAAGATCTTTCGTCCACGAATAAAAGGATTTTTCCATTAGCGTCCCTTTTTAGGGACTGTAATTCAACGAGCTTGATGCGAGGAGTAATGCCTATAAAGTTTGCCACTTTTTGCCGCATTTCATCCACAAGTGTTTTTTGATCTCTCATTTTGTCGAAGAAAAATTCTTCAGTAACCCCTATCCTAATTTCCAAATGGTCTTCATGTCCTTCTCTTAGTACCACAAGCTGGTATGGAGGACGTGAACCTTTGATGCGTTCGAGCACTTCTCCGATTCTTTGAGGCACGATATTGATACCTTTGATTACCACAACGTCATCGCTACGCCCTTCAATACGACTTATCCTTATAGTTGTTCTGCCGCAGGCGCAAGGTTTGTCTATAATTCTACACAGATCGCCGGTACGATAGCGAACGACTGGAAAAGCTTCTTTGGTGAGAGTTGTTATAACGAGTTCTCCCAGGGAACCTGGAGGCAAAACTTCACCAGTTTTAGGATCGATCACTTCAACCACAAAATGGTCTTCCTGAACATGCATGCCAGCTTTTTCGAGGCATTCGCCTGCTACTCCAGGACCCATAACTTCGCTTACACCGTAATTGTCGGTTGCTGTGACAAATAGTCGTTCCTCGATTTCTCGCCTCATTTCCTCCGTCCATGGTTCTCCACCGCAAACGACATGTCTTAAAGATAGAGTCTTGGGGTCGATACCTAGAGCGTTCATCCGATCGGCAATAAGCAGGGCGTAAGAAGGGGTGGATACAAGCACAGTAGTTCGGAAATCTCTCATAATGTAGATCTGCCGTTCAGTCCGCCCGGTGGAAGTAGGAAGAACCGACGCTCCTATAAGTTCGGCTCCGTAGTGGATTCCAAGTCCGCCTGTAAGCAAACCATAGCCGAAAGTAATCTGAATGACATCATCGGGTGTAACTCCAGCGGCTGTAAGGATGCGAGCAACCAAACGACTCCATGTTTTCAAATCCTGCCTTGTGTAGCCGACAACTCTTGGATTTGTCATTGTGCCTGATGACGAATGAATACGAACAATTTCTCGAAGCGGCACGGCGAACATCTCGTAAGGATAGCTATTGCTAATATCCTCGCTCGTTGTGAAGTGAAGTTTTTTGAGATCGTCCAGATCGGTAAAATCTTCTTCCGGTATAAAGCCTATAGCTTTAAATCTTCGGCGGTAAAAGGAAACGTTTTTATAGGCCCGATTCAAAGTTGCTTGAAGCCTTTCTAACTGAAGTTGCCGCAGTTCTTCCCTATCCATGCACTCCTTTTCTGGATCCCAGATTCTGTGGTCATGTCGCACCGTTAAACCTCCCATATCTTTGAGGTGCCACGTCCTAAATAGGCACGCTGGACTTCCCTGTGTTCCAAAAGCTCCGTGCCGGTTCCTT
>Ga0197142_1001867_pt1 | contig 18988 bp, 16 predicted proteins | sample GBS60_MetaG_FD_148614 | JGI IMG/M metagenome (GOLD analysis project Ga0197142, IMG submission 148614) | Sediment microbial communities from Great Boiling Springs, Gerlach, Nevada, United States - GBS 60_MetaG | ecosystem: Environmental > Aquatic > Thermal springs > Hot (42-90C) > Sediment... | reverse complement strand
CTTTTAATCTTTCCAGAAAAATCCGGGATGCATCGACAAAATGTAAATTCATATTAAAATTTTTTGTGAAGAATTCAACGATATTCGCACTTTCATTCTTTCTCATCAATCCAGTATCCACATGAATGCAATGGAGATTATTACCAATTGCTTTTTGCACAAGAACCGCTGCAACGGTCGAATCTACTCCGCCACTTAAGGCACAAACAACCAATTGATCTTTAACTTTGCTCTGAATTTCTGATATTTTCTCCTGAACAAAGTTTTTCATTTGCCAGTTTGGTTCGCACCCGCAGATATTAAACAGAAAGTTTTTTATTATCTCATTTCCAAACTCTGTGTGATAAACTTCAGGATGAAACTGAACTCCATAAATTCTTTTTTCTGGATCACAGGCTGAGGCATATTCGGTATTTTCAGTTGAAGCTAAGGGTAGGAAATTGTCAGGGAGTTGAATCACTTTATCTGAATGACTCATCCAGACATTAAATTGTTCAGGCAAGTTGATAAACAATTTATTCTTCGCGAGAATATTAATCTTTGCAAGTCCAAATTCACGCTTCTCCGATTTTTCGACAGTTCCACCAAGAATTTTTGCTATCAATTGAAATCCATAACAAATTCCCAAAATAGGAATGTTTAATTTTAGGATATCAATCGGAATTTGAGGCGCATTTTTGTCATAAACTGATGCTGGTCCACCGGAGAGAATAATCCCTTTTGGATTTTCATTTAAAATTGACTCAACACTAATATCATCTGGCTTTAAGATTGCAAAGACTTTGTTTTCTCTAATTCTTCTTAAGATTAATTGTGTATACTGAGATCCAAAATCAATAACTATTATTTTATCGACATTCATTTTTGTGTTCGAAAATTTTTATTTAAAAAACAAAGAGACGGAGTGAAGCCGTCTCTTGAAGAATTTGAAATAAGGAGAAAAAATTATTTTCCAATAAGAGATTTGTAAGCATTAGCATCTAAAAGGTTATCCAGTTCTGAAGGATTTGCAATTTCAATTTTAATCATCCAACCTTCGCCGTAAGGATCTTTATTAACAACTTCAGCATTGGTTTCAAGATTAGTATTGAATTCAATAATTTTTCCTGAAATAGGAGCAAACAAGTCAGAGACAGTTTTAACCGCTTCAATGGTTCCAAAAACCTGACCCTGAGTAACTTCAGTTAAACTTTTGTTTAAATCAACAAAGACAATATCACCAAGCTCACTCTGGGCAAAATCGGTAATTCCGACTATCCCGATATTTCCTTCAACACGAACCCATTCGTGTTCTTTTGTGTATTTGAGATCTTCTGGTATGAGCATTTATCTTTCCTCCGAATTTTTGAAGTTGAAATGTTCAAGGAAATGAGTATCGTACTTTCCTTTGCGATAATTTTCGTCTCTCATCACTTTGAGATGAAATGGAATTGTAGTTTTTACTCCCTCAATAATAAACTCTTCGAGTGCTCTTTCCATTTTTTTAATTGCATCGAGCCTATCTGAGCCTCTAACTATTAGTTTTGCAATAAGAGAATCGTAAAAAGGCGGAACAGTATATCCAGCGTAAACATGAGTATCAGTTCTCACACCTATTCCACCGGGTTGATGAAATACAGTAATTTTTCCCGGTGAAGGTCTAAAATCTTTTTCTGGATCTTCAGCATTGATACGGCATTCAATAACCCAATTCTTAGGTTTCACTTTAATTTTCTTTATGCGTTCACCTGCAGCGATTCTAATTTGCTCCTTCACAAGATCAATTCCATATAATTCTTCAGTAACTGGATGCTCGACCTGAATTCTTGTATTCATTTCCATAAAGTAAAAATTTTTTTTATTATCAACGAGGAATTCAATCGTTCCGGCACCTTCATAATTTACACTCATTGCACCAGCAACGGCTGCGGCACCCATAGCTTCTCGAAGTTCTTCATCAACAATTGGTGAAGGAGATTCTTCAATTAACTTTTGATGTCTTCTTTGAATTGAGCAATCTCTTTCGCCAATGTGAATTACTTTGCCATATTGATCACCTAGGACTTGAATTTCAACATGGTGTGGTTCTTCAATATATTTTTCAATATAAACTTCCGGATTACCAAAAGCAGCTTCTGCTTCATTACGAGCAAGAATAAATAGCCTTTCAAATTCGTCTGAAGATTTAGCAACACGCATTCCTTTTCCGCCGCCACCGGCAGTTGCTTTAATTATGACTGGGAAACCAATTTTATTAGCAATCTGCAAAGCTTCATTCAAATCATTAATTGTCCCATCGCTACCAGGAACAACGGGCACACCAGCTTTTCGCATTGTTTCTTTAGCAGTTGCTTTATCACCCATTAACCGAATGCTTTCAGCAGATGGACCGATGAATTTAATGCCAGATGTTTCGCATATCTCAGCAAAGTCTTCATTTTCAGCAAGGAAACCATAACCGGGATGAATTGCATCCGCTCCAGTGATTTCGGCTGCAGCAATTAATCTAGGTATATTGAGATAACTTTCTTTACTAGGCGGTGGTCCAATACAAACTGCTTCATCAGCAAATCTAACATGCAGCGAATCTCTATCTGCTTCGGAATAAACTGCAACGGTTTTAATATCTAATTCTTTGCAAGCCCTTATTACTCTAAGTGCAATTTCTCCTCGGTTGGCAATTAAGACTTTTTTGAACACTGGTCTTTCCCGTTTCGTTCAAGTTAATTTCACAATGGTTCGATTAAAAATAGAGTTTGCCCATATTCAACAGGCTGAGCATTTTCCACGAGTATCTGAACAATTTTTCCGTTGACATCACTTTCAATTTCGTTCATGAGTTTCATAGCTTCAACAATGCATAGAACCTGACCGACCTGAACAGTATCACCGACTTTTACATAAGGTTCGGCATCAGGTGATGGAGCTCGATAGAATGTTCCAACAATTGGTGATTTAATTTCGTGATATTTCTTTTCTGGTTTTTTATCCTCAACAACTTTTTTCTCTTCAGTTATAGCGGGTGCTGAAGGTTGAGGCTGAGCTACAGGAGTTTGAGCTGGTAATTGAAAGTTCTGTGGAAATGGAAATGGGAAAACATTTTGAGAGTTTTCTTTGTAGGTCGGTGACTTTTTAATTCTAATCTTTGTACCTTCTTCTTCTATTTCAACCTCATCTACGCCACTTTCGTCAACAATTTTTAAAAGTTTTTTAAGATAATTTAAATCCATTTTTACCTCTCTTTAACTCGTTCGACATATTCGCCAGTTCTTGTATCGATTTTAACAATGTCACCTTCGTCGATAAACAAAGGAACCGTTACAACTGCTCCAGTCTCTAATGTAGCCGGCTTTGAACCACCAGTTGCTGTATCACCTTTAATTCCTGGTTCTGTCTGAACAACCTGTAATTCAACAAAAATTGGTAATTCAGCTGAAACGATTGTTGAACCATCCATCAAAAGGTCCAGGGTAATACCTTCTTTTAAGAATTTTTTCCCTTCACCTAAGATTTCTTCTGGAACATTAATTTGATCAAAGTTTTCCGTATTCATGAGGACTAACATATCACCATCTTTATAAAGGTACTGAAACTGATGACGTTCCACTCTAACAATATCAATACTTTCCCCAGCACGAAAACGATTTTCAATTACCCGACCGGTTTTGATGTTTTTAAGTTTAGTTCTTACAAATGCTCGCCAGTTACCAGGATTTACATGTTGAAATTCTACAATTTGATATAATTCATTGTTATATCTTATAATTAAACCAGGTCTAAAATCTTGTGTAGAACCCATAATCTCTCTCTTTTGTTTAACTTTGGAGTGACAATTTAATTTTTACGATTTAGAAATACAAGAATTAGACTTTTAACTTATTTTCATCAATTTTCTTTAGTAGTTTACCTTCCATTAATATCGAGGAAAAGAAGAAAATAAAAAGAACAATTGCAAATAAGGCTGCTGCAATATCAAGCACAGTTACATCAAAACCTAAAAGAAAGAAATTACCAGCTCCGAAATAAAACACAATCGTATTAACCAGAACAATGAACAATCTGACCTCTGTGGGTCCCAATCCAAAGTAGGAAATTTTAAAAACTCCATGAACAAATGTTTTTATATAAACCATAATTGACATAAGAAGATAACTAACAAGGGCAAGTAAAACAAAATCAAAACGGGCATAAGGAGAAAGTCCCACGCCTATTCCAATCATCACCATGCTAGCAGAATCTAATGTATGATCAATGAAAAAACCATACTTTGGTCTTTCAATGTGCCTGAAACGTGCAACTGTTCCATCAAGTGAATCGCCGAACCAATTAACAAACAATCCAAAACTTGCAAGCCAAAGGTAATAATCACTATGAAATGATAACGCATATCCAAGTCCAGTAAAAAAAGAACCAATTAATCCCAGAGCAGTTAATACATCAGGAGTAAAATAATCAGGTAAGTTTTTTGCTAACCAGTTGAGTGCTGGCTTTTCAATGAAAGAAAGTATAGTTTGAGTTTCTCTCTTGTGTGCTTCAACATTACTCATGCAAATTTTCCTTTTATTCGTACAAAACTAATTATAAAGCATTTATTTTGAAAAAGATTGATCAAAAAAATTGATTTTGAAGATTGAGGGTAATAAGCATACGTTTGAAAATTTAAGAAAAATAAGTGATTAACAAATGGAGAATTATAAGATTCTAAATATTTATTTTTTTCATTATCATGTAAAAACTCAAAAATTTCATTGTCTTAGAGATAAGACCTTCGTAAATTTGTAAAGTTAAACCAAATTATTAAGGAGTTATATCAATGCCTAGAGTAATTTTTAGTATAAGTTATTCCGTACATCCTGATAAAATTGATAAGTATCTAAAGAAGATTTCATATTTGAAAGCACTTTTAGCTGAAGAAAATTACCAGTATTCAGTTTACAGAGATAAGAAGAATCCTTACGATTTCGAAGAAATTTATGTTTTCGATTCGGAGGAAGAGTTTGAAGAATTTGATGATGCAGCAAATGAAGAAGTCAACAGCATTATTTTTGAAATAGCAAACAATTATGTGGTCAACAAAAAACAAACTTATAGAACATTAGTAGAGGTAGAAGATTAAGATGAAATTTCAAATCAAATATTTATATCTTTTTCTTGGATTGTTTGTTGTCGGAATGATTGCATATTTCCTGGTTGCAAGAGAAGCTGAGAAAAAAAATACCGCTCAAATGCCAGATGATGAAATTCATCGAGGCTTAAGAGATAGACAATCAATGCAAATGGACAAAGAACTTCTCGTCAAAATTGATTCACTAAAACAGATTGTAAATCAAAATCCAAAAGATACAATAGCCCTTAATCACCTCGGATTTTTCTTGATGCAAGCTCACAAGTTCGATGAAGCTGAAATTTATTTTGAAAATCTTTTGAAAATAAATCCAGATAGACTTGATGTATTGAATGTGCTTGCAGAAATGAATTTCAACCTTCAAAAATTTGAGAAGTCCGAAAACTATCTCAAAAGAATAATCAAACTTGAGAAGAACAACGAAGTTGCCCAGTACAATCTCGGCGTTGTTTATGTTATGCAGGGCAGAAAAGACGAAGCAAAAAAAGTCTGGACAGAACTAATAAAGAAAAATCCAGACTCTGAGCTTGGTAAAATGGCAAAGGAATCGCTTCAGGGATTGCAATAAGAATGTTTGAATATAGTTCGGTCATTCATGTCCACTCCAATTATTCAGATGGCTCAGGTGAAATTCCAGAAATTGCACGTTATGCAGGGGAAGTTGGAGTTGATATTGTATTGATGACAGATCATAATACATTGAGACCTTTAAAGGATGGACTTGAAGGCTGGTATGGTTCCACTCTTGTTTTGATAGGAACAGAGATTAATGATCAAAAAAATCAAAATCATTATTTAGCATTTGGAATTAAAAACACTTTTGATAATCGCTTGAGCGCTGCTGAATATGTAAAAAAAGTCAAAGAAGAAGGTGGAATTGGTTTCCTTGCTCATCCTTTTGAAAAAAGACAAAATATGAAAGAACACCCGCCTTTTCCCTGGACAGATTGGTCAACTGATGATTATACCGGAATTGAAATCTGGAATCATATGTCGGAGTGGATGGAAGGATTAACAGAACAAAACAAACTTCAAAGATTTATGCATCCACTTAAAACAGTTGAAGGACCAAATGAAGAAGCACTGAAACTCTGGGATAAAAAATCACTTGAAAGAAAAGTTGTTGGCATTGGTGGGGTTGATGCTCACGCTTACAAGCAAAATATGTTTGGATTTTTTGAAGTTGAAATTTTTCCTTATAAAGTCTTATTTAAATCGGTTCGTACCAATTTGTTTACTACTGAACCATTAATTAAAGACAATCAATTGCTTGAATACAACAAAAAACTTGTTTATGATGCGTTGAAAGAAGGTCGCTGTTATATCTCAAATTTTTATCAGGCAGATGCAAAAGGTTTTAGATTTTTTGCTGAATCAAATGGAAAAGTTTTTCAAATGGGTGATACAATCCCAGCTGATGTCTCCGATTTACGACTTAGAGTTAAACTTCCAGATGTTGTTGCTGTAATTAGATTAATTAAAAATGGTGAGTTTATCGATTTAGTTATTGGAGATGAGGCTACATGGAATGTAAAAAATAAAGGTGTTTATCGAGTGGAAGTTTATCTGGATGATAAACCCTGGATTTATTCCAATCATATAAGATTTATCTAACAAAAAAGGAGTTAATATGTTAGCACCGAAGAAGAAGATAACCAAGAAAGAAATTAAACAGGATAAACTTGTTGAAACTTACTTCAAGACAAAAACTTTTTTTGAGGAAAATCAAAAGACAATCTTGATAGCTCTTGGAAGTTTGGTGGTAGTTGTCTTACTTGTTATTTATTTTGTCAATAGATCAAAAGAGCGTGAGATTGAATCAACAACATTACTTGGAAATGTAATTAATCTTTACGATCAGGGACAATATCAACAAGCAATTGATGGTAATCCAGCTAAGAAGATAAAAGGATTAAAATACATAGCTGATGAATATGGAAACACAGAAAGTGGTGAAGCGGCTAAAATCTTTTTAGCAAATTCGTATTATCAACTTGGGAAAATTGATGATGCATTAAAGTATTATGAAGACTATGGTGGTGATAATAAAATGCTTAAAGCAATGGCTTATGCTGGTGCTGCTGCTTGTTACGAAGCAAAAGGGCACAAAGAAAAAGCAGTTGAATTTTATTTGAAAGCTGCTAAGGTTGTTGAAAGTGAAGTTACAACTCCCGAATATTTGCTTTATGCTGCAAGACTGAGTGCTGAACTTGGAAAAAAAGATATGGCAAAAAAATTACTTGATCAGATTAAAAAAGAATATTCGGCTTCTGCACAGGCAAGAGATTACGATCGTTACGTAGTTGAATTTCAAATTCCCGTAGAATAATTATTCAGAGTTTTTAATTTAAAATAAAAAAGGCTGTCATTACGACAGCCTTTTTTGTTTTAGACAGAATTCTTATTTCACAAGCATCATCTTAATCTCTTTCGAGAAATTACCAAATTGTAACTGAGCAATGTAAACTCCACTCGATACAGGTTTGCCAGCATCATTCTTTCCATCCCATATCAGTTCATGATTTCCTCTTTCATACATCTGATCGTTGATTAATGTTTTTACAACCTGTCCGAGTTGATTATAAATCTTCAATGAAATTTTCTTTTCGATTGGTAGATAGAAAGAAATCTTTGTGGATGGATTGAATGGGTTTGGATAGTTTTGATAGAGTTTGTAATCTTCTGGTGTAATAATAGTCAAATCTTTAACTTCAACACCAGTTCCAATTGTTCCTTCAATTACTCTTAATCCCCATCGTTTCGGATTTTCAACTTTTGATGAATCGGTTGTGACCCATTGTCCTGAATTAGCATCGTACTGGATTGATTTATGGATTACAGAATCACTTAATGCTTGATACGGAAGAATAATATCCTCAAATCCATCCTTGTCAATGTCTGTGTATCTACCAAAAATTTTCGAAGCAAATGAATTATCAATCGTAAGTACTGTATCAATCACACCTAATGAGTCTCTTATAACTCTTTCTGTATAAATAGTTGGATCACCAGGATAAAGTTTTGAAAATGTCCAGTTAGCTGGATTTGTTTTGTCACCACCTTGAAATTCAGCAGTTAAAACATTGCAACCAGTTAAACCATATGTACTTGAAGTATAAATGTTCGGTTTACCATTTTTATCAATATCGCCATAACCAAATCCAAATGTTACAAGTCCCGGATCTAACACACCTGCTTGAATAAAATTCAAAACAAAAACATTTGTTGAATCTATTTGTGAAGTTGATGAACCTGGAGGATAATGAACAACATGAACACAACCAATGAAATCACTACCAACTGAATGGTAATTTGGCAAGTATACTTCCTGCCTTCCATCGTTATCAATATCGAAGGTTCCACCTCCAAATAAGGCAACATCATCAGCATTACTTAATCTCAGACTTTGTTTTCCATTTGTTGTATCAGCTTCAACATAAGTATTTGCGGCTGGAATAGTTAATGGAGTGACTGCTTTGAAATTCCAGGCTTGGAATAAAAGCTCAGGATTTCCCTGACCATCAAAGTTTGCGATGTGCATTGAGTATGGTGTTCCGCCATTCATATCCCAGGCGGCCAAATCAATTCTACTTTTTGCATATTCTGCTTGAAATCCCGAGAAGCCTGGATCATTTGTACTCCAATCACCAATTGCACTGATGATGTAAAATTTATCATTGGCATTAGGTGATGAGTTGTAAAACACAAGTAGTTCGTTCTGATTATCACCATCAGGATCACCAATTTCCATATATTCTGTAAAACCAGATAATCCGGTCACCTCAGGCAATGTGGTTGAGTTGATTACTTGAGATGGCAGAGTTCCAAAATTATTACTTCCAGCTACCCCATCCCATTCAAAAATGAAAATTCCATTGTTATTACTTTGAAAAATTATTTCTTTCTTTCCATCATTATCTAAATCACCAGTTATAACATACCTTGGAGTAGAGCCTGCCCCACCAGATATAACTCTTGGGGATGTCCATACTAATTCAATTGAATCATTTCCAACAACTTCAAAGACATGGACATGACCCAGGTCAGCGTAATTAGTTACCAATATTTCCGATTTACCATCACCATCCAGGTCTTCGTCAAACCAGCAACCACGAATCGATTTTAGTCCATTCAACACCGAATCCATGTAAGTTCCTCCCGATAAGAGGGGATAATTATAGTAAGTTGAAAGTCGGACCTGTGCATTTGTAATTGAGACAAGTCCAAACACTGCGATTAAAAGGAAAAATTTTTTCATACGATGCTCCTTTGATTGGTTAAACATAATTTGATTTGTTCAAACTTATGGAATGATAATTTTTTATGCAAAACTTAAAATTGGAATTCTATACAATTTCAGGAATAGTGTTACATACGATCAATTTAATGAACCCTATACTACTGAGATGGACATAATGCTAAGTGTTGAAGCTTATTCAATTAGTTATAAATATATGATTTGGTTGGCGCCGGGAGTTGGATTTGTATAAATAAAGGAGCCTATAACAGTAGATTTTGGTCAACCGTAAACAGGCTGGAGAATAAAGGAATTGAGAAGTAAGAATTTTTAGTGATAATTCAGGCTACTCAAAATTGTAAAGTATAGATGAAATAACGATTTTCGAAAGTTTATATTTTTAGAACGAGCTTATAAAACTGAGGAGTAAGTATAATTTTAATCATTTTAGCAAATCCAATTTTAAGATTAAGAATAAATCTTATTAGAAAATTAAAATTAGATAGTAGAAAGTTCATTTTCACTTGAAAAGTTGTTTCCAAAAATCCTGTGATTGAAAAATGTTTTGGTTTGATTTAATAATTTTTATAATTCTATAATGATTGATGATATTTGTTTTCAATTGGCATTTATACTCTATTTTTTATTTAACGAGGAAAAATCCCACTTTCATTATTTAGCTTTACACACCTTTTAGAACGCTTATCTGAAGAATTTCATAGTTTGGCACCTTATGTTTGTTTTAATTTCTTTTATAGAGATATACAGAGGATAAATTAATTTTTTACCAATCCGAAACTCTCAAAAATTTATAGACTATTAAATTGGAATGTAGCCTTTTATTGGTGTTAAAAATTAACGCAATGATAAATAATGATATATTCATAAACATCTGTTATAATTCAAAACTATTTTAGCAATGATTTATTACGAATTAGATTGAAAAAAATAAATAAGGAACATAAAATTAGAAGAACCTCAAGTGTAATGAAAGATAGAAGTTTTAGATAAGAAAAATACTTACTATATAAAATTATCAGAAATCCCGACACATTATCGAAAAATGCAGAAATAAAAGTTAAGACTGTTAAGGTGATGTTGTATCTTTCATTTAGAATAAAAATAAAATGCAAAAGAGTGAAAATATAAATTGCCATTGGTATAAAGTGCATTGTAGATATGAGCATTAAACCACTAATGGTTTTGCCTTTAATAAATTTATCAGCGTTCCCTAAATAATATTCCAGGGTATTATTAAATGACAATCCAATTTTTTCAGAATAGGTAAAAAAATTAATTGTAACAAAAATAAGATTGAAAAAAGCAAATATGAAGATTATTAAAGATAAAAGTTTTTTTCTATTGGAATTATGATCATTTACTTTAAAAGAAATTAAAATGGATAATAATATATTTATTTGATAAATAATGAATGCATATAATTTCAAGGAAGAAAAATCTCTTCCCAATTGAATGATAATTAAGTCAGAACCAGCATATAATAAAGATGATAGAGCTAAATAAATAATAAAATAAGTTTTTATAAAATCTGTGATCTTTGAATATATAATTAAAGCGGAAAGACATAAGAAAAGAACTCCAACTATAAAAAGATTGATATGAGTTTCCTCTAAAATATTGGCAATTGGAATAGTCTCGGGAAAATCCTGGTCTCCGAAGAAATAATGTTCTATCCGATTAATTGAAAAATCAAATTTCAACCAAAAGTGAAGAACATTAGCAATCCAGAAAAGGATTATAAATATCAAAAAAATTATTATAGCAATCTTAACAGGTTTAATTTTCAAGTCGCCATTTAGAAAAAATCTCATATCAATCCTGAAAAATTACTTTCCACAACGCTTGAACTTTTCTAGCATTATTTGAAATAGCCTTTGCTGTCAAAGTTGCACCAGTAATATTTGGTATATCTTTTTTTAGTCGGATCAAGTCTTTATCAAGAGACTTACCTTTAAAGACTTTAAGCCAATTATCGTCAGCCTTGTATTCAAGTGGTTCCTTAAAGGATATAATTTTTATCAAATCGAATTCACACTTTTCATTAATTACATATAATACAACCTGAGGTAAAGTCCTAACAATCTGTATGTCAAAATATGCGTAAAATTTGGTTTTTTCATTGAAATTAATAAGATAAAAGGTGACCAGCCGTTCCTTAAAATTTTCTCCAGATAGTTCTTTTACCTTTTTTAGTTCTGATTCCTTAAGAGTTATATTTTTGATTTTAATGGTTGCATCAGGATAAATTTCGCTTAAAATTTTCTCCGGTTTATTTGATTGATTTTGGAGAAAAAATAGAATTAAAGTAACTAATAAAGTTTTCATCTTCTCTGTTTGTTTAATTGGACATTAAAAGATAAATCCTAATCCAACATTAAATTGATTAATTTTCCATTCGTCAAAGTCGTTGCCTTTACCGGCTGGTTTAGTTGATTTGGTATTGCGAATTTGATAGTCGGTTTTAATTACTACCAGTGGATGAGGTTTGAAATCAAGACCGATCGTCAAAACACTTCTGTCTTTTTGTGGGTCTGGATCGTTTTTGAATACTTTTTCATTTAGATTATATCTTTCAAATCTTAAAAATGGAGTTATAGAAATATGCCAGTTTTGTAAGTATAAATTTATCAAATTATAACTGGTTTCCAGATAATAGCCGTAAACACTCTTAGATCTATTTATGGAAGTATAAAATTCGTTACCATTAGCATTGCCAAGGCTGTAGAGACCTTTTACATAAAATTCAGATGACTGGTATTGTGCTTCTATAACCATTAAATTAAATGTAGCCAACTCATTACCTTTTATATCTGCCCCAGCTTTATCACTTCCACGACCTCTATAATAGGTGAATCCATAACTCAGGTTATTTATGTGATGGTCTAATCTTAAAATACCCGCAAAGTTATCAAAGTTAATTTTTGCTCCTCTTTGTCTACCTGCTGGTATCCAGTCAGATATTAAATCAGTTCTCAAACCATTTACTATTCCGAATTTATAAGATAGATTATTGATAATATCCCCATAGAACATAATTCCCATTTCCCTCCAAACTGTAGGGATTATAAATCTTTCAACATCAGGTCTTAATGTACCGAAATATACAGGTGGCTCATGTAATTCGTTCATTTTACTAATGGGCAAAAGGAAGAGACCTGATTTAATATTAAAGCTTGGGTTTAATAGAAAATCAATATATAGAAACTCCACATAAACTTCTGGAACCCTTTTACCTACATTTCCAATTCCTGCATGTTCTATTTCTAGTTCGGAGTTTACTAAAAGCTGGTCTGAAAATTTATAACCGATATATGGAACAAATCTTAAGACATCGCCAAAATCTACTTTAGTATCGCTTAAATAATTTTCATAAGTTAATTCACCATAACCAGCTATGGATAATCCTCGAGGTGTGTAATAAATTTTTGAAGCTGCGGGACCTAATCCATAATGTGATTTCATTTCAATTTCAGGCATTGCAATTTCAAGTTTTAGGCGTCTAATTTCGTCTTTCAATAATTCTAATTCCTGTTTTAGATATTTTGAAGCTTCAGATTCTGTTTTTACTAGCTTCAATTCTGTTTCAATTTGTTTAAGCTTTTCCTCGAGTGATTTAATTCTATCTTCATTTGTTTGAGTAAATGCATTGACATTAAAAATTGTTATAAGAAATAAAAGAGAAATGAATCGAATTAACATTTTTTTACTCCTTTTTTATTTATTGATTAATTTCTGATTTGTAAACAATTAACTTGAAGAACTCCAAAAATTTTTTGTTTATATAAATTGATCCATCGTTATAAAGTAAAAAGACGCCAACATCTGGATTATTGGCAAGAAATTTTTTCCTACTGTTTTCATCCATAACCAGTATTGCTGTAGAATAAGCATCGGCTAAAGAACCATCTTCGTGAGCAACAGTAACTTGCAGGATGTTTTTATCGCCCGCGTCGATATGTTTTTGATAATAATTTCCGGAAGTTGACAAACTTATATCTTTTTGATTGACCATCTGTATTAAAGAATTTCCATTTTCGGGATTAAGAATCGCAAGTGTTTTTTGTTGTCCCCAAACTTTTAAATCCCCTCCAATTGATATAAAACCTTTTTTGGTTTTTAAATTCTGGTAAACTTTTTCAATGGCAAAACCTTTTCCAATTCCACCCAGGTCGATAGCCATATTTTCTTTTTTAAGTAAAATCATATCATTCTGGATCAAAATATCGTTAAAATTAATCAGACACCTTGCAGAATCTTCAGAAATTTTATTTTTTCGTTTATGATTGATTGAAAATGCCCCGTAGGTTATGTCAAAAGCGCCATCAGTTTTTTTCGATATATCAATTGATTTATTTATAATTTCAAGAGTTAGATCTGAAACCTTTACAAAATTCTTACCAGCATTTTGATTTATTAAAGTAATTTCAGAGGACTCCTGGTAATCTGACAATTTACTTTCAATTTCAAGCAACATATTGTAAGCTTCTTTATTCAGACTAGATTTACCTAAGTCGATGTGAGCGTAAGTTCCCATTAAATAATAAGCTGAACCCTGGGGATAGAGATTTAATTGACTTATAAAAACAATTAATATTAAAACTCTAATCATATCCTTCTATTTATTTAGACTAAATCTTAACAAAGATACTTAAAAACTTGAATAAAAGCAATATTTCTTAGATCAAACCATTAAAAGAATGATTAAAAGTCATTTGCCCAGCTTTAGATTTTATATAATATTGAGAAAAATTTAGCGTTTTCATTGTCTATAAGACTGAAAAAGTCGAACACTCTGGACAGCCACAAACAGGATGTAGAGTAATGGAATTGAGAAGTAAGAATTTTTAGTGATTGAATTAAAATATTAATCTTTCACAGTTTTGTTGTTAATTATTGCATTTTTTTCAAGACTTTGAATTAATGGGCTCGAACGTAAGTAATTTATATTTTTTGATCATTTTTCTAATGATGAATTTACATATTTAATAAAATACCAGCATCGAAATTTTATTAGTATACAGTTTGTCGAAAATTAGGGGCATTTTAATTCGGTTACCTTAAACTCATATATTAATAAAATCCAGTGTAGAATGATTTTATTTAAAACTTAGATTAAAAATTTCTATCATGAAATTTTCGAAATGACTTGTCAATTGTAAATCGAAAATAATTTTGGAAATGATTATTTTTAAAAAGATATGAATTAAGAATTTTTACAATCATAACTTCAACCAGCAAAGTGAGGTGTTATGAAAAAATTATTCTTACTTTTACTAAGCCTTCCTTATTTAATCTTCGCTGGAACTACAGGCAAAATCACTGGCAGAGTGATTGACGCAAAAACTCGAGAACCAATTCCTTCTGTCAATATCATTATAGAAGGAACCAATTTTGGGACCGCATCGAACATTGATGGATTTTATGTGATTAATAATGTTCCACCCGGGACTTACACTCTGGTTGTTTCGGCAATTGGTTATGAGAAAAAGATAATTAAAAATGTGAAAGTTTCAGCAGACTTTACAACTAAGATTAACATTGAATTAAGTGAAGAAGCAGTTGAATTACAAACAATAGTTGTTGAAGCTCAGTCACCTTTAATTCGTGAGGATTTGACATCAACCCAGGCAACAATTGATGCAGGTCAGATAGAAGCATTACCTGTAGAAAGTATTCATCAAATTCTTGCACTTCAGGCTGGAATAACTCAAGGTGTTGGTGGTGAACTACACATTCGAGGTGGAAGAACAAACGAGATTGCTTACACTGTAAATGGCGTTACAATTTCAAATCCTTTTGATAATTCTCCAATGGTCGAAATTGCAACAAACGCTGTTCAGGAAATTTCTGTTGTGAGTGGAACATTCAATGCTGAATATGGAAACGCATTGAGTGGTGTTGTTAATACAATTACAAAAGAAGGAACTAATGAATATCGTGGTCACATTTCTTTTTATACTGGTGATTTCTTAAGCTCCAGAAAAAATATTTTCTTTAATGTAGAAGATGTAAATCCGTTGAGTAATAATGTGACTGAATTTACTTTCAGTGGTCCAATTCCATTCACAGGAAATAAATTGAATTTCTTTTTATCTGCAAGGAATGAAGATAATAAAGGCTGGTTATTTGGTGTAAGGCAGCATAATCCATGGGATTCGGTTTATATTAATCCATCAAATCCGAATGATATTAGAATTTCAAAATCTGGTGATGATGCAATAGTGCCTATGAATCCGAGCAGAAAATTCAGTGGAACTTTCAAACTGACAATAAAACCTACTTCGACAATTAAAATCAATTATGACTTGCTCTATTCCAATAACTATTTCAAATTCTATACACACGATTTCAAATACAATCCTGATGCTGATTATAATTACTATGAAAAAGGTTACATTAATTCACTTGATTTCAGGCATGCGTTAAGTTCACGGACTTTTTACACTTTGAAATTGATGTACAATTTCAACGATTACAAACAATACCTTTATCCTTTACTTGATGAAAACGGAAACGCAGTAGATTATTATCCGGGAAAAGGAACTCAAAACTTAAGACCAGATCCAAGATATCAACCAACTGAAAAATTGACCAGACCGGTTACTTACACATTTTATTTTGGTGGAACAAGAAACGGTCACAGTTATGAAAGAGCCAGAACTTATGGAGTAAAATTCGACTTCACAAGTCAGCTTTCAAATGAACACGAAATTAAGTTCGGTTCAGAATATAAAACTCACATTTTAGATTACGAAAGTTTTGTAATTAAGAGAGATACGGTTCGTTACTTAGTTCCAACAATTCCAGATTTAGCAACTCCCGATCACGATCTTTACACAAAGAAACCTATTCAGTTTTCGTTTTACATTCAGGATAAAATGGAATACGCAAACTTTATAATGAACATTGGTTTGAGATACGATTACTTTAATTCAAGGTCCAAATATTCGACGAATACAATCTGGCCATCACCAAATGATCCATCACTTCCAGCTTATGTTGATAAGAATTCAATTCTTGCTGATGCAACTCCCAAACATCAACTAAGTCCGAGATTTGGATTTTCTTTCCCGATTACAGATAGGGGAATAATTCATTTCAGTTATGGACATTTCTTCCAGATGCCGCCGTTTCAATATTTATACACAAATCCAAACTTCAAATCGAGTTACGCAGTTGGAACTCCAATCTTTGGTGATGCAAACTTAAATCCTGAAAAGAATGTAACCTATGAAATTGGTTTGCAGCAACTTTTACTTGATGACCTGGCAATGACCGTTACTGGTTATTATAAAGATGTTCGTGATTTGTTAGCTCTTCAAACAATTAGAGTAAGTGGTGATAGAACTTATCTGAAATATGTAAACAAAGATTACGGAAACATCAAAGGAATTACTTTATCAATTGTGAAAAGAAGAAGTCCAGCAAGTCCACTCGGCGTGACAGTCGATTACACATTTCAGGTTGCCGAAGGAAATGATACAGACCCAGATGCATTCTTCTTAGATTTATCATCAGGAAGGCAGAGTGAGAAAATCCCAGTCTTTCTTTCCTGGGATCAAACTCATTTATTAAATACTACCGTTACATTTGGAAAAATAAATGACTGGACAGTTACAATTGTCAATAAAATTGGAACTGGATTGCCTTACACACCACAAATTACAGGAAAACAAGTTTATGTGAGAACAAATAGCGGACGAAGGCCATCTCAATTTGTTGTTAATCTTTTTGCCGAAAAAGTTTTCAAATTATTTGGCTTTAAAGTTACTGCCTTTGCAAAGGTATTCAATCTATTTGATAACTTAATTGAAAGACTTGTATATGACGATACTGGTCGTGCAACTTATACATTACTCTATACCAGTGGTGGAGCAAAATCAGCAGAAGAACTTTCGAAGCGAATTCCTTTAGTTCGTCCTCCAGAAGAATATTTCAATCGTCCTCATTACTATCAACCTCCAAGGGAAGTAAGACTTGGATTTGAAATTGATTTCTAAAAATGTTGAGAGGAGAAAAAAATATGAGAACAATCTCACTCATTGCTTTATTGGTCACAAGTTTCTTCTTAAATAATTTATTCGGACAAAATAATTCACAAAGAGACCTTGAACATCAACGCGTAAAGGATTTGATTAATTCAAATTTGATCGATTCAAAGAATTTGAAGACAGGAACAACAATTAATGATTTTCAGAAAGGAATTATTAAAAAGCTTGAAAAGATAAAAGGACACAAAGACCGAAAACATTACTTTATGAACGGTAATAAAATCAGCACTGAGATATACAATTACGGAGGAATCGCACCAGGTTATGGACTTTTAAGAAATGTGAATAATGTTGTCTGGCGTGGAGTTTCTTATGTTTTTCAATTTTGTCCATTTGTCGCTGCATCAGTTCCGAGTGGTTACGATACGACTAAAAGACTACACATTGTTTCTGATGGTTTGTGGGATTATCCAAATTTGAGAGATGTAAGTCCAACTGGAGATACATTGTGGGCATGGCAACCACTTCCCGGTTATGCAGATCCAAATCAAGAGTACATGGCTTCAAATCCTGCTGACGATAAAGATAACGATGGCAAACCAGATAGCTGGCCTAGAGAATGGTACAATCCAACGCTCGGAAAATATGTCTGGCCTGGATATTTAGCTCAAGATGCGACTAATGCAGACCTTGAAGTTTTTTGGGCAATGGACGATAGAGATAATTCAGAATTTCCATATTGGCCTTTCATAAATGATTCAACAAGAAGGGGATTGGGAGTTCAAGTTGATGGTCGAGCTTTGCAGTGGAGTAACGCACTTGCAGAAAATACAATCTTTTTTGTTTACACAATTGCTAATGTGAGTGATAAAGATCTTGATTCAGTTTATTTCGGAATGTATGGTGATCCAGACCTTGGTGGTGGTTTACCTGCTGATCCAGGTGAAGAAGTTCGTGATGATTTAGGATTTTTCGTTGAACCGCACAACTATTCCGTTCCAGTTTATGCAAGAAGTATGATTTATTTATGGGATAATGATGGTAAAGGACATCTGGGTTTACCAGTTGGTTACCTTGGTTGCAAATATTTAGAAAGCCCTGGTAATCCAGGAAATAATTATGATGATGATGGTGATGGAATGATTGATGAAAGACAGGATGATGGAATTGATAATGATAAAGATTGGAATCCATTGATTGATGATGTTGGTATTGATGGAATTCCAAACACTGGTGACTTAGGTGAAGGTGATGGAGTTCCCACTGCTGGAAAAAGACTTCCAGACGGTTCACTTGACCCACTTTATCCAGGTGAACCAAACTTTGAATTAACTGACTTAGATGAATCGGATCAAATAGGATTGACAAGCTTCAATAGCTGGACCTGGGCTACTGATAAAGTTGCAAACGATGAATCAATGTGGTATCGAATTCAGGCTGGGAACTTTGGAGAAATTAGACAACTCGAAGATATCGTTTTCATTTATGGAAGTGGACCAATTACACTTTCAAAAGGAGAAATTAAGAGATTTTCGATTGCTCTTTTGCTTGGAGAAAATTTGGACGATCTTTTGACAACTGCTGAAACAGTTCAGAGAATTTACAACGCTAATTACAGATTTTTCAGACCACCAT
>Ga0197142_1001866_pt1 | contig 18992 bp, 18 predicted proteins | sample GBS60_MetaG_FD_148614 | JGI IMG/M metagenome (GOLD analysis project Ga0197142, IMG submission 148614) | Sediment microbial communities from Great Boiling Springs, Gerlach, Nevada, United States - GBS 60_MetaG | ecosystem: Environmental > Aquatic > Thermal springs > Hot (42-90C) > Sediment... | reverse complement strand
ACGATCCGGACGACGGCAGCGTAGTGGACTGGTAGGGCGCTCCGCGAGCCCGCGGCGCGCCTATCCGGGCGCAGGCGCAAGCAGAGCCAGCGCCGCCTCGAGGACGGCCTCCACCGGCACGCACTCCACCGGGCGGCCGGGCTCCCCGGCGGTGACGAGGCGAACCCGCCCGCCTCGCGGCGCCCAAATGCTGGGATCGGTGGGGCCGAAGACAGCCACGACCGGAGCGCCGGCCGCGGCGGCCAAGTGCGTGATGCCGCTGTCGTTGCCCACATACAACCGCGCCCCGGCCAGCCAGCAGGCCAGCTCGTAGAGATCGTCGAAGCGGCGGGCCTCCGGCAACTCCTCCTCGGGGCCCGCGCACCAGAGGACCGGGCAGAATTCCTCCAGCCGGCGCGCCACCTGGCGGAATCGCTCGAGCGGCCAGTTTTTGCGGCGGCTGCCGGAGAAGGGATGGATGACTGCGAAGTTGCCTCGGCTCGCCGGGCAGGGCAGACGGGGAACCGCCGGCACCTCGCGCAACGCCAGGGGCCGGACCTGCTCGAGATAGAAATCCACGGCGTGCAGCTCTGCGCCGGCGGGCAGGGCGGCAAGGAAGTGAAACGGAAGGCCCAGCTCGCTCACCAGGCGGCGAAACTCCGGGCGGGCGGCCCCGTACCAGGAGACGATCAGGTCAAACGCAGCCAGCCGCTCCACGAGCCGCGCGCAGCGGGAAGGCCCCTCGATTTCAAGAAGATCCAAGCCCGTCGAGCCGATGGAACGGACGGCGGCGAAGCGGATCAGGGGGACATTCTGCCCCGCCACCCACACCTCGGTCTCGCCTCCGCTCAGCGCTTCCAGGGCGGGTAGCGAGACGATCAGATCGCCGATGGCGCCGGGACGGATGAGCAGCCGGCGCATCGGCAGGCGCAGGGCTCACGGTCCGGCGTCGGCCAGAACCGTCTTGCGGCGCCTTTGGCGACCGCCCTCCGAGCCGCCAAGCAACGCCTCGATCGAGCTCTGATAGTCCGACTTGGGCACCAGGCCGACATGCACGGAGGCGATCAGGCCGTTCCGGTCGATCAAGAAGGACGTGGGCAGGGCCTCGACGGAGCCATATTTGTGGGCCACCTCTTCATTGCCCATGACGACCCGGTAGTTGACCTTGGCGCGGCGCAGGTAAGGTTTGACGTCGTCCCAGCCGCCTTCGTCCATGGAGACGCCGATGACCGCAAAGCCACGGTCTTTGTACTTGCTTTCGAACTCGACAAACCAGGGGATCTCGATCTTGCACGGCCCGCACCAGGTCGCCCAGAAGTTCAGCAGCACGACTTTGCCGCGATAGTCCGACAAGCGGACTGTGGCGCCGTTTTCGTCCTTGAGGGCGAAATCCGGCGCCGGGCGCCGCTCGGCGGCCGGCTTGACGGGGCTGGCCTCGATGGCCATATCCCGGTGCGAGGAACAGGCGACGAAGGCTAGCGAAATCAGCAACCCGACGGCAGGCCGCCGGCGTGAATCGACGGGCAAACTCACTCCTTTGCGGCCATTTTACTATACCCGGAGCGATTCCCGTACCGCGATCCGCGCCGCCCACCAGCGGCGGCGAAGCCGGCGGAAACGGGGCTTCAACGTGAACTCCTCATGCGCCCTCAACCCCGAGTAAAGCCAGGCGGCCGTGTCGCAGAAACTCTCGCAGGCATACTCGCGCCACCGGCGGCTGCGATCGGCGGCGTCCTCGGCAGTGAGGCCCGCTTTGCGCATCTCGGCCGACCAGCCGAGCTCGCCCCGGGCGCCGACGGCGAGTTCGCGCTGAAGCAGAGCCTCGTAACTTAGGCGGACAGCGTAGGAGATCCGCAGCCAGACGAAATGGAACAGCTCGTGAACCAAGATCCGCCGGAACTCGCCGGGCCGATCGAGCAGAGCCTGATCGAGCACGACAAGCCGCTTGCGAAGCTGGGAGCCCCCGTGCACCTCTTCTCCCCGTTTGGAACCGGAGACCAGACGGCCGCGCCAGGCGCGCAGGTTCGGGCGGAAACACAGCCGGATCGGGCGACCCTCGAGCGGCGGCAGGCGCCGGCTGATCCCATCCAGCCGCCGGAGGAGCTTCGGCTCCGCATCGACTGGAAGTAAGACGCCGGCCCTAATTTCCGGATGCGGGTTTTGGTTCCGGCCGGCGGAAGTACTCCTCGCTTTCGTATGTGACCGCCACCGACTTGCGGATTCCGTCGAACCAGTTCTGGAACTTTGCGGACTGGACCTCGCGGTTAACCTCGTCGCGAACTTCATCTAGCGTTTTCGTCCTGATCTCCTCAACCCGAAACAGATAGAAGCCATTGGGCTGGCGCACGACCTCGCTCACCTGACCCGGTTGCAGTGAAAAGATGGCGTCTTTGATGCGGTCCGGCACCTGATCCTTGCGGCGAATGACGCCGAGATCGCCGTCCTTGGCGCGCGATTCGGCATCCTCGGAATGCTTTTTCACCAACTCAACGAAATCGGCCCCTTCGAGGATCTGTTTCCGCAACGATTCGATTTCGGCGCGCGCTTCCTCCTCGCGCCGGTAGGTTCGGCCATCAGAGGGCCGGGCCTTGGTGTCGGCGGCAAAGGAGAGATAGATCACCTTGACGCGAGCCTCGGTGAAGTCGTCCCGGTGAGCCTCGTAATACTGCTTTTCCTCTTCGGCGGTCGCCGGGTGGCGCAGGTTGAAATCGTTGAGAATGGCTTGCGAGAGCAGCTCGGAGCGAACCCAGTCCAACTGTTCCCGATAGGGGCTCTTTTCCGGAAGCCCTTCCTTTTCGGCATGCTCGACGAGCAAATTCATCCGGGCCAACTCGACGAGGAACTGCCTGGGGTTGGCGCGCAGGTTCTGCTGGATTTGCGGCGAGGCGCCGCGCAGCACGGCCTGGAGTTCGCCGGCGGTCAGCGGCCGTTCTCCCAGCCTCGCGACGACCTCCCCCTCGGGCGTCGTCTCCGGTTGCCTCAGCGCCTGCTCGTTTTCGACGCTGACGCGGGCCTCCTGATTGATCCGGTTCAGCCATTCCCGCAAGCGGACTTCGGCCTCCGCGTCGCCGCCTGCGGCGCGAAACTGCCGGTAGCGGTCATCAATCGCCGCCTGCATGAGGACCTGACGCCGCATCCAGTCGAGCTGCTCGCGGTAGGGACTGCGCTCCGGCAGCCCATCCTTTTCGGCGGCCGCCGCCAGGGTGCTGACCAGGGCATAGTTCTCCAGGAAAAGCTTCCGGTTCTGCCGCAAGTTTTCACGCAGCGCCGGCGGGGCGCCGAGCAGAATGCGGTCGACGTCGCCGGCCGTCATCTTGCGGCCGTTGACGGTGGCCACGACGGTATCCGGCGTTACGGTCTCGGCAGCGGGAAGCGCCACTACAAAAAGGACAAAGAGAGACAGCCGTGAATGCACGAGGGTTAACTCCTCCCGCCTGCTAGGGTCGATTCTAGCACGTCCCGGCGTGCGGCCCCGAAGGCGGCCCCTAACCGGCGCGTATCTGGCGCCGCACGGGGTCGTAGATCTGGCGGCGGCCGGTGATGAGGGCTTCGTCGGCCATGATCACGGCGACCCCGTGGGCGTAGCCGGCTTCGATCGGGGCCACAGGTTCCTCGCCCGAGCGGATGGCGTCGATCCAGTTCTTCAGATGGTGCACGCGCGGCGGCATAGGCAGCTCGGTGGTTTCGCTCAGCCGGTCCGGCTCGCCGGAGCCCTCGCCGGACACGGTCCAGGGCTCGCGGTTCGACAGATTCTTGGCGTCCAAGGTTCCCCGGGTGCCGTACCAGCGGGCGCAGCGGCCGGCGGCGTTGCCGAAAACCGTCGCATAGCGGACCAGGAACTCCTCCGGGTATTCGAGAGCGACTTCGACCGAGTCGGGCGCGGTGTAGTCGCCCTTCCAGAGGTAGGTGCCGCCCAGGGCCACGACCTGCCGGGGGATGGTCGCCGGAGTGATGTAGTGCACCAGGTCGATGAAGTGCACCATCAGGTTGGTGTGCGGGCCGCGGGAGAATTCCCGGTAGCCGTACCAGCCGACGTACTGTTTCGGATCGAAGGGGCGCTTGGGACGGTCGCCCAGGAACAGGCTCCAGGCGACGTCCTCCTCGGCGGGCACATCCTCGAAAAACTGCTGGCCGCCGTAGCTTTGCCAGTAGGGTTCGTAGCCGTTGCGCGCCTGTTCGACCTTGAGGATCTTGCCCAAGCCGCCGGAGGCGAGAAACTCCTTGGCCGCCAGCGCCTGCGGATAGCTGCGCATCTGGGTGCCCACCTGCACGACGATGTTGTGCTTCTTGACGGCGTCGAAGGCCTCGTTGAGCTCCCTCATGTTCATGGCGATGGGCTTCTCCACATAGGCGTGCTTGCCGGCCCGGGCCGCCTCGGTGAGCATACGGGCGTGCAGGTGGTCGGGCGTGCCGATGATGACGGCGTCGATGTCCGGCATCGCCAGCACGTCGCGGAAGTCGATCACCTGGGCCGGCTCCCGGCCGGTGAACTCCCGGACCTGCTCGGCGGCGCGGCGGCGTTTCAGCCCCCAGGTGTCGCAGACGGCGCGGATCTCGAGGTTGGCCTCCAGGCGAATATCGATCGCCTCGCGCAGCAGATTCCGCCGGCCGCAGCCGATGTTCGCCACGCCGATCCGGTCGTTGGCGCCGAGCACGCGGCGCCAGGAGGCCGCCCCGAGCGCCGCCGTCGCCAGCGTCCGGCCGAGTAACTCTCTCCGGTTGATATCCGAACCGCGATCCTCCATCGTCTTCCCCCTCACAGGCGCTTGATCCGCACTCGTTTGAACTCGGTCCACTTGCCCGGCCGGTGCGCCTGCAACTCGATATGGCCCGCGTCCAGGTTCTCCAGCCGGTCGTATTCGAGCACCGTTTCGCCGTTGATGCGGACCAGGCAGTACGGGCCCTTCACCCACAACTGCATCAGGAACCATTCGAAGTCCCGGATGCGGGGGTAGCGAGCCCGCTTGTAGGAGTAGAGCGAACCGGTGGGATAATGCGCCTCCGGCACGTTATGCAACTGGATTTCGTAGCGATTTCCTTTGAGCCCCTGGCCGGAGGAGCGGAACAGCACGCCGCTGTTGTGGAACTGATCGGCGCGCACGTAGAGCTGGAGCTCGAAGTCCCGGAACTTCTCCTTGGTGGCGATGTGACCGGAGCCGTCGGCGTACAGCACCTCGCCGAGGGGCTCGAACTTGGGGTCGCCCTCGGAGACGAACCATTTCGAGAAATCTTCCGGGCGCTCGTAGAGCACCTCCCACTTCTCCTTAGGTGGAAGCGGCCGGATGCGCAGGTTGCGGAATCGCACCGGATAGGAGAGCGATTCCAGTCCGATATAGCCGCTCCGCAGCCGATGCCGGAGCTCGGCGTGGGTGTCGACATCCAGATCCTGGACGATCTCCTCGTTCACCCAGACGCGGAGCCGCGGCCAGTCCATGAGCACCCGCATCGTGTTCCATTCGCCCTGGCTCCGCACATTGACCAGCCGCGGGGGCACGATCGGAAAGATCGAGCCCATCGACTCGGGCTTCGGCGTCTCGTCGCGCTGATGAAAGATGTTGATCTTGAAGCCGGCGGCCGACGGCGGCCCGTGCTCCGGCGCGTGGAGGTAGACGCCCGAATCCGACCAGCCTTTCAGGAAAAACTCCAGGCGCAGATCGAAGTTCTCAAAGGTTCGGGTGGTGGCGAGCCAGGTCGGGTAGTTCGAGCTGCGGTGAACGACGATCGAGCCGTCCTCGACATAGAAGGCCGAGGGAGGGCCCTCGCGAACCTGCCAGCCCGCCAGGGTGCGGCCGTCAAAGAGCGGCTCGAAGCCGGCTTCGGTCTGAGCACGGACGAGCGGAGCCAGGAGCGGACAGGCCAGCAGCAGGCGGCGGCGCGAGATCATCGTTCTTCAGCTTACGCAAGGCAGGGGCGGCTTGACAAGGCGGCCGCCTCATTTTCTTTTGGAAACCAAGAATTCCGTCATGAAAAACTCCCGGGGGCGTGAGCCATGCTATGATGCCTAGCGGCTGTGCGCCGACGGCGCCACACCTGATCCGGAACTAGGGAGGCATCATGGAACAACTGGCCATTCACGGCGGCCCGAAAGCGGTCACCAACAAGCTCATCTATTGGCCTCAATTCGACGAAGAGACCATCCAGGCGGTCGCGGAAGTGCTCCGAAGCGGCAAGGTCAACTACTGGACCGGGCCCAAGGGCATGGAATTCGAGAAGAGATTCGCCGAGTGGCAGGGCAGCAAGTACGCCGTCAGCACCTCCTCGGGGACGGCGGCGCTGCACGTGGCGCTCTCCGCCCTCGGCATCGGACCCGGTGACGAGGTCATCGTCCCCAGCTACACCTTCATCGCCTCGAGCTTTTCGATCGTCCAGGCCGGAGCGATCCCGCGCTTTGCCGACGTCAACCTGGAGGACCACTGCATCAGCGTGGAATCGGCCGAAAAGCTGGTGAACGAACGCACCCGGGCGATCATGGTGGTGCACCTGTACGGCAATGTGGCCGACATGGACAAGGTGCTCGAGTTCGCGCGCAAATACAACCTGTTCGTTATCGAAGACAACGCCGAGGCCTTCGGCGGCGTTTACAAAGGCAAGAAGACCGGCACGCTCGGCCACATCGCCGCGTGCAGCTTCTGCCAGAACAAGACCTTCACCACAGGCGGCGAGGGCGGCATGGTGACGACCGACGACGAGGAGCTGGCCTGGATCGCCCGCTCCTTCCGCGACCACGGCTACGACGTTCAGCAGCGGCTGAGCCTGCTCGAGCTCGAGCAGAAGCTTCCGTACATTCACAACATGGTGGGCTGGAACTACCGAATGACCGAGATGCAGTCGGTGATCGGGCTCAAGGCGCTCGAAAAGATGGACACCTGGAACCTGCCCACCCGACGCAGGAACGCTCATATTCTCATCGAGGCGCTGCGGGAGCGGCCGGAAGTCAAGTTCCTCCCCGTCGATACGCCGGAGCGGCAAAACGGCTGGTACGTGACCGCCTTCTCGCTGGACATCGAGAACATGAACTGCGATATTCGCCAGTTCGTCGAGGCCGCCGTCGCCGAGGGAGCGCCGTGCTGGAAGGTTTTCTGGCCGCAGTGCCATACCGAACGCGCCTTCCAGGAGCACCGGGCTTTCGGCAGGTCCGGCTTTCCGTTCAAGAGCAAGGAGTACACCAACCCCGACAGCGTCGATTACACCAAGGTCGAAGTGCCCAACGCGCGCTGGCACGAGGAGCACACCTTCACCTGCTTCGCTTACCCGACCTTCACCGAGGAGGACATGCACCAGATCGCTCGCGCACTGGTGAAGGTGATCGATCACTACACGAAGCTCAAGTAGGAGAATCGGCCAGGAGGAATGTCGATGTCCGAAAAACTGCGATGGGCTGTGGTGGGCTCCGGCGGAATCGCCTTGCGCCGGACCATCCCGGAAGGGATTATCCCGGCGGCGAATGCCGCGCTGATCGCCGTCTACGACGTCAACCAGGAGCTCAACCGGCAGGTGGCGGAACGCTTCGGCGCACGGGCGGCCGAGAGCATGGAGGAAGTGCTCGAGGCGGGCGTCGACGCCGTCTACATCGCCACGCCGGTGAAGTTTCATCGCGAGCAGACGATTGCGGCGGCCCGGGCGGGCAAGCACGTGCTGTGCGAGAAGCCGCTGGGGCTGAATGTGGCCGAGGCCGAGGAGATGGTCGAGGCGTGCCGCAGGGCCGGAGTGCAGCTCGGCGTGGGCCTGATGATGCGCTTCCACTCCCAGCATCAGGCCGCCCTGGCCATGATCCGCGAGGGCCGGCTTGGGAAACTGGTGTTCGGCCGGGCGCAGCTTTCTTGCTGGTATCCGCCGATGGCGGGCGCCTGGCGGCAGGACCCGGCGCAGGGCGGAGGCGGATCGCTGATGGACATGGGCGGCCACACGATCGACCTGCTGGAGATGTTTTTCGGTCCGGCCACCCAGGTGGCCTGCTTTACCGGAAACCTCGTGCACGGCTACGCCTCCGAGGACAGCGCGGCCGCCCTGCTGCGATTTGAAAGCGGCGCGCTGGCGAGCGTCGATGCGTTCTTTTCCATCCCCGACGCCGCCAGCAAGAACGTGCTGGAGCTGTACGGCACGCGCGGTTCGATCCTGGCCCGAGGCACGATCGGCCAGGGGGAGCGCGGACAGATGACGGCCTATCTGGAGGAGAGCGGAGCGGGCTACGAGGCCGAGCAGCGCGACCGGACGCTTGAGGGCGGCCTTGCGATCGAGCCGGAGCCGGTGAGCATGTATCGCGCCGAGATCGAGGCCTTCAGCGCCGCGGTGCTCGAGGGCCGGCCCGTTCCCGTCGACGGCGAGCTCGGCCTGAGGAGCCAGAAGGTGCTCGCGGCCTGCTACGAGTCGGCCCGAACCGGTAAGATCGTGGAGATCGTCTGAACGAGAGGAGCGTGTCATGGCCGTCAACCTGATCAATACCCTGAAGGATTCCCTGCTCGAGGGTTTCTTCCCTGCCGGCTGGGATCTTGAGAAGATCGACGCCTGTGCCTCGAATCCGCCGGAGGCCGTGCTCGAGCGGCAACCGTGGTGGCATCCGGAATTCGAGCCTGTCCCGTGCGAGAGCCTCTCGGACTTCGACACGATGATGGGTCATGAGATCGCCAGGCAGATCCGGCGCACCCGCGAGGCGGGAAAGAAGCTGGCGCTGATCCTTCCGGTGGGCCCGATGGGCATGTACCGCTGGGCGGTCTGGTTTCTGAAGGAATGGGGCGTGGCTTGCGATCACGTCTGGGGTTTCAACATGGACGAGTGGAGCGACGCCGAGGGCAACACGCTTCCGCCCGATAACCCCGGCGCGTTCCGCTACGCCATGCAGGAGGCTTTCTACGGGCCGCTCGGCGCACTCACCGTGCCGGAGGGCCAGCGCTTTTTCGCCACCCGCGAGCTTTTGCCCACCTACCCGGAACGCATCGCCGCGCTCAGGGCCGAAGGCGCCGAGCTGCACGTGATCTTCGGCATCGGACGCGTGTTCCATATCGCCTTCTGGGAGCCGCACTTCGCCGCCGACTACGCCAGCGAAGCCGAGTGGAGACAGGCCGCCTGGCGGCTGGGAGCGAAACTTCATCCGCTCACCATCGAGCAGAACGCCATCACCAGCTTCAAAAGCCGCACCACGCTGGTGCCGGCGCGCGCCAACACGATCGGCCCGGGCCTGTTCCTTCAGGCGGACCGGATCATCGGGGGCGCCGACGGGGCGCTCGGAAGAGGCATGCAGTGGCAGGGCGTCAGTCTTTGGGTGACGCTGCGATACGGTCCGGATCCGTGGGTGCCCTCGAGCTACATGCCCACGCTCCCCGGTCGCCTGTTCTTTTTACGGGAGCTGGCCGGCCCGCTGGTTGCCGAGTGCAATTAACGGGGCGGCGCGGCCTGGCGGGGTTCGGAGCGGCGCACCTTGACGCGACGCGGCGCGCTCCGCACCTGGCACCCCTGCCGGTCGACTTCGATCCGGTTCTCCACCCGGCGCGCTCCGGCTGAACGCGCCAGACGCGTCGCCGTGCCTTTGTGCTGCGGTACAGGGGTCCGGCCCTCCAAATAGGCGACCCCGTTGCGCACCCGCACGGAGAAACCGTTCACGCCGATCTTGGACTCCCGGAAGCGGCGCTGGATGGCGGACTCCAGCTCGGCGTCGCTCAGGGCCGGCGTCTTGACGGGCGGCGCTGCGGGGCCGGCCGCGGGCGACTGGCCTTCGAGCAGCGCCGCCAGAAGCGTCAAGAGACCGACTGCGTACGGAACAGACAGGCTCGCGCGAGCAAGGAGCATCTGTCAAGATAGTGGGATCGGGTTGTATAATTCGCACATGTCTTTCGCGGAATTGAATCGCCGCCAGCTTCTGGCGGGCGGCTTTCAGGCCGCCGCCGGTTTTACGGCCGCCTCCTACTCGCGAATTCTGGGCGCTAACGATCGGATGCTTTTGGGCGTGATCGGTACGGGCGACCGGGGGCGGCACGTCATGCGCCTGTTCCAGAAAGACAGCCGCGTCCAGGTCACCGCGCTGTGCGACGTCTATGCCGCCATGCTCGATCGGGCGCTCGAGTCGGCGCCCGGCGCCAAGACCTTCACGGATCATCGCAAGCTGCTCGAATACAAAGAGTTGGACATCGTCTTGAACGCCACGCCGGATCACTGGCACGCGCAGACGACCATCGACGCCCTAAACGCGGGCAAAGACGTCTACGTGGAAAAGCCCCTGACGCTCACCATCGAGGAGGGTCCGGAGATCGTCAAGGCGGCCCGCATCAACGAGCGGGTGTGTCAGGTGGGCCTGCAACAGCGCTCCGGCCCCCACTATCTCCGGGCTAAACAGGAGTATTTCGACACTGGGCGCCTGGGGAAGGTGACGCTGGCGCGCACCTGGTGGCACGGCAACACTTACCACCTGCGGAGGGCACCGGACTACCTGAGGCAGCAACCTTCAAACTTGGACTGGGCCCGATTCCTCGGCCCGCTGAAGTGGCGCGAGTGGGACCCGCAGCAGTATTGGAACTGGCGGGCGTATCTGGATTTCGGCGGAGGGCAGGTCACGGACCTGTTCACCCATTGGATCGACGTCGTGCACATGTTCCTGGGCCAGGATATCCCCATTTCGGCGGTGGCGGCCGGCGGCGTCTATCACTACAAAGACGGGCGGACGGCCCCGGACACGATCAACGTCCTGCTCGAGTATCCGGGTGAGTTCACCGCCACGTTCGAGGCCACGCTCGCTCCCGGCATACGCGGCGCCGCCATCGAATTTTGCGGCACCGAAGGCCGGCTCTGGATCAGTCGCGAGCGGTACGAGTTTCACCCGGCCGAGAAGGGCGCCAAGCCCGTCGTGGTGGAGGCCGAACCGTACGACTTCACGCTCGACCACGTGAGGGATTTTCTGGAGTGCGTCCGGACCCGGCAGCGGCCGAGATGCGATGTGTTGATCGGGCACCGCTCGGCTCAAGCCTCGCACCTGGGCAATATCGCCTACGTGGAGAAGCGCCGGCTGCGCTTCGACCCGGTGCGGGAGGAGATCCTGCCGCTCTAGCGGCGCAGGAAGGTTCGGCGCCTCCTGTGGGGCGACCCGCTAGCGCCCTTTGGCGGCGGGCACGGAGGCCGGCGCCGGCGCAGCGGCGGGGACTTGCACCGCCGGCAGGCCGAGCAGCTTGCGGAGCTCGCCTTCGAGCCTGTCGCGAATCTCGGGATTGGCCTTGAGAAACTGCTTGGCGTTCTCCCGGCCCTGCCCGATGCGCTCGCCGCCGTAGCTGTACCAGGCGCCGCTTTTCTCAATCAGCCGGTGCGCCACGCCGAGGTCGATCAGATCCCCTTCGCGCGAGATGCCCTCGCCGTAAAGGATGTCGAACTCGGCTTCGCGGAACGGCGGCGCGACCTTGTTCTTCACCACCTTGACGCGGGTGCGATTGCCGATGACCGTCTCGCCGTCCTTGATGGCGGCCACGCGCCGGATGTCGAGCCGGATCGAAGCGTAGAACTTCAGCGCCCGGCCGCCGGTGGTGGTCTCCGGGCTGCCGAACATCACGCCGATCTTTTCGCGGATCTGGTTGATGAAGATCAGACAGGTTTTCGACTTCGAGACGACGCCGGTGAGCTTGCGCATGGCCTGCGACATGAGGCGCGCCTGGACGCCGACGAAGCTGTCGCCCATCTCGCCGTCGAGCTCGGCCTTGGGCACGAGGGCGGCCACCGAGTCGACCACCAGCACGTCGATGGAGCCGGAGTTGATGAGCGCCGAGGTAATCTCAAGCGCCTGCTCGGCGTAATCGGGCTGCGAGACCAGCAGGTTGTCCACATCCACGCCGAGCAGCCGGGCGTAGTTGGGATCCAGGGCGTGCTCGACATCGATGAAGGCGGCCATGCCGCCCAGCTTCTGCGCCTCAGCGATCACCTGGAGCGCCACCGTGGTCTTGCCGGAGGATTCCGGCCCGAAGATCTCGCTGATGCGCCCGCGCGGGAAGCCGCCGACGCCCAAGGCGGCATCGAGCGAAATGGAGCCGCTTGAGATCACGGGGACGGCGACGACCGCCTCTTTGGCGCCGAGCCGGAGGATCGAACCCTTGCCGAACTGTTTTTCGATCTGGCTCAGCGTCAGCTCCAGAATGCGGCTTCGCTCTTTTTCATCCATGCCTGGTGCCGTCCTTCGGGGGAGGTTGGGGGCGGACCCTACGATTATACAATCCCGGCGCCGCGCCTACAGCATCGGCGCATAGTAGCCTTTGCGGGCGCGCACCACCAGGTTTCGCTGGTTCTTGACGCGAATGCTGACCGGCTGGTAGCGCCCGTCGGTGTACAGCGGATCTGGCCGGTAGAGGATGTTGTACTGGTGGCGCAGCTCATTGGCAATGTTCTCGAAGGACTGGGCCAGATCCTCCACCTTGAACGGGAAGAACGCCAGGCCGCCGGTCTCTTCGGCGAAGTATTTGAGCACACGATCCCCCGTGGTTTGCATCCGGCTGATGTTGGTCGAGATGGTGTAGATGACGGCGTCGGCCCGGTGGGCCATCTCAAGCGCCTGATCGCGCGTGTAGCGGCTCTGATTGTCTTCCCCGTCGCTTAAAACCACGAGGGCGCGCCGGAACTTGTGCAGCGGCTGATCCTGCATCAGCTTGTCGCGGCAGGCAAAGAAGATGGCGTCGTAGAGGGCGGTGCCGCCGCCGGGCCGCAGCTCCCGGACCGCCTCGGCGAGCTTTTCCACGTCGCCGGTCAGCTCCGCGGCCACATTGATGCTGGTGTCGAAGCTGACGATGACGGCTTTGTCGACCGCGGGACGCATGACGCTGTTGATGAATTCGATGGCAGCCTCCTGCTGGAAGCGGAAGCGGTCGCGGACGCTGTTGGAGGTGTCGATAAGGATCGCCAGGCGCAGGGGCAGATCGGATTCGGCGGAAAACTCCAGGATGCTCTGTCTTTGTTTGCTTTCGATCACCTCGAAGTCGTCTCGGGTCAGGTTGGTCACAAACCGGCCTTTTTTGTCCGAGACGGTGAACAGAATGTTGACGCGCGTGACGTCGAGCGTAAACCGGCTCTTTTCATCGAGTTCGGCGTTCGCCTCCGCGGCGCCGGCCGGAGTCGGCCCGGATGGCTGAGCCCAAGCGGCGACCGACATGGCGGCCAAGGCAAGCAAGCGCACAGCCCACTTCATTTACGGTTCCTGTCTTCAATTATAGGGCGCGACTTACTCGGAAGCTCGTTCCACCGCCTCCAGGAAGGCTTCGAGCTCGACGGCGAGCGGCGCCTCGACGGTGAGCGGCCGGCCGGTCGACGGGCTCCGGAACCGGATCCGGTGAGCATGCAGGAAGAAGCGACTGAGCGCGGGCAGGCCGGGGATGCGCGCCGGGGCGCCGTAAAGCCGGTCGCCTACCACGGGATGGCCGATGGCGGCCAGGTGAGCGCGGATCTGATGGGTTCTGCCGGTGTGGAGGCGCAGCTCGAGATAGCTGAACCGGGGCCAGCGGCGGAGCACGCGGTAGCTGGTCAGGGCCGGGCGGCCGGCGGCGAGCCGGGCGGTCATCCGGGTGCGCCGCTGCGGGTCGCGCGCGATCGGTTTGTCGATCCGTCCCGAATCGGCCGCCAGTCGGCCGTGGACCAGTGCCAGGTAGACTTTCTCCACTTCACGTCCGCTGAACTGCGCTGCCAGGGACCGGTGGGCGGCGTCGGTGCGTGCGATCAGGATGACGCCGCTCGTGTAGCGATCGAGGCGGTGTACGATGCCAGGGCGCAGGTCCCCGCCCAGGCTCGAGAGGGTCTGGAAGCGGTGAAGCAACGCATTGACGAGAGTCCCCGAGGGATTCCCCGCCCCGGCATGGACGACCATGCCGGCCGGCTTGTTCACCGCCACCAGGTCCTCGTCCTCGTAAAGCACTTCGAGAGGAATCGCCTCGGGGACGGCCTTGAGCGGAGGCAGCTCGACCGGCTCGACCTCGACCACCTCGGAACCCTTCAACACCAGCGACGGCTTCGTGGGCCGGCCGCCGACGCGAACCCGTCCCTGGCGGATCCACTCTTGCAGGCGCGCCCGACTGTACTGAGGCAGGCGCCGGTGCAGGAACAGATCCAGGCGCAGGCCGGCCTCGGCCGCTTCGGCTTCGAGAATCACAGAGGTGCTGACCTCGCCGTTATATAGTTTAGAGAGTGATCCGACGCGCGATTGTTCCGGTGGCCGGTTTGGGCATGCGCTTGCTCCCGGCCACAAAATCCCAGCCCAAAGAGATGCTCCCGGTGGCCCGCAAACCGATCGTGCAGTATGTGGTCGAGGAGCTGGTGGCCAACGGCATCGGCGAGATCCTGTTTGTGACCGGGCGCAAGAAGACCTCCATCGAGAATCACTTCGACAGCGACCCGGATTTGGCCCGCCTGCTGAACTCATCAAGCGCAACCAGCCTGCTCAAGGAGATCGAGTTCGAGGATCTGGGGGCGCACCTGTACTACACGCGGCAGCGGACGCAGCGGGGGCTGGGCGACGCCGTTTTGTGCGGGGAAAGTTTCGCCGGCGAGCAACCGTTCGTGGTGGCGCTCGGCGACTCGATCCTGGGGTTGAACGCGACTTCGCGGTGCGTGGCGCGCATGGCCGAGCTGTTCGAACAACGGCGCGCAAGCTGTGTCATCGCGGTCGAGGAGGTCCCGCCCGAGCAGACCTCGCAGTACGGGGTCATCGAGCCGGGTCCGGGGGAGGATGCCTGGTGCCGGGTGGTCCGCCTGGTCGAGAAGCCGGCGCCCGGGGAGGCGCCGAGCAACCTCGCAATCGCCGGCCGTTACATCTTCTCGCCGGTGATCTTTGACATGATCCGCCAGGTGGAGCCGGATCGACGGGGCGAGATCCAGCTCACCGACGCCATCCAGCGGCTGTGCGAGGAGGGCCGGCGGGTGCTTGCCGTCCGCCTGCCCCCTTCGGAGCGGCGCTACGACATCGGCAACTTCGCAAGCTACTTTGAAACCTTCGTCGAATTCGCCCTGGCCGATCCGGAGCACGGCCCCGGATTGCGAGCGGCGATCGAAAGACTGCTCAGGAACGGATGAATGCGCCCGCTCGCCTGGGGGCTCCTGTTTGCGGGAGCGCTGGCGGCGCGCCTGTGTCATCTGAACCTGCTCTGGGTGGAGGAGTGCTACCCGGCGGCGGCGGCGATTCAGATCCTCCACGGCCGTTTGCCCTATCGCGACTTCTGGTTCGACAAGCCGCCGCTCGCCCCGCTGGTTTACCTGCTCTGGGGCGCGCACGCCGGCTGGCCCCTCCGGCTGGCCGGGGCGCTTTATGTGACGGCAGCCGCGTGGGTGCTGGCTCGCTGGGCCCGGCGCATGTGGGGCGAGCAGGAGGGCGCCTGGGCGGCCGGGCTATGCGCCTTCTTCCTCACCTTCGACGTGCCCTCGGCGGTGATGGCGCTCGCGCCGGATCTGTTGATGATCATCCCGCACACCGCCGCAGTGTACTGGAGCTGGCGCGGGCGGCCGGTGCCGGCCGGCATCGCCGCAGGCCTGGCGACGCTCGTCAACAGCAAGGGCATATTCGTGCTGGCTGCCTGCCTGATCTTCGCCGGTCGGGCCTGGGGGCGCCTGGGTCTCGGCTTCGCCCTGCCGAATCTCGCCCTGGTGGCTTATCTGGCCGGGACCGGCTCCGGACCCGGCTACCTCGATCAGGTCTGGCGCTGGGGGTGGCTGTATTCACAGGATACGTTCGTTGAGCGGCCGCTGGCGGAGGGCCTGAAGCGCACGGCAAGTTGGGCGTGGTTCCATGCCGTGCTCTTGCTGGGCGCCATGGCATATTTCGGGCGGCGTCGCGAAGCTGCCAAGGTGCGCTTTGGGCTCTGGGCGCTCGTTTCGCTGGCGGCCGTGGCCGCCGGCTGGCGCTTCTTTCCGCGCTACTACTTTCATTTGCTGCCGGTAATGATTCTCATGGGAGCGCGCGGGCTGGCGCTTGCCGGCAGGCGGGGCGCCGCGGCGGCCCTCGTGCTGTTGCTCATCCCCTCTCTTCGCTACGGACCGCGCTACGCCGTGCTGGCCGCCGATCTGATCATGGGCCGGGAACACGCCTGGACGGACGTCGCCATGTACCAGTCCAGCCGGAGCGCGGCGCGGCTGATTCTGGAGCACGCCCGACCGTCGGATACCTTGCTCGTCTGGGGATACCGGCCCGATATCTTCGTCCAGACGCGCCTCGCGGCGGGCACGCCGTTTCTCGATTCCCAGCCGCTCACCGGGGTGATCGCCGACCGGCACTTGATCGAGTCGCGGCCTTCGGCGCCGGAGCTGGCGCAACGGAACCGCCTGCGCCTTGCCGAGTGGAGGCCGATCTTCATCGTCGACGGCCTGGGACCGTACAATCCGGCGCTGGCGATTGACACTTACCCCGAACTCAAGCCCTGGCTGGCAGGCTACACGGAGCTGGCGCGAGTGCCCGGAGCCGTGATCTATCGCTTGAAGACTTCGGCAGGCCCGTGACGGGACCGGTCCGCATCCGCCGCTTCCGCCCGACCGACATGGCCGAGCTGCTCGCCATCGAACAGGCCTGCTTTCCCGGCGACGCATTTGACGAGGCGTTGTTTCGTCGCTTTGCGGCAAAGTGCGCGGAGTTTTTCCTGGTGGCCCGGCGCGGCCGGAAGATGATCGGCTACAGCCTTGCGGAAATCAACGGACCGGATGCCGAACTCGTTTCTATCGCGGTGGCGCCCGAGCAACGGCGCCGAGGGGTCGGCGAGGCTCTGCTTCAGGCGACACTCCGGCGCCTCCGCCGGGCCGGCTGCCGCATCTGCCGCCTGTCGGTGCGGACGACGAACACCGCCGCAATCCGGTTATATGAAAAGCACGGCTTCCGCACCTTCCGGCGGCTCCGGAATTACTACGCGGACGGCAGCGAGGCCCTTTGGATGAAGAAGGAGTTGGCGGCGCCGGTGCGCCCCTGAGGTGCTAGGATCGAACGCATGAGCCAGTTGCCTTCCCGGCGCCGCTTCCTGGGATGCGCGGCGGTTGGGCTGCGGCTGCCCGCTTTTGGGGCGGAGAACCGTTTGACCGCGCAGGAGAAGGCCGCCGGCTGGCGGCTGCTTTTCGACGGCAGCAGCATGCGCGGGTGGGAGGATCCGGTCAGGGAGAGCCCGCCCGGCGACGCCTGGGCGATCGAGGACGGGTGCCTGAAGGCCGTCGCGCGCCCGCGCATCCGTGAGGATCTTCTCACGACGGAGAGCTTCGGCGACTTCGAGTTGGTCTTCGAGTGGCGGATCTCGCCGCGGGGCAACAGCGGAGTCAAGTACCGCATCCAGGATCGAGCCTTGCTGGTGCGCAACCGGCCCAGCCCGGCCGGGCCCAGGTTCGAGGACATGGTCAACCACGAGCTCACGCATCGGCGCGGCGCACGCGGCAAGATCGGGCCCGAGGATGAGATCGAAGAGTATTTGGTGGCCTTCGAGTATCAGGTGATCGATCCGGCGGTGGCGGCCGATGCGCGCAGCGGTCCGGCCTCGCTCTACGACTTGGCGGGAGAGCCCCACCGGGCGGCGCGCCCCGTCGGCGAGTTCAACCAGGGGCGCATCGTGCTTAAAGGCAATCATGTCGAGCACTGGCTCAACGGGGTGAAGGTGGTGGATGTCGACCTCGATTCGGCCGAGGTGCTCGCGCGCCTGGAGCGGCGCTGGGGCAAGGGCTCGCCGGTTTACGAGCTGCTGTCCCGGCAACAGCGCCGACGCACGCCGATCGCCCTCCAGCATCATAACGACGAAGCCTGGTTCCGCAACATCAAGCTGCGCCCGCTCTGAGGCGGCGGCCGGAGGCGGGCCTTGCACCCGCCGTGGCTTTCCGGCGCCTCTCCTATACTGAAGCTGAGAATGGCGCGCAAGCTCGAGGCCCAGGCGTCGCGCGTTCGGCAATTTTTTGCCCCGCACGGAATTCTCTCGCGCTGGCACCCGAACTACGAGTTCCGTCCCGGCCAGCTTGAAATGGCCGAAGCCGTCGAGGCCGCCTTGACCGAAGGGCGCCATCTGATCGTCGAGGCCGGCACCGGGACGGGCAAGACGCTGGCCTATCTCGTCCCGGCGATTCTGTCCGGGCGGCGCGTGGTGGTCTCCACCGGCACCAAGAACTTGCAAGAACAGCTTTTCTTCAAAGACATTCCGTTCCTCGCGCGCCATTTTGAGCGGCCGCTGCGGGCCTGCTACATGAAAGGGCGCAACAACTACGCCTGTCGCCAGAAGATCTACGACGCCGAAAAGGAGCCGGTGCTGAGCGGCCTGGAGGAGGTGGCCGATTTCGAGATCATCCGCCAGTGGGAGAAGACTACCGAAACGGGCGATCGCGCCGAGATCCGGCAACTGGCGGACGCCAGCACGGCCTGGGCGAAGATCGACGCCCGGCGGGAGCGTTGTCCGGGGCAGAAATGTCCCCAGTTTGAGCGCTGCTTCATTACGCGCATGCAGCAGCGGGCGCGCGAAAGCGACATCATCATCGTCAATCACCACCTGTTCTTCGCCGACCTGGCGGTCAAGGACGAGGAGTTCGGCGGCATCATCCCGGACTACGCCGCCGTGATCTTCGACGAGGCGCACGAGATCGAGGACGTGGCCGGGCAATATTTCGGCGTGTCGCTTTCCAGCCATCAGCTTCTGGAGCTCAAACGGGACATCGCGGCGCTGGCGCGGCGCAAGGGTTTCGGCTCTCCGGAGCTGGACCGGACGCTTGAAGCGCTCGAGGACTGCGCGGAGCGCTTCTTCGCGCTGTTGGGCGAAGGCGAGGGCCGCACGGAGTTCGAGGGACGGGCCGAGCTGCGCCGGGCGCGTGAGTATCAGGACCTGGCCGGCGTGCTGGATCTGGCGGCCGCGCAGATTGAGCTCCTCAAGAACGCTCCGGAGGAGGCGGCGCCGTTGTTTCGGCGCGCCGTGGAGGCGGGCGAGAAACTGAGATTCCTGATCGAAAGCGAGGACCGGTCCTTCGTGTTCTGGGTGGAACGGCGGGGCCGCGCCTGCTACCTGCAAGCCACGCCGATCGACGTCTCGGCGATTCTGGCCGAGCGATTGTTCGAGCGGCTGGAC
>Ga0197142_1001864_pt1 | contig 19009 bp, 13 predicted proteins | sample GBS60_MetaG_FD_148614 | JGI IMG/M metagenome (GOLD analysis project Ga0197142, IMG submission 148614) | Sediment microbial communities from Great Boiling Springs, Gerlach, Nevada, United States - GBS 60_MetaG | ecosystem: Environmental > Aquatic > Thermal springs > Hot (42-90C) > Sediment... | reverse complement strand
GCAAACACTTGAGTTAAGACAACAATAAGTACTATTAAAACAAAGACAGGTGTTGATGAAAGAAAAATGGGTAAGTTTGTGCGACTTAACTTCTTTGCCACTACATACACCTTCCTTTTCGTCTTATTTTATATATAACGCACAACCATTTTTAATTGCTTAACGATTATATTATAACACATGAATAATGTTCAAGAGCAATAGTTATGCAATATATTTTGTTCCTTAGTGTTACTTCATTAAATCTTATTATTTTTTCGAATATAAGCAAGATTCTTTTGAAAATAGCCATTTTTGATGTTCTCTGAATTTTTCATGTTGAACAATAATAAATGGGGGCACTTGCCCCCTAAAATGTAAATCACCCTTTTGATTTAACTTACTCTTCAATAATGATAGCCGCTGTTGGACAGCTATCAGCTGCATCTTTTGCACATTCAAGGTCTGTTTCTGGTAGGAGAACTTTTGCTTTCATGTCATCTCCAAGTTTGAAAACGTCTGGACAGAGGTTCTCACATACACCACAACCAATGCATGTTGCTTCGTCAACTCTAACCTTCATGCTTTAGCACCTCCTTTTTGAAATCGTAAAAATTATAGCATATCATCTGAACTTTTGCAATTGTTAAAAAACACATTTTACAATAACAAAGCCAAAAAGCACATCACATCCAGGAAATTTTGGAGGATGTCAAGAGTAAGCTTTTCCTATATTCTTCTCAAGCTCCTTTTCTACCTTTGCAATTAGTAGCTCTAATTCTTTATTTTGACGCAATTTTTCTTCAATTGTTTTTACAGAACTGATAACAGAAGGATGCGTCTTTGAAAAAACCTCCCCAACTTTTCTTGTCGACATTCCAAATTTCTTAATCATTAAATACATACATACTTGTCTTGCAAGTGTTGTATTTTTGCTCCTATCTCCACTTAAAATGCTCGCTTTTGTTGCCCCAAAGTGTTTTGCTACAATATCAATCAAATCTCCATTAGAAGAAGGTTGAGTATCACCGTGCAGAACATCTTTTAGAATAGACTTTACAATAGATATATCAATTTCGTTGTACATGCTCTTATATGCAATCAGTTTAACAATCGCACCTTTCAGTATTCTAATGCTCCCTTTGAGATGGTTAGCCACATATCTTAGAATGCTATCATCAATGTTTGCCTTTTCCTCGTCAACAACTTTTCTTGCAATCTTATACATTGCATCTTGTGACGGTGTCTTTATCTGGACAACTACTCCCATCTGGAATCTTGAGATAACTCTGTCTTGGAAATCTTGGAGTTCCTTTGGCGACCTGTCGGAACAGACTATAATCTGTTTTCCAGCCTCATAAAGTGCGTTAAATGTGTGAAACAGTTCTATTTGAACACCATTTTTTCCTGATAAAAATTGAACGTCATCAATAACAAGAACATCTATCTTCTTCCTATATCTCTCTCTGAATTCCTCCATATTTCCAGATTTAAGTTTTGTCACAAGTTCGTTCATAAAACTTTCGCTTGTGAGATAAGCATATCTTAAATCCGGGTTAGTGGAAAGTAAATAATTTCCGTACGCTTGAACCAAGTGTGTCTTTCCCATACCAGCTTCGCTGTATATAAATATGGGGTTGTACGTACCTGGTCTCTTCGCAGCTTCAAGTAATAGGTTATAAGCAAATTGGTTGAATTCGTCGACAACAAAGTTGTCGAACCTATACTTAGGATTCAAAGGAGTTATAAGAACAGGCTTTTTTCGGACAAGTGCGATATTATCAGGCTCTTCAGCATCAAAATTTTCTGAATTAACAACTTGTGCATATACTATTTCGTATGTTGCCCCCGGTCCTATTATTTCAGTTATTGTTTTCTTGATTAGTTTATCGAATTTCTTTTCTATATAACCTTTAATAAACAAATTCCCCACTTCAAAAACTACGTGGGTATCTTCTACACGTTTAACATAAAAGTCTATAAACCAGTGCTCCCATTGTTGTCTGCTAATCTTCTCTTTTAGCGAGGAAAGAATTCTCTCTCTAATATCCATAAGGACACCTCTAAACTAATTCAGGCAGGTTGCATTGAGTATTATCTCATAAGTGTATGTTAAAAATCAAGACAAACTTTATGTTAACATATGAATGATATTTTTCTCACGGAGAATGGCATATGAAGTTTTGTTTCGGAAATGTTTACTTTCATAAAGTAACTGTAAGATACATGGCTTAGCTATAATGATTCGTTGAAAATTGTCCGTAATGCAAATATCACATTCTTTCTTTTAATTTTGCACATCTATGCTTAAGTATGCTTTGTTATACGTTTTATTATTATACTTTATGAACTAATACTTATGCGCTATAATTAGGTAAGGGTGGTGATTCAATGCAAAAAAGAATATTTATATCTTTCGATTATGAAGGACTTGCTGGAATAACAAGTTGGAGCGATGTTGACAAAAAGAGTGCTGATTACAAAAAGAATGAAATGCTAAAGCAATTGAAGGCTTTCTTGAATGGTTTAAAAGATGATTTTGTCTTTCTTGTTGATTCTCATGCATCCGGTGACAACATTCCATGGGACATTACCGAGGAGTTTCCCAATGTAACACTTGTTAGTGGCGGCGTTAGGCAGTATTATATGATGTACGGAATAGACGAAACATTCGATTACGTTGTCTTTTTTGGATACCATGCAGGGGTGGGTACACTTCACGCAAATATGGACCATACATACTCGAGTTCTTCCATACACAGTATATGGATTAACGGCATGGAAATGAACGAAGCACTTATTAACGCAGCATTTTCAGGGTTGTATAACGTTCCCGTTGCTTGCATAGTCGGTGATGATAAAGTTATAGAGCAAACCAAAAAACATCTGCCCAAAGCGTTATATATATCTACAAAAAAATCTGTAGGGAGACATAGTGCAATTATGAAACCGTTACCAATTTTGCTAAAAGAGCTTGAAGAAACTGCCAAAAGCTTATCTAAGAAGTCGAAGGATGATTTCGAGATTTTTACATTCGACAAGCCAGTTGAGTTGATTGTGGAACTCAGTGACACACTTAGAGCTGACCTTGTAGCGTCCATGCCGCTGATTGAAAGGCTCGATGGTAGAAGAGTAAGGTTAGTCCATGAAGATTACAAAGTTGTTTTTGAAGCACTACTCGCAATAACTTACATTTGTGCTGCTGCAAAATATTTTGTTTGAAATATCTATTTTCAATTGAATAGATTTTTTCCGGAGGTGTTAACTATGCTAAGGAGTCTGAGTGAAATTATCGAAATGGCAAAAGGTAAAGAAAGAGTAATAGCAATCGCTGGAGCCGAAGATAAGGAAGCCATCAAAGCTGTTCACGAGGCTCAAGAGCTCGGAGTTTCCGCTATTCTTTTTGGTAAGAAAGAAGTAGTAGAATCGAATTTAAGGGAAATAGGTGCAGATTTTCCAATCGTTGATTGCAGAACTGATGAGGAATCATCAAAAGAAGCTGTAAAATATGTTGTGGAAGGTAAAGCCCATATAGTGATGAAGGGACTTGTCAAAACCTCCACACTTTTAAAAGCTGTTCTCGATAAAGAGCATGGTTTGAGAACTGAAAGGTTACTTTCACACGTTGCAGTGGTTGAGGTGCCGGGTGTGAATCGTTTAGTCTTCGTTACAGATGGCGGGATGGTTATCAGACCAACACTTGAACAAAAGATTCAAATTATTGAAAATGCCGTTTTCGTTGCTAAGAAATTAGGATACGAAATGCCGAGAGTAGGACTAATAGCAGCGGTTGAAACAGTTAATCCAGACATGCCTGAGACACTTGAGGCTGCTATTATAACCAAGATGAACGAACGTGGTCAGATAAAGAATTGCAAAATAGACGGTCCACTTGGAATTGACAATGCACTGAGTGTTTATGCTGCCGAAGTAAAGGGAGTCAAAGGAGAAGTTGCCGGCCATGCAGACATACTTGTTGTGCCAGACATACACAGTGGAAATTTCCTTGGAAAGTCAGCTGTGTATTTTGCAAACGGCAAGATAGCCGGCATTATTGCAGGCGCAAAGGCACCGGTCATTGTCATATCTCGTGCTGACACAAGCGAGTCAAAGTTCGCTTCTATCGCTCTTGCAATAGCAATTTCTTAAAGAATACTACTTTGGAGGTGCTTTCATGAAGAAGCTTGCAGTTGTGGCAATCGGTGGAAATGCAGTAAACAGACCAGGTGAAGAAGCAACAGCTGAGAACATGTTAAAAAATCTTTCCGAAACAGCACATTTCTTAGTTTCCATGCTCGATGAATACGACATCGTAATTACACACGGAAATGGTCCACAAGTTGGAAACATTCTTGTGCAGCAAGACCTTGCAAAACATGTTATCCCTCCGTTCCCACTCGATGTGAACGATGCTCAAACTCAAGGAAGCCTCGGCTACATGATAGCCCTAACGCTTGGGAACGAACTAAAAAAGAAAAATATCGATAGACAGATAGCCGCAGTTGTTACACAGATAATTGTTGACAAAAACGACGAAGGATTTAAAAAACCCTCAAAACCAGTTGGACCATTTTACTCAAAGGAAGAGGCAGAAAGACTTCATGAGGAAAAAGGTTGGATCATGAAAGAAGATGCTGGTCGTGGTTGGCGAAGAGTTGTTCCATCACCAATTCCACTTGATATTGTCGAAAAAGAAGTAATTAAAACTCTCGTTGAAAAAGATATAATCGTGATTGCTGCCGGTGGTGGCGGAATACCTGTAGTTCAAGAAAATGGAACGCTGAAAGGTGTTGAAGCGGTCATAGATAAAGATAGGGCGAGTGCACTTCTGGCAAAGGAAATCAATGCAGATATACTTATTATCCTTACAGGTGTTGAAAAGGTTGCTATAAATTTCAAAAAGCCAGATGAAAAACAACTTGACCACCTTACGATAGAAGAAGCCAAAAAGTATTTATCAGAAGGTCAATTCCCAGCTGGAAGTATGGGACCAAAAATTGAGGCTGCAATTGATTTTGTAAGTTCAACAGGAAAAGATTGTTTGATAACTGACATGGCAGTGCTCGACAAGGCTCTAAGAGGTTTGACGGGAACAAGAGTCACAAAATAAAAAGTCAATAATACGACATACCTTTCATACTTCAAAAAGCAGGGGAACGCCCCTGCTTTTTTTATAACTTTTATGTTAACTTTTAGTATACTTGAGTATAATTCGCAAAGTTGTCTAAAACACGCATAAATAAATGACTTTACAACACAAAAAAATTTTTGAAAAAATTGCAATTTTGTAGTTGTTTGTTCTACAATGTAAGTAGCGTTTTTCTAAACATAGCGGAGCGGAGTGAAGTATGAATAGGCTTTATAGTGAGCGTCACATCCCGGTATTGTTGAGAGAAGTTGTTGAAAACTTAGTTTGGAAGCCAGACGGGGTGTACGTAGATTGCACGGTGGGAGAGGGTGGACATACCCAAGCGATAGCGGAGCGGATATTGGAAACAGGCGGTAGAGTCATAGGAATTGATGTCGATAGCGAAGTCTTACAGATAGCGGAGCGAAATCTGGAAGCCTACCCCAATGTTCAGCTCTTCAAATTCTCCTACGTTGAATTGCCCGTCTTGCTGAATATATTGCAGGTCCATGAAATCGATGGACTGCTTGTTGATTTAGGAGTTTCTACCTACCAACTTAAAGCAGAAGGTAGAGGTTTTTCGTTTAATCAAGACGAACCTCTTGATATGCGCATGAACCTTGAAAATGAGCTGACTGCCTACCATGTTGTTAATACCTACCCTGAGGAAAAATTAGCCGACATCATATATAACTATGGTGAAGAAAATTTCGCCAGAAGAATAGCAAGATTTATAGTGCAAAACAGACCTCTTCACACTACAAAGGAATTAGTAGAAGTTATAAGGAAAGCACTACCTTACAAAGAAATCCACAACAGAAAGAGACATTTTGCAACAAAGACATTCCAGGCGATAAGAATAGAAGTAAATAAAGAACTTGAGAATGTATCCAAATTTTTGTCTTTTGCCCCTGATCTACTATCGCCGAGTGGACGGCTTGCAATTATATCTTTCCATTCCTTAGAGGATAGATTGGTAAAACACGCGTATAGAGACGATCCACGTCTCGAACCTATTGGTGACTTTATCGCACCCGAACCGGAGGAGATAGCGGAGAATCCAAGAGCTCGGAGTGCGAAGCTAAGAGTTGCAAGGAGAATTTAGTGTTTTTTCGTTTTCAAAGTTAACTTGCTTGGAAGAACGCCGTGGTTAATTTTTTCACTTAGAAAAGTTGTTAATTATTTTAGAGATTTTATGTTAACTTTACACATTACTTTATTCGTTATCTCAGCGGAGTTATGAAGCTTTTTTAGCTTCTATTTGCTGGTCTAATTCTGTCTTATTATTTTGATCTCAGCGGAGCGGAAAAGGGGGATATAGTATGACGCTTGTTAGAAGTAAGCGGAGAGAAGCATCTTTCGAAGGGGTACAAACGCAACACAAGGTTTTATCAGGTCTAAAGTTCTTAGTTCCAGGAATTTTACTAGCCTTATCTATATTTGGAACATTTTTTCTCAACAATACAACAACTAAGGTTTCTGAGGAAGTAAAGATGTACAGAGAAAGTATCACACATTTACAACAACAAGAAGAAGTGATTGACATGCAGATTTCAAAGCTTCTTTTGGGGCGTGATGTCGTAAATTGAGTACTGTTCGGAACAATCGATACAAATTAGTCTTTTTTCTCTTAGCTACAGTAATATTGTTTCTAAACTTTAAAGTTTACAAAAATATATATGTTACTGAATATTCTATCAAAAACACTATTCCGTCTTTGCGTGGAAATATCTATGATTCACGTGGTCGGCTGCTTGCTACTAGTGAGCTGATATACACCGCGTATTTGGATTTAGATTATCTAAGAGGTATCTTTGGAAACGCGTTCAGGAAAGACCCTGATTTTATAAGACTTCTAAATGCTTTTGGACTTACCGGAAAGATAAACGATTTAGATAAGAAAAAAATACTAAGACTGGGAAGCGTGACTAAGAGGGAAGATGCTCTTAAGAAGATTCCAGTCCAATATTTGAAATTTATATCTATAGAACCTGAAGAAAGACGTATTTCATTATCCGATTTTGGACTGTCTATGATAGTAGGAAAGACAGACCAAAGGTATGGTATAAGTGGAGTTGAAGCATACTTTGATAAAATACTTAGACCTGTACGCAATGGAATAGTTTCTATGACATATTCTGGTATTATTGGTAAAAAAATCAATTCAGTAAGAATTGACCCTGAAAATGGAAAAAATGTTCGTATTACAATAGATAGCGAATTGCAAAAACAACTCTATCTTCTTGCCCAAGAGCATAAATTGAAAAAGCAAGCTACTGAAGTTGGACTATTAGTAATGGAAAGTAAAACAGGAAAGATACGAGCCGCCTTAACTACACAAAACTGGCCTACCTATTATATGGGATATATCGAACCCGGTTCCACAATAAAACCAATCGTTTTTGCCGCTGCTCTTGAACTTGGATTGGTAAACCCAAAGACTGAATTTTACTGCCCGGGATATATAAAACCTATTGATGGTTTAAATCTAACAATAAAAGATCTTGAAGTACATAAGGATATAAACCTGTATGACGGTTTGGTTCACTCCTGCAATGTCGTAGCGATTGAAACAACAAGGGAAATTGTATCTAAGTTCGGAAACGAAAAACTCTATGAGATATTCACGCTCTTTGGATTTGGAAAAGAAACAGGAATTGAGCTAAACAATGAAATTCCTGGGAAGCTGAATCCTCCGGATAAATGGTATAAAGCAGATTGGGCATTCATGGGAATTGGACAATCCATAGGTGTCACACCAGTCCAGCTTCTTGCAGCTTTTAACACTATTGTGAATAACGGAAACTACGTCGCTCCAACACTTGATGAATCAAAAAAGATAGTTCCAAAAAAGGTACTATCAAAAACGACAAGTGAAATTGTTAAGAAAATGCTCAAAGACGTTGTTGAACGTGGAACTGGAGTAAATGCAAAAATAGAAGGTATCGATATATTTGCAAAGACAGGCACAGCACAGAAGAACATGAAGAAAGATGTCACAGCAGTTTTTGTGGGACAAGTTATGCTTGACAAACCACTAACAATAATGGTTTGGGTTGATTCTCCGCAAACTGAAAAATTAAGTAGCATTGTTGCAGCTCCTTTCTTTAAAGAAGTTGTTCTGAAAATCAAGGAATATCAAGACACTCTCTTGAAAACCGCAACAAATAACTACAATACATTGCCAGATATTACCGGTTGGAATCTTAGCCAGCTGAGAGAACTAATCCAAGCAACTGACATAACAATTCGAATTAATTCAAAAGGACTTTATGTCGAACGATACTCACTTACAACTACACCTGAAGCAACTATTCTCGATGTTTGGCTTTCGAGTGTTCCATATCCTAAGGTCAAGAATTAAATACTTTTAATGCTCGAATATGATATTAAAAATCCAACAATTTCTTTATTTTACTTAATTGTAACGTATTTTCAACCAAAATTTTTTCACGTCTGGTAAAATAACCAATGTCTACTGCCGTAGATTGCAGGTCAAATAAAGCCTTAGAAGGCGCCTGCAGGAGGCACAGAAGGACAAGACTTGAACAACACTGCCTATGTGAAGTTTTCACATGAGGTTAGTGTGTTTAACCTTCTGTTGTGCCTCGAAAGAGGCATTTTTTATTTTGATTGGGAGGTGAAGACGTGCTTAGAAGACCACAGAAAGAACAGTTAGTTGCTGAATTGACTGAAGAACTTCAAAATGCTTCGCTGGTTCTCTTCTCAGATTTCAAAGGACTCTCAGTTGCACAGATGACTAAACTGAGAAGGGCACTTAGAGAGAAGTTTGGAGCCAACGCGCGATTGACAGTTGTTAAGAACACCCTTCTTAAAATGGCTCTGAAGAACGCTAATTACGAAATTGAAGGTCACGACAGTTCGTTCTTCGGACCAACAGCGGTTCTTTACGTTCAAGAAGGAGACCCTGTAGAAGCTATAAAAGTTTACTACAACTTCGTTAAGGAAAACAAAGGGACACCAGTCTGCAAGGGTTTGTTCCTCGAAAGAAAGTTCTTTGGTGCAGAACAACTCGAAGATCTTTCCAAACTTCCATCAAGAGAACAACTCTTGGCAATGGTTGTCGGAGGTATCCAAGGACCAATCAGAGGGCTTGTCAATTCTCTCTCTGGTGTGCTTAGAAGTGTACTGTACGCTCTTAACGCTATTAAAGAACAGAAAGAAAAACAGTAATTCTTGAATAACTCTGGAAAAACAGAAGATTTTAAAATTCCTTAGGAGGTGTATATCATGACATTGGAAGAACTCGTAAAGGCTATTGAATCTTTAACAGTTGCAGAACTCGCAGAACTCGTTAAGATGCTCGAAGAAAGATTTGGTGTTAGTGCAGCAGCTCCAGTTATGGCAGCTATGCCAGTAGCAGCTGCAGCAGCTCCAGCAGCAGCAGTAGAAGAAAAAGATTCATTTGACGTTCTCCTTAAGAGCTTCGGTGCAAAGAAAGTTGAAGTTATCAAAGTTGTAAGAGAAATCACAGGACTTGGTCTTAAAGAAGCTAAGGACCTCGTAGAAAAAGCCGGCGCAGCAGATGCATTCATTAAACAGGGTGTAAAGAAAGAAGAAGCAGAAGATATCAAGAAGAAGATTACAGAAGTCGGCGGAGAAGTTGAAATAAAGTAACAGATTTTTCCAAACAAAGAATATTGTGTATCAAACCCCGCACAAGACTGTACAGTGCGGGGTTTTTATGGTTTAATATATAATTGGTATAATATTGTCCGTTTTTACAATAAGTTATTTAAATAGTTAATCTTTCGATAAATCCGGCGGTTTGACAGATATACTATTTCCTTCTTTTTGGTACAACTCTGTTTTTCCCCTCATGATGTGTAATAGCCAACCATTCACGTATCGACATTAAGGAAGAGGTGATCGTGTTGAAAACTTATCAAGTAGGTAAGAGAACGAGGTATTTCTTCGGCAAAGTTGACGAAATTATCGAAGTACCTGACCTTGTAGAAATCCAGCATAAGTCTTTTAAAGAGCTTTTGGATAACGGTATTTTGCGTATCCTCAAGAAATTCAGTCCCATTATGTCGGTAAAGACGGAAGGCAGACGTGACAAAGGTTTTAGTCTTGACTTCGTCAATTTCCGAGTGGGTGAGCCTTTGCACTCTGTAGAAGAGTGTAAGCAGAGGCTTCTTACATATGTTGCACCATTTTATGCAACAGTTCGTGTAACAGACCTTTCAACTGGCGAGATGAGAGAGGAAGAAGTTAGTCTCGGTAATTATCCCATCATGACAGAAAACCAAACGTTCGTTATAAACGGGGTTGAAAGAGTTGTCGTTAGTCAGCTTGTAAGAAGCCCTGGAGTTTACTTTGTTGAAGAACCTACAAAAAATATTGGTTCTAAACCAATATACGTCGCTCATTTTCTTCCAGTTAGAGGTGTCTGGCTCGAAGTTTTGTTGAATCTTAATGACGAGACGCTTTACGCACGAATCGATAGAAGAAAAAAACTTAATCTCTTCCTTGTATTGAAGACCTTAGGTTATCAGAATGACCTCGATATTCTTTCTCTTTTCCCATCTTACATAGATGTCGAAGATGACTACACACTTAAGCAATCGGAAGGAGTTATTATACTCGACAAGGTGGTTTCCAAATCCGGTGAAGTCTTAGCAGAAAGAGGTTCATTATTAACTCCGACACTCATAGATATACTTCGAGAACATGGTATAGATAGGATTAAAGTTGTAAATAAATACATTTATAAAACTTATGCAAAGCTTAAAGAACGTCTTAAGATGCCAATTGAAGAGAATATAAGTGAATTAAGAGCGTACATGGAAATATACAAGGAACTCCGCCCAGGTGAAGTTTTCAGGTACAATGCCGCTAAATCATATTGGAACAACTTATACTTCAACGATGAAAGATTTGAGCTTACCGAAGTCGGTAGATACAAAATGAATAAAAAGCTTACAAATTCATATCGAAAATACTTAGTTGAAATAGAGGGAAGAACTTCTAAGAGTGTCGAGAAAATCGAGTATAATGAGCAATCAAATGCACTCACAGCCATGGACATGATATTGGTTGTGAGAATGCTACTTGAAGTTGAAAAACACCCAGAAACACTTGATACCAAAGATCATCTCTCAAATAAGCGTGTTAAGACTGTGGGTGAATTGATAGGTTCTGAATTTGAAAGGGCGTTTTCCAAATCGCTTCACCAAATTCAAGAAAAGCTCGCAACTTACACAAGTTTGGATAAGATATCAATACCGAGCTTGATAAACTTGCGCAATGTGATCGCTTCACTCAATAGCTTCTTTGCAACAAATCCACTTTCACAATTTATGGATCAAATAAACCCAATTGCTGAACTTACACACAAACGAAGATTAACAGCAGTTGGTCCTGGTGGATTAAAGAGAGAGAGAGCAAGATTTGAGGTTCGTGACGTTCACCACTCACACTACGGTAGAATGTGTCCAATTGAAACACCTGAAGGTGGAAATATAGGTCTTATAACCTCTCTTTCTGTCTACGCGACGATAGATAACTTTGGTTTTCTCGTCACTCCATACAGAAGGGTAGTAAATGGAAAAATTACAAATGAAGTTGAATATCTCGCTGCAGATGAGGAAGAAAACTACAGAATCGCTTCTTCAACAATAGCACGAGATGAAAATGGAAATATCTTGCAAGAAAAGGTTCCGGTAAGATACCTTGAAAAGATTCTTTACGTGCACAAAGAAGAGGTTGATTTTGTTGATATATCCCCAAAACAGATAGTTAGTGTTACAACAGCTTTGATTCCATTCCTCGAACACGATGACGCAAACCGTGCGTTGATGGGTTCCAACATGCAAAGACAGGGTGTTCCAGTTATAAAACCAGAAGCACCACTTGTCGGAACGGGAATGGAGTATGCGGCTGCTATATATTCTGGTCATGTTATACTTGCAAAGCACGATGGCATCGTCAAAAAAGTCGACGGTAGAAAGATAATTATTCACAGAACAGATGAGAATGGTAATCTCCTTTATGACAAAAAGGGAAATCCGGTAGTCGACGAGTACACTCTTTTAAAGTATGTCAGGTCGAATCAGGATACATCAATAAATCAAAAACCAATTGTAAATGCTGGCGAATTCGTTAAGAAAGGAATGCCAATTGCAGATGGACCTGCAACAGATAATGGCGAATTAGCACTTGGAAAGAATATACTCGTTGCCTTCCTCCCATGGGAAGGATACAACTTTGAAGATGCAATGCTTGTAAGTGAAGAATTGCTTGAAGAAGATACATTTACATCAGTTCACGTTGAGGTATACGAAACTACAGCCCGCGAGACGAGAGTTGGTCCAGAAGAAATCACAGCTGAAATTCCGAATGTTTCTAAGGAAAACCTTAGAAATCTCGATGAAAACGGAATAATTAGAATTGGAGCTTACGTCGGTAAACAGAAATATTTCACATCTCAAGATATACTCGTCGGTAAAGTTACACCAAAAGGTGAAAGCGATGCAAGTCCGGAAGAAAAGATAATGAGATCTGTTTTTGGTGAAAAAGGTAAAGACGTAAAAGACTCCTCACTTAGGGTGCCTCATGGTGTTGAAGGTAGAATAATTGGAGTCCATGTATTCCATAAAGAAGAAGTTGGTGACTTAGGCCCTGGAGTGAACACACTTGTAAGAGTATACTTGGCAACAAGGAAACCTCTTGAAATAGGTGATAAGTTGGCAGGTAGACATGGTAACAAAGGTGTCGTCTCTATGATACTGCCAAAGGAAGATATGCCATTCTTGCCAGATGGTACACCAGTTCAATTGGTACTAAGTCCATTAGGTGTTCCTTCACGTATGAACATTGGTCAAGTGTTGGAAACATCTCTTGGATGGCTTGCAAAATTAACTAACAGACACTTTGCAACACCTGTCTTTGACGGTGCAAAAGAAGATGATATACTACCAGAACTTTACAAAGTCAGAGAACAAATGAACCTCCACTATGGCGATGATCCAAACAATCCATCTGGAAAGGTCACTCTTAGAGATGGTAGAACCGGTAAAGAATTTGATTCACCTGTGCTTGTTGGCTATATGTACGTTATGAAACTTATCCACATTGCAAGAGATAAGATACACGCAAGGGCAACGGGACCTTATTCATTAATACACCAACAACCACTTGGTGGTAAGGCTCAGTTCGGTGGTCAAAGATTCGGTGAAATGGAAGTCTGGGCACTCGAAGCATATGGAGCTTCATATACATTAAACGAAATGCTAACGGTTAAGAGTGACGATATTAGGGGACGTACGGAAGTTTACAAAGCAATCATGAAAGGGAAAAACTTACCAGAACCAGGACTTCCGGAAAGTTTTAAAGTTCTTGTAAGAGAGCTCAAAGGTCTGGCACTCGATGTGCGTGTTTATGATGAGCACGGGAACGAAATAGACATTGAAAAGATGTAAGAACTGAAAAGCTGACGTTTTTTCTTGAGTATTTTTATGTAGTGTGTCTACCCGACGTTAAGAGGAGGGAAAATGAATGAGTTCTTCTTTCAAAAGAAAGATAGCAAAGGTGAAAGTGTCCGTTGCATCGCCTGAAGTAGTTAGAAATTGGTCAAGTGGTGAAGTTAAAAAAGCAGAGACAATAAATTATCGTACCTTTAAACCAGAAAAAGAAGGGTTGTTTTGCGAAAGAATCTTTGGACCTGTAAAAGATTACGAATGTGCTTGTGGAAAGTACAGTGGAAAAAAGTACGAAGGTACGGTTTGTGAAAAATGTGGAGTTAGAGTTGAATCAAAAGATGCAAGAAGACGAAGGTTTGGTCATATCGAATTGGCAGCACCCGTTACACACGTTTGGTATCTGAAAAACTCGCCAAGCGTTATCGCTACATTGCTTGACATGACGGTTAAAGACATAGAAAATATCGTTTACTTCGGAAGTAGAAGGGTCAACGAAAGAGTTCTCGTGGTAACGGAACCCAAGAACACACCATTTGTTAAGGGGTCCATTCTCAACCAAACTGAGTATGAAATATACGCAAAAAAGTGGGACTTTGAAGTCTCTCCAGCATATATTGTAAAAGAACCAAGGTCTCCCTTGATATCAGAAATTGATGGTGAAGTACAGATAAAACATGAAAGAACACATACTGATAGAGATATATTCTGGATAAATGTAAAGAATGTAATGAGAACTGAACTACGTGTTTACAGTGGAATGGAACTTAAATTGAAAGATGGAGATTTTGTCAATCAAGGTGATGAAATAGTTCCAGAAAGACATGTTAATGCTGTGTTCGCACCATTCGATGGTACAGTGGAGGTTGACCAATTCTCTGAAACAGTTACGGTCAATCCACTTCCTACGAGTAAGAACACGCCAATTACATTTACTTTGCCATATGGCGTCAAACCATTAGTAAAAAACGGAGACAAAATAAAGAAAGGACAACAACTTACAACAGAAACGGTTTTGCAGAGTATAGTTGCTCCTGTCTCTGGAACACTTAGGTACAGCAAAAATCTTAACTTAAGACCTCTCGAAAGTGGAACATACGAAGTAATTACAACAGGTTCAATTTACATCGAAAACGTCCAAGTTACTAAATCTTATCCAGTTTTTGAAGGCGCATATATATATGTTCAAGATGGAGAAATAGTCAAAGCCGGCGATGTACTTGCCGATAGGTTCCTATTTGAAGATGAAAAATTGACAGCTGAGGAATACAAATTATTTACTCAATACTATCATGGTATGTTTGTTGTTGAAGAACAAATAGAAAATGATAAACCCATAATGGTTGTAACATACGTCGACCCAGAGATTTCACAAGAAATAGGAATAACAAAAGGACAGATTATTACCCAACAAGACTATGAAGCTTACAGCATGATATATCCCGGAAAGATTGAAGCGGAAACTGGCGCCGCTGCTATAAAGAAATTGCTTCAACACATAGACCTTGAAGTAATGAAAGCGGAACTTGAAAATGAATTGAACAATATTCCAAAGAGTAGTGTACGTGCTAAGAAACTGTTAAAGAAATTGAGAATAGTCAAAGACCTAATAGATAGTGAGACAAAGCCTGAATGGATGGTTTTAGAAGTGCTGCCCGTCGTTCCACCCGAAATCAGGCCAATGATTCAAATCGACGGTGGAAGATTTGCTACTACTGATTTGAATGACCTTTACAGACGAGTACTGATGAGAAACAACCGTCTCAAAAGACTGTATGAAATGAACGCTCCCGAAGTGATTATCAGAAATGAAAAACGTATGTTGCAAGAATCTGTTGATAATCTCATCTTCAATGGAAAGATTGGTAAGGCCTACGCTGATAGAAACGGAAGACCTTTGAAATCCCTTACTGAGTTGATAAGAGGTAAAAAAGGCCGCTTTAGAAGGAATCTTCTCGGTAAACGTGTAGATTACTCTGGTCGTGCAGTCATCGTTGTTGGTCCGCATCTCAAGATTCACGAATGTGGTTTGCCAAAGAAGATGGCACTCGAGCTCTTCGAACCATTCGTAATTGCTGAACTTTCGAAAGAAGAAAATGTGGAAGCAACACAGACAAAAGTAAAAAAATATAGAAAAGAACTACAACGCGAAGACCCGAAAGCTTGGGAAAAACTCGAAAAAGTAATCCAAGGAAGGGTTGTGTTACTCAACCGAGCACCAACGCTACACAGAATGTCTATCCAGGCGTTTGAACCAAAATTGATTGAAGGTAACGCTATTCAATTGCATCCATTGGTATGTCCACCGTTTAACGCGGACTTTGATGGTGACCAGATGGCAGTTCATCTACCACTGTCACCAGCTGCTCAAGCTGAAGCAAGGTTATTGATGCTATCGAGGTATAACATAATCTCACCAGCACACGGCAAACCAATATCAATGCCTGGTAAAGACATCGTCGCAGGTGTTTACTATCTTACAATGGTTGACAAAAACTATGATAAGGTTCAACCAGAAGAGATTAAATGGAAATTTTCAAACCCAGAAGAAGCAGAAATTGCGTATGAATTCGGCTATATCACACTACACGAACCAATACTTATAAAGATAGACAACAAAGTTATAAAGACCACATTTGGTAGAGTCATATTTAACTCAATTCTTCCAGAAGAACTGAGAGATTACAACAAATCATTCGGAAAGAATGGAATAAAGGACGTCGTTTACAAAACATTCAAACATCATGGAATAGATAGGACTGCAGACTTGCTTGATGACATAAAATCTCTTGGATTCCACTACGCAACAGTTTCTGGTTTGACTGTTAGTTTGAAAGACTTTTTAATCTCGCCAAAGAAAAACGAGTTGATAGCCGATGCAATGAAGAAAATAGATGAATTAGAAAGGCTTTACGAAGAAGGTCTACTAAGTGACGATGAAAAATACAAAGAAACAATTAAAATATGGACGAAAGCTACGGACCTTGTCCAAGAAGAAACTTACAGACATATTGGTCAAAACCCATTCAATCCAGTATTCATAATGGTTGATTCTGGGGCAAGGGGTAATAAGGACCAACTCAAACAACTTTCAGGTATGCGCGGTCTTATGGCAGACCCATCAGGAAAGACAATAGAAATTCCTATAATCTCGAACTTTAGAGAAGGGCTCTCTGTTCTCGAATTCTTTATAAGCACCCACGGTGCAAGAAAAGGTTCTGCTGATACAGCACTTAGAACAAGTTCCGCAGGATACCTAACAAGAAGGCTTGTTGACGTTGTTCAGAGTGTAGTAATATCTCAACCAGATTGTGGAACACACGAAGGTATTAGAGCAACCTTGATGAAGAGTTCTGATAATTTCGTTGTGGAAAAGATAGAAGACTTTATATTTGGCAGATTGCTTGCAAAAGATATCTACGAACCAGGTACAGGTTCATTACTCGTCAATCCAAACACAGGACGAGTCTATCAGAGAGATACTGTGATTATTGATGATGATGCCAAATTCCTTTCGAATTACAAGAAAAGAGTACCTGTTGTCGAAGAAAGGGAGTTGTCATTAAATGATATAAATATCCCAGATGTTTACGCAGAACTTGCTGAAAACGTAGACCTCGGAACAGAAACATTAATAAGTGAGACAGAACTTGACTGGGAAGTTTTGAAAAAACTGAGAGATGCAAGAATTTCCTCTGTAAAGATTAAACTTTATCCCGTCGTAAGAAATGTTGTTGCCGAAGAAGTTATCTGGGATAAGGACAGAAAGAAACAGCTTGCTGTCGAAGAGGAACAAATCGATGTTTCATTAGCAAAATTACTTGAGGAAAACAATATTGAGAGTATCGTTGTACGACCAGAGATATACGTAAGGTCACCGATGACATGTGATGCAGAGTACGGCGTTTGTGCAAAGTGTTACGGTCTTGACTTGTCTAACCACAAAATTGTCAGCATTGGAGAGTCCGTCGGTATCATAGCAGCTCAGTCAATAGGTGAACCGGGTACACAGCTCACAATGAGAACATTCCACACTGGTGGTATAGCAACAACAGCGGACATCACACAAGGTCTGCCAAGGGTTGAAGAACTATTTGAAGCAAGGAAGAAGACAAAAGACCCAGAAGGTATATTCTCAAAAGTAAAAGGTACAGTTGTTGATATATCACAAGACGAACCAAAGAAGATTTACGTACAAGATGAACTGGGCTCTATTCATGAGTATGTTGTTCCGTCAAGAGTGAGAATAAACGTTAATATTGGTCAAAAAGTACTGCCTGGACAGTCACTTACAAGTGGTTCATTAAAAGTTAGACGAATACTTGAAGAACTTGGAGTGGAAGAAACAGCAACTTACCTGCTTAAAGAAATCAAAAAGGTTTACGCACAGCAGGGTGTTGATATCCATGACAAGCACTTTGAATTAATAATCAGGCAGATGCTTAACAAAGCAGAAGTGATAGAATCTGGTGATACGGACTTCTTACCAGGAGACCTTGTTCCACTAAGTATACTAAACAAAGTCAACAAAGAAATCATGGAAGGAAACGCAAAGATTGAAATTAACAGAAAGAGGTTACTTGGTAAAACACTTGCGAAACATATACTTGTTAAGAACGAAGAAGGAGAAATAGTAGAATTAGCAAATGAAGGAGAAGAAATTACCGAAGAACTTATCGAACAACTAATTAAGTACAATATAAAAGATGTTGTGATAATAAACCATGACCAAGAAAAAGAAGTCTATCAGATAATGCCAAAAGAGACAGTCAAGTACAGAAGAAAATTGCTCAGAATTACACAAGCATCTCTTGAATATGAAGGTTGGTTGAGTGCGGCAAGCTTCCAGCAGACACAACAAGTATTGACTGATGCAGCTATCAAAGGTGCAGTTGATACACTAAGAGGTCTAAAAGAAAATGTTATCGTTGGTCAGCTCATACCAGCTGGTACCGGATTTGATGTATTTGCAGGTCTCCAATACGAAGAAACACCAAGACACGCAAGGGAAGAGAAAGAAAAATTGGCATAATGCCTTTTCGGAAATAGTGAGTTGCTAAAGCGGCACCGTCGCGGTGCCGCTTTTTTTGTGCGCCCGGCATGAGCGACAGCTTGGCGGTGAAAGTCCGCTATGGGCTTGGTAGTGGGAACATCAATGTGGCGAGTACATGGGATGAAGGCGGTCGCTCTTACCCGGGGAGGTCTGACGGATACACCTATTGGTAACCTACTCAGTGATGAGTAGCTGAACCGTCAGAAGTCAGCAAAGCTCAGTAGCCGAAAGGTGAAGGACTGAACTTTAGGAGGCGGAGGATTTTGAAAACTTCAGAAGATGGAAAGCAGAAAACCGAAGAGGGCTACCTTGGAGAAAGTAGGGTGGAACCCGAGGATAACCAAGGAGTGTTAATGCCATCAACGACAGTTCCAGAATCACAAGCCATTGCGCTCCAGTACTGTACCT
>Ga0197142_1001863_pt1 | contig 19022 bp, 13 predicted proteins | sample GBS60_MetaG_FD_148614 | JGI IMG/M metagenome (GOLD analysis project Ga0197142, IMG submission 148614) | Sediment microbial communities from Great Boiling Springs, Gerlach, Nevada, United States - GBS 60_MetaG | ecosystem: Environmental > Aquatic > Thermal springs > Hot (42-90C) > Sediment... | reverse complement strand
CGAACGCATGGAGCGACGCAACGAATCGCGTGCGCAACGTTCTGTTAACCTTGACGCCCGTGGGGTGCGCTGTCGCGCACCCAGGCACGCAGCGTTGATCGAGTCGACGGCGATGCGGCAGCGTCTCCCTATCCTGCAGGCATGCATTGACGCACGCTCGTGACGTCCCGCTTGAGGGACGGTCATGCAGTCTTCGCCGGTCCATGCGCACGCTGCGGCGCATCGGCACGACGCCGACGTTGGGGAGCGCGTGCAGCAGCGTCCGTCCATCATTCCAGCCGGCACATCGCCAGCACATTCAGACGCGGGGGACTGCGCATTGCGACGAGGATCGGCGTCGCAGCGGACGCTCGTCGCGGTGAACAGGGCCGCGGTCTCCGCCGTTGAGGCGGTTGGATGCTCCGCTCCTCAGGACATGCGGGAACCTGGCGGCGGCAGCGCGATTCGCCAACCGGCGATGGTCGTCCATTCGCACCGTGGGCGTTCGGCGCGCCAGGGGCGTCCGGTTCCCGCAGTCTCACGCAGGGGCGTCGCAGATCAACGGACAATCGTTCACCCCCAGCGCCATCCCTCACCGTTCGGATCGCATGCATCCTGGGATCGCCCTGGCGATGCGCGCGCAAACGCCGTTCGGCGACTGCGGCGTCCGGTCTGTCCGCTGCCGCGGCACGGCGCTCATCGTGCCGTTGGACGACCGAATCCGATGATCGTCAGCGCCGCCATGCGGGAAGACGCAAGCGCCAGCAGCGGTCCGGCATGGAGTCCATGCACGCCCGCCTGATGCCGCATGCATGCACCGAAGGCGCGGATCGTCCACATCGTGCGACCTCATGCGGCAGCGCCGCGCATGCGCCATCGCATGCGTCGGCGCAAAGGTTCTGTCCTTTCAGGACGTGCATGCCGACCTCCCGGTCATCACGGATGCGTCATGGCGTCATCACACGCGCTGGTGCGCTATGCACGCATGGCGGGATCGCCGCGACGCAGCATCCGTCGTCACCCATCGTCATCGTCATCCCCGCGAGCGAAGGCGAGGTCTTTGGCGCCGTTCGTCCATCGCTCCCGCATGGGGGTGCAGCGTCAGGTCGGCGACATGCACCAGAACGTGCGGTTCCAGCATGCGTCTGAGGTCTGGACGAAGAATCGGCACGATGCGGCGGATCAATGAAGGGCGCTGCCCCAGGAGCGTGATCGCATGGACGCACGTCGTCGCATCGGCGCGCGCCAGCAAGCGGATGAGAACGAACACGTCGACATCGTCGCCGCATGCGCGGGCAATGGCGCTGCGGTCATCGGACGCAACGCCCGGCGCTGCGATATGCGTCACCAATGCCTCCACATCACGCAGCATGCACGCCTTCTCGCGCCGTGCAAGCGCGTGCCAGACGGCGATGCGATGGTCCGGCGGCGCAGCGGCGAGACCGATGACCAACGCATCATGGTTCGCACGGTTCAGCGCGACGGCGATCTGCCATGCGGCATGCGGGTGGACGGCAGCGAGCGCACGGATCGCGGCGCCGATCCGCCGCGCACGCGGGAGCGGCGCCAGGATTGCCCGTTGCGGCGCATCCATGGCATCGATCGCGGCGAGAAACGTCCTTCCATCATTGCGCAGGGCGAAGGAGAACGCATGCCCGGCGGACTCGTCGTCGGTCATGTCCGCTGCGGCGACCGCATGCAACGCGGGAAGGGCGGAGCCGGGCGGAAGGGTGGACAGGACGCGCGCCACCGCGTCACATCGAACCGAAAAGAGTCGTCGCCGTTCCTCGTCGCCGAGCGTGGACAGCATCACGTCAGCGTCATCCCATGATCGTCCAGTAAAGATGGACTCCAGGATCGCGCAGCGCTCGACGACATCGCCGTGCATGCGCGCCATGCGCCACAAGGCGACATGCGCCGCGATGTCGCGGCGTCCGCGCAGCGGGAGCGCGGCGGGCGGGTCCAACGACGGAGCGACGGACCCGCGGGCGATGATGGCGAATGCGCCGTCATCGTCGATCGGCGACGCGGACTCAAGCATGGCATACGCATCGCCGATCGCCACGGAGCGCAGGGCGACGGGGAAAAGGATCGATCGCACCTCCTCGTCGCTTGCGGCATGCCGCCGGACGGCGGCGATGAGTCCATCGCCGAAGACGGTGCATGCCAGCAAGCGTGGATGGTTCCCCAACGCGCGAACTGCGACATCGGCAGCCGCCGGCGACAGATGATCAAGCCATGCGCGACGTTGATCCCATGGCATGCGGTCCCACACCGGACGCGTCACGGCGGCAAAAAACGAAGGCGCCGTCCATCGCGCGATCGGCGGCGCGGTATCGCGTTCCCCGCAGGCGTAGACGATCGTGGCGCACTGCGCATCGTCGTCGGCGTGGGCGCGGATGACGGACTGGATATCGGCGGGCAGTTCGTTCCACGGCGCCCGTTCGAGCACAGTTCCGGCGTATGCGGGGTCGTGCCGGATGATATCGACGAGGATGTCCCATGATTCCGGCATCTGGGATGCGACGGCCAACGCGATCAGGGCATCAATCCATTCATTGCGATGGGCGGGAGGATCAAGGGAAAACAGTCTCCGCACGGCATCGGCGCGACGGGTTCGGACGGCGTCGGAGGCTTGAGCCAGGGCGCGCAAAGCGGGCGCACCGGCGATGGACGCAACGTCGACCGCCGCATCTGGCAGCCATGGCCAACAGAGCGAGAACCAATACGTCGACGTCTGCACAACGGCGATCAAGCGATCCAGCGTCTGCGGTGAGAGATCGGTCGTCCACCATGTTGGATCGTCAGGAACCGCGCATCCCCAACAGCGAATCGCTTGCGCAACGCTTCGCGGATCGCGAAGATGCGCTGCGGTCGTCTCTTCCGGTCCAACCAGGGCGGCAACGACCCATGGCGCACACTGACGGCGGTGAAGCGCATTGTCCAACGCATGGGCGTCGCGCGCCCCCCAGCGTGGCGGCGCCACCTTCGCCCATGCGCGCAGAACGTCGCCGCCATCGTCGTTTCCAATGCACCATCGCAGCGCTTCGGACAATGCCGGCGCGGCGAGATCGATCCCCGCTTGCAGGGACGGAACGCCTGACGCTATCGCTGCGACGGAACGCACCAGCGGGTCAATCGGCGCCAGCGCAAGCACGCTTGCGATGGATCGGTCGCGGAAGGCGGGAAGAATCGCACGCACGTCGGACTCGCCGCGCAATGCGCGCAGCGACGCTTCACGGGTCCGCGTCAGGTCGTCGTTCATCGTCCCACCTGCATGAGTTGACGCCCCCCCTGCGAACGCTTCGGTCCCGATGGCGGACGCCGGACCCGCCATCGCCGCACGGGGGAACCGATGGACGCCTCTTGGATTATACCTGCTTTTGGCGCGATTGACACGCCGATGAACCGTCCGGGGCGGCGTCGTGATGGGCGGGCGCCGGGTTCCGACTCCGCGATTCTGACGATGGACGTCGGCCCGCTGATCCGCCCGCAGGGGCGCGGCGGTTGGGCGGAGCGGCGGCAACGGCGAATACGGAGGCGCCATGACCGGATCGTCGCTCCGGCGCCACTGATAAAGATCGCATCCCAGCGGAGACGGAGGCGCATGGTCATGGAGCGCCGAACGACGATGCGCTCGCACGGTGATGGCGTCTCTCCGCCAGGCGTGCGCCTCGTCGAGTCATTGAGATGACAAGCGGGTGTCCGTCGCCTGAAGACGATGATCCGTTGCGGGTTTGACCTGAAGGCGCCTTGGGCGGCGCGGATTGCACGCCTCTGGACGCCCATGAACGAGCGATCACGTCTGCGATGCCACGATCCCGTCACCGCAGCAGAGGGGATCGGCAACGACGGAGACACGTCGTCGTCAGGGACGCCGCCCACATGCGCCAGGGCGTCGCATCCAGCAGGAGCATGCATGGCGCCGGACGGGATGATACGATGGGAGCGCATGTTCACCGCTGCGACGTTCTGAACGACAGCATGCGCGCGACCGGATGGCGCTGCAGAACCGATGGAGACGCCAACACGCGCTTGTTCGATGATCCATGGGGTGATGGCGCGTGCAGAGCGGGCGCACTGCACGCGGGATGCCCGGCGCAGCGCGCCCGTTCCATACGGGCGCGCTGCGCCGCCGGTGAAAAACGTCGCGCCAGGAAGCGCAAAACCGTCACCGCACGGCGCATGAACGGCGATCGCCGCGCCGTTCTGTCGAACCTTCGCCGCATAACGGCGCATCTCACTGAGGAAGCCGTCACGCAGCGGAGGCGGACGCATGCACGTTCTCATGGACCATCCTTGCGGAAGGCGTTGCCTTGGGGCGCCTGAGAGCAGCCACAAGATGATCAACGACGTCTCGTTCCGATGAGCGTCGGGATCGAACGTCTCAGAGACTCACCGATCATCATGCCGCTCCCATGCGACAGAGAAAAAGGATGCCTGGATCGCTCGTTCATGGGCATCCAGAGGCGTGCAATCCGCGCCGCCCAAGGCGCCTTCAGGTCAAACCCGGCATTGGCATGTGCGTCACGCCGATCACGGATCATCGTCATCGCGGAGTCGGAACCCGGCGCCCGTCCATCACGACGCCGCCCCGGACGGTTCATCGGCGTGTCAATCGCGCCAAAAGCAGGTATAATCCAAGAGGCGTCCATCGGTTCCTCCATGCGGCGATGGCGGGTCCGGCGTCCGCCATCGGGACCGAAGCGTTCGCAGGGGGCAACGTGCCATCAAGGGAGAGGATACGTCCGTGGCTTCAGCACGATGCTCGTTCCTGGTCAGATTGCTCCTTCTTCTCGCGCTCGCAGGATGCGCGCCAGACTCGGCGACGCGCCCCGCCCAACCTGACATCGTTCCCTCGCCGGTCGTCGCCCCTGCGAACGAAGAGACGACGCCGGCGCCACAAGCGACTCCCGTGCGTCCTGCCGTGACGCCGGACATCGCGGCATCCACGACCGTTGTCAGAATCGGCGTCTGGCATGCGAGGTACGAATCCGTCGTTCGGTGGGCGCAGAACATGATGGCGCGCACGCCGGGGGTTACGCTTGAAGTTATCGACAAGCACGCCGCCCTTGATTCGCTGATCGAATCAAGCGAGCGCGCCGTCGTCATCACGGATGTCGTCGCCATTGCGCTGGACGATGTCGATATCGCGCTGGGGATTCCGTCATCGTTCACCGATCACCTCTCCGACGCCGCCGTGTGTCCGGTTTCCTCATGGCTCGATGCGTCACGGCATGCCGCACTTCTCGACCCATCGCTGACGCGTGCGTTTCAACGTGATGCGTCCATCTTCGGCGCACCGATTGGCGTGCAGATTCCGCTGCTTTCCGTACGCGAGCATGATGACCCCACGCTTGCCACCCGCCGCTCATGGAATCGCCTTGTCGACGGCGCCGCCGCCGAACGTCCGATCGCCGCCATCGGGGGCGTCGGGACGCTCTGGCTGGGAATGATGGAAGAAGGTCTTGGCGAATGGACGGAAACGGTCGATCCGTCCATCCTGAACAGCGATCTCTTCCAGAAGACGACCATCCGCCTGCGACGCGCCGTGTTGGAACGCCGCGTGCTGATGCAACGCGGCGAGGCGACGATCACGCGCACCGTCGTATGGAGCGATCTTGAATATCCGATATGGCAGGGCGATGCCGCCGCCGAATCCATCACGCGATCGGCGCTGCCGCCGGGGACCGTCGCCAATGCGTTGATGGACGTGTATGCGCTCGTTCTTCCTGCACCATGCCCGCCATCATCGTCCCGGGTCGTCGATATCGCTGCGGCGCTGCTGAGCGATATTGACGCCATCGCGGATATCGGACGGAATCCGGCGCTCCGCACCGTTCCCGCAGCGCCCGAAACGCGTCAGGTCTGGAAGGAACGAACGCCGCTGTTGAACGGCGAACGCGATGCCTACGATCTGATGATCGCACGCGTTCCTGACGTCCATCCATCGAGTTCGTGGCGATTGCTTGCCGGGATCGTCACGGAAGCAATCTTCGCGCCGGACATCGTCAGTGACGACGACGTCATGACCATTATTCGCGCCCGATGGGAGGAGATGTCCGGCGCGACCGTGCTGGATTGATGGGCGCATGCTCCCCATACGACCGTGACGCGACCATGGACGAATCGCCCGGCGGCATCCATCCCCGCCCATCATGGTCGCCTGCCATCAAGCGTTCGGCGACCATCTGCTTCTGGGGGCGATCACCCGTTCGTCCTCGCGCCGCCGTGACGATGCATGCGCACTGCGCCGGAGACCATGCCCCCGGGCATGCGGACGCATCGCCCGGCGCACCGGAATCATGCGACGCCCGTCTCCGCTCGCCTTTTCCCGGATGTTCGCCGTCTGCATGCCGCCCGGCGCCGCCGAAGCGCCGCACGACCAGACGCTTGCGAATCTGATGAGCGAGGATGACGGTCTGCCTGGTCAAGGCGATGGTCTGACGCTCCGCACAGTTCATCCCCATCCGTGCGACGTTCCGGCAGGATGGGTCCGGTTCAGACGCTTGCACGCATCGGCGGTCACGGACGCCAGAGTCCTGGCACGATCGACAGCGCGGCGGCATCCCGTTTCATCCCTCCGTACGCAGGGCGCAACGCAGAGAAGCCCTTTCCTTCCCGCCCCCCCCCCGCGCCGATTCGATATCGCCGCGATTCCGGGCGGATGCGCATTCAGGGATGGGCTTGACGCCGATGCGAACGACGCGCCCCCCCTTTTTTTTCTGCGACGCGCCCCACCAGGCGTTCTCGACGTCGCACGTTGGACCACGCTGCTGGACGGCATGGGACATGCACCGTCACGCTGCACGCATCTCCGTTCCGCCGCATGCGTGGCGACCTGTTCGTCCGTCCACTGAAACAAACGCACTGTCTCCCCACTATCATACAGTATGAATCGACCGCAGATCATGAAGATGCGCCGAGAAGCGCACGAATGAGGGAGACGCCCATGGATGACACCGATCTGACCGTTGTCGCCGATGCCCATGCCCCCACATCCGAGACGCTCCGCCATGCCATCAGCCGCATCATCCGCATTGGACGGGAGGTCCATGCCGCACATGCGCACGTCATTCCCGACCCGCTCGCATTCAAGCATCGCATCGATCGCCTCGATCGCCACGTCGGAGATGGGAGCGCGTTCGATGCGGCGCCGACGGCGATCTCTGACGCCGCAATCGACGAGATGGAGTCGGTCGCGCAGACGCTCATGCATGCAGCGCGCCGCTGTTCGCCGGATGATCGTCACACAATTGCCGAATCACTCTCCCGCCTTGGCGCCGCACTGGACTCCGTCCAACGCCACGCTGCGGCATTGCGCGCGTATGAAGCCGCTGTGGACGTCTTCCAGATTGGCGACTCCCAGGAAGCGCCCGACCGTCGTGCGACGCTCGCCGCCGTGCTCAACAATCTCGGCGTTTCACGCATGCAGATGGGCCTCACGGACGCCGCCATCCGGGCGTTTCGCGACGCCATCGCCATTCACACCGAATTGGCGTCCCAAGGGCGCGACGATGTCGCCGCGCGCACCAACCGTGCACGCGTATGGAACAACCTTTGCGTGGCGTTGATCGCCGCCCGGCGCTTTCGGGACGCACACGCCGCCCTGCGCGAAAGCGCCATGCTCCGGGCGGAGATTGCGCTCGCAGACCCCCAGACCGGCGGATTGCCGCTTGCCAACAGTCTCGCCACGCTTGCCGCGCTCCTATCGGCTGAAGGTCGTCGCCAGGCCGCAATGACCGTTGTCGCAGAGGTCGGCGCCGCGATGGAATCGGACACCGGCGCGCATGTGCATCAGATGCGCGCGTTTCTTCTCGGATTTTTCGCTGCGAACGACCGGGATGACGGCGAACGCCTGGATGCACGCCGTGCTGCCGACGACCAATCGGTGTATCGCAGGGGACGTCCCTGGTAGCCGACCGCCGACCGCGCGCGCCATCGGCATGTCATGGCGCGATTCGGACGCATTCGTCCCTGCCGCGCCATGATATGGAACGCCGCGTGCATGGACGAACGCCATGCCCATGCGATGGCAGGAAACGACTGTTCCCTGCATGCGCACGGCGGAATGCGTGCAGGGAGCAATCCGAATCGAGATGGAGACCCAACCGCACGTTCCGGATGAGGAGACGCATGGCCCCATCTGACGACAACATCCCAACCGCGATTGACGTGTTCTGCGGCGCCGGACTGTGGTCGTATGCCGCACAACGCGAAGGCGTCATCCCGATTGCAGGGATCGATCATGACGCCGCTGCATGTGCGTCCTACCAGGCGAATCATCCGCATGCACGCTGCATCCATGCCGATGTGCGCGAGGTCGATTTCCGTGTGTTTACGGGGGTCGATCTCGTTCTCGGTTCGCCGCCGTGCATTACGTATTCCTGCGGCGCAGGAACGCGCCGCAGCGACTCGGATGAGGCGCTGCATTTTGCCCGCGCCGTTGCGGACATCCGCCCCCGCGCCTTCATTCTTGAAAATGTTCCCGACTTTGCCCGGTTTTCTTCATTTCGCCGCATGATGCGACAGTTTGACGACTGCTTCACCTACGTGCATGTCTTGAACGCCGCCGATTTCGGCGTTCCGCAGCGTCGGCGGAGGATGTTCGTCGTCGGGGCGCGAACGCCGATCCCCTTCGCGCTTGTGGCGTCCCGACCACCGCCGTCCATCGGCGCGATTCTTGATCCAACGGCGCCCATGCGCCCGATCGAATCGCTGAGTCCGGGGACGCGCGCACGGATCGCGGCCATCCCCGCCATCCGTTTCATTCTGCTCTATTACTCGCAGGACTTTCGCGGCTGGCAATCGCTTGACGCTCCGCTGCGGACGGTCACCACGGTCAACAAGTTTCTCTTGACCGACAAACGCAGCGGAACCGCGCGCATGCTGACCGAACATGAGCTGCGGCGCGCCATGGCCATCCCCGATTCGTATACATTCTGCGGGTCGCAGCGATCCCGCCTCCGTCAGATCGGGAACGCCGTTGTTCCGCCCGTGGCGCGGTTTGTGCTGCGATCGGCGCTCGCCGCTTTCCGTCCATGCATCGCTGGCGTGGACGTATCGCCGGCGTGAGTGCATGGAACGGACGTCCACCCGCTTCGATGCACCGGCGCGCGGTCATTGGGACATCCCGCACGGACGTCCCGCATCCGCCTCACGTCCGCTCGCGGAGCATGTATCCGACGCCGCGGCGACACAGCAGGTCGACATGCGCACCGAGAATCGCTTTGATCTTGTCCCACGTACGGGAGACATAGCGCCGAACGGTGGATCGGCGGACGGCGGAGGCGGTCGGCGGTTCACTGAACAGCGCCGCTTCAAGATCATCGATATGCACATAGTCGCCGGTGAGGGTTGCAAGCAGCATCCTGGCGACGATCATCTCTTTCGGCGTAAACGGAGGGGACGTGCGACCGCGAAAATAGATGTATGGGTGCGGAAACCCGACCACAATATCCGATGCAATCGACCGTTGGACGGAATGTGCGGCAGGGATGGTTCCTTCAATTGCGAGCAAGGAATCGCTGGCGTTGCTCAGCGATTGCAGCGCGCGCTGCATGGTCTGATGGCGTCTGAGATGCACGAGCGCCGTACAGATCCGTTCGATCACCTCATGATAGGACATGCTGGGGACCAGAATATCGTCGACGTTGTGCCAGACCTGCAGAATCGTCGGCAAATTCGGGCGTCCATGATAGAAGATGATGCAGGACGGATCGTTGGTTCGCAGGCGTTCATGGGCGCAGTGCATGACCCGCTGGATCGCATGCGCCTGCCCCTTCGGAGTCAACCGGTACGCGTACAGGTTCAACGTCACTTTGCATGTGCGGGTCAGGGACGATACGGCGCGTTGCACCTGCGCCAACGCGGGACTGTCCGGCGCGTCGCAGGCGATAATACTGGCGTGGGGGCGCGATGTGCGACGGATAGGCATAGGAAAAGCGTTCGGCGTTGATGCGATGCTGACGATGGCGGGCGTGCATTCTTCCCCAGAGCGCGGGGCGCGCATCGCACACGCGACCGCCCTCCTGCGCACCGGATGGTCATGGACGATTGTACCATGCGCCGCTCACGTCCCTGCAGCCCCATCATCGGCGCCATCGCCGTTGACATAGGCGGACGGCGCAAAGGTTCGGCGCGGCGCGATCCCGATGTGTTCGGAATCACGGATATAGAGATATTCGATCATCGCCATCACCAACGGACGTCCATACTTCAAGGCGCTGATCAGGCGGCGACGCGTCCGATGGTTCGGCTCCAGTCGCGGTTCCGCCAACAACGCCTCGCGTTGCGCCAGGCAGTGCTCCTGCCAGCGAGCGGCCATATCGCGCCACATCTGGATGGGCGTACTGGACGCCACGCGCACGCAGACGTCCAAGACGTTGTCGTGCAGCGGATCGATCTGCATAAGCTCCTCCAGGCGCTCATCGATGCGGCGTCCTTCAAGGGTGACGCATGGACGAGCGCGCACCGTGGTCCACGACGCCCCTGGCAGCGGATCGAGTTTCGGCAACGACGACGTCGGCCACGGCAGCGGACGACCGGAGAAGATGCCGGTGGCCCGTCCGCTGCACATCAGGTCGAAATACTGATGCTCAAACGGATTTTGCCGTGCGATATCCGCTGCGGTCACGCCGTAGGATGCATAGCGACGGGCATACGTCTCGGCGTCCGGGGTCGGGGTGCGTAAAATCACGCGATTCGCGGCATTGACCAGCATGTCAGGCGCCAGGTCGCCTAACTGCGCCAACGCCTGGTGGGCGTACACGCCTGGAACGGCCAGCGATCGCAAGCGGGAGAGCATGGTGCGGAAATCATCGTTTCCGCCGGTCTGATCCAGCAACACCTGCACTTCATCGATAATCAACGGCCAATCGGTGCGCGCCATATCCGAGCCGCTGCGTAAAAATGCGCCGAGCACGATCTCGCGCGTCAGCAAGATGCCAAATGCATACGCGATGCCGCCCAATCGTTCACTGGGCAACGGGGCGATCACAATCTGCGCCTGTTCCATGACATGCGTCAGGTTGACCGTCGGTCGCGGGCTTGTAAATATCCACCGCACGATTTCCGGCGCCAACACCTTGTCGATGCGCCGGATCAAGGCGTCGATGCTGCCGCGTTGCGCCTTGCCTTGCGCCGGATAGATTTCTTTCCAAAACACCAGGGTTTCCGGGTTGCGCACATACGGCAGCAGCCGCTTGCGATAGGCGTCATCGATCAATGCGCGCTTGACATGCATTAAGGTCGGATGCGGCTCCCCTTCGGCGACCAGGATGCCTGCATGCATGGCATACTGTTCCATGCCATGGGATCGACTCCATCCGCCCGCATCCAGGCGAGCGAGCAAGGCCAGCAACTGGTTGACCCGACTGGATGGATCGGCGTCCGATGGTTGCAGCGGATTGAGGGCGATCGGGTACCGCGGTTCAAGCGGGTAGAGGAAAATGATATCCTTTTCCCGTTCCATCGGCAACAGGTCAAGCGCCAACCACGCCAGCGACCCTTCATCGTCGCCTTTCCCGTCGATGATACCCATGCCGACCGGCATCCGCCCGACCTGCGCCACAATGTTGGCCAGCAGACGGCTCTTGCCTGCGCCCATGCCCGCCGTAATATGCAGCACCTGACGCATGTCGCGCAAGGTGACGCCAATGGGCGCCTCGCTGCCATCGGCGCGACGCCCGAACCCAAGCGCGACCCACGAATCGGTTTGCTGAAAGGCGATGTCCGGCGGCGGCAAGAAGCGATTGGAGAGTCGCAGCGCCCCATCGACATCTGTGGCATCCCACAAGGACGCCAGTTCCGGCGACGACGCCAGGGTCGGAACGATTCCATGCAGATGCCGTTCCCACCGTTCCCGGATCAGCACCGGCGTCCGCTCAGCGCCGGTCGCCGCTCCCCATGCGATCATGGACGCCATCACCAATCCACCGACGACGACGGCCAACGGCGTGGGGTGGAGCGCTGCGCTCATGCCCATCATCAGGAGGGCGCCAGGGATCAGCCCGCATCCTGCGCCGATGATGGCGGTTCGGATGGCGCGCCGCCGCGCCGCCGCGTCATCATGCCATTGCATGACGCCCATCGCGGAGAGCGTCATCCGTGCGGTTCCGTCTTCGGGGCGACGGATGACGCTCGATATCACCGACGCAATCTGGCGCACCTCACGTTCGGCGGCGTCCCGATCATCGGCGACCGCCACGACCCGCACCGTCACCCAATAGTTCGACGCCTGCAAAATCGCGCCGATGCGACGCATATCATCCGCATGCTCCTGGCGTTGCGCCCGTGTTGTCGCGGACAACCCAGCGCGCAAGCGCGCGCGACGCCAACGCAAGCGCCACGACCGCGCACAGGGCGTCAAGACGACATGGGTGCGCACCCAGCGAATATCCGGCGGAACCCGATGCGCGCCGAAAATCGGACCGATCGTATCCCCTTCATCCCACACGCGCAGCGGACGTCCCATGCGGCGCAGACGAAACTCGGCGATCGCCACCCAGTCGTCAGGGGCGATATCCGCAGCAGAGGAACCCGCACCCCGCGCCGTCTCACATCCCGGCAGCGACCCTTCAATCAGGGTGCGAATCCGAAGAAATTCACGGTCGCCGGGCGTCCAAAAGCGGAGTGCGACCGCACGCTGCGGGCGTCCCTCGATCACCAGATCAATCGACCCGGAACACAGCGTGAACAGGCGATCATAGAAGAGCGCTCCGAGGCGCGGCGACTGGGGGGATTTTGATCGTCCATCAAGCGGCGGCAGGCGCACCTCGGCGTCCACGCCCGACGACGGGGCGCGCAGCAATGCGATGAGTCGCGGAATGATGGAGGCCCAGACCAGCGCAATGAATCCGAAGGCCGCGACGAAAACGACGATCTCGACGCCGATCCGCCAGAAGACGTTCATGTGCATGGGACGCCCTCACGCAATCGGCAAACGAGACCTCGCCCCCGTCGGAGCGTCGAGCGGGACGGCGATTCCTGCATCCCCGCTCCCGGCGCATGGACGCGATCGCGCACGCTTGCTCCAGCGCAGGCGTGCGCGATCGCGTCCATGCGCGCATCAGGGATCACGAGGATCATCCCGAACGCACGGTTGGGGACAGATTCTTCGGCGGCGCATGGAACCGCGCTATCGGCAGGGGACGCATCCCCGCGCCGATCCGCCGCATGCGACGCGGTTGGCGCACGGCATCGCCCCCATGACGGCATGGCGCCGAACGATTCGCGCGTTGCATAGACGACGCTTCCGCCCTTCCGCGCCGACATGCCCCTGGAGCCCTTCCTCTCCCGCGCGTCCCTACGCATGGGATGGCAATGCAACCATCCAATCAGGGAACGGCAATAACGAACGGACGGTTTCCTTGTCTGCATGGATGATCTCCTCCCATGCATCGTCATCCGCATCGAGCTGCTCGTCCTCGTCGTGGGCGTCAGGGACAATCCAGGAAAAGTCCATGGATGCGTCCTCCCCTTCGCGTTTGCGGGTCGACGAGGACGGATGGGATGCCTGGGACGCGCCGCTATTGGATTCTTCCGCTTGGCGAATCGATTCTAAAATCGTGGTCCACAAGCCGGCGAGCGGGTCGTCGCTCGCCCGCGCGGATGCTCCCTGGTCGGCGAATGCGTGCGTCTGGGAAGCGTTGGACGATGCGTCGTCGGCGGCGCGTTCCCGCACGCGATCGGCGCGCCGGGACGCGTTTCCGTCCGCGAACGCGACGCCAGGACGCCCATCATCACGGAACAGCCCCGCTTCCGGTCCATGCGTCGTTCGCTGCGGGCCAACGACGTCCCCCTTCGACTCCCGTTCCCGGTCACGACGGGATGCCGCTTCCATGCCTGCGGCGCGTTCATGGGTCCCCGTCGGCGGGAGGGCGCCCGGCGGCGCCGCCGCAGTCGCGCTCCCCGCGTCGCGGCCAACGTGTCCGTTGGCGGCGATGTGCGCGGACGCGCGTGCGGATGCGGGGGCGGGTTCTTCCTTGGTCGCCCCGCGCTCCAGCGTCCCTTCCATTGCCGCGAGCGCCGCCAGGATTTCCTCATCGCTCGGCTGCGGCAGTTGCCGATTCTTGAACCAACGATAGTACGGCGCGGGATACACTGGACACGGACGGTCCCCGCCGGTTCGTCCAAACATAACTCCATGTTTGAGTCGCGCAACCATGCGACGCGCATCGGCGACATCGCCCGGCATGGTTTCATACCGATCTCCGGTCCGTCGACGGGTGGTGGTATAGCTTGCCAGCGATTGCGCAAGCAGATTCACCGTTGCTTCCGACATTTGCCGCCAGCCGATAAAAATGTGCGGGCCATTCATCGACCCGATGATCGATGCGGCATTGTCTTGTCCATAGGCTGCATTCAGGTCATTGACATTCTGCGTCGCAATAATCACCGCCACCCGCTTGCCGCGCATAAAGCGAACCCAGTCGGCAAGTCCATCGGGACGCAACGCGCCGGCCTCATCGATAATCCAGACGCAGCCGGGCGGCGGCAGGGGGTCCCGTCGACTGACATACTGTTGGGCGCCGGCGAATATCCAGCGCAGCGCCAGTTTCTCGCCGGGCAACGGATTGGTCGGAAGGATCACATAGATGGTCGACGCCGCCATGTTCGGAACCGGCTTGCCGATCCCCGCATCCAACAAGGCGGCGATCGCGCGCAGCACCGGCGCCACCTGGTCGGCCGTTCCCGCGATGCTGGCAAAATATTCAGGCGCTGCGCGTTTTCCTAACGCTTCTTGGGCATGCGCGCGACCGGGGTGGTCGGGCGTGCGGGCAATCTGCTCCAGCGCCGACTCCCATTGCGAGCTGGGGATCGCCATGGCCGTTTGCCACGGCGGAAGCCCCCGCACGGTCGCATCCGCCAACAACGCCTTGATAATCGCGATCCACGGATACACGAAGGGCGCTTGCTTGGCATCTTCACCGATGATCAGACTCGCCAGTTGATCGATCGCATTGTCGCGCGACCCATACATCGCTTCAATCGGCAATCCGCCGCCGGTCGCTTTTCCATCACGGATATCCCAGCATAAAATCGCTTGCTTCAATTCCCGCAATCGCCATCCCGCCGTCGTCTCGTAAAACTCGCCCTTCGGGTCAAGCACCAGTGCGCCGCCCTCCCATGTCAACAAGGCGCTCATCAGCGAGGTCGACTTGCCGGACCCGGACGGACCGATCAACAGCGTATGCAGCGGCGGAATATAGACCAGCCGCCGGCGCAGCGAGAACCATGAGCGATACTCGACCAGCGCCAGGGCGTAGGTTTTTTCTTTGCGCCTGGTCGCGTGCGGCGGAACCATCCAGTCGGATTGCGGCGCGCCCCACCGGACCCGCGTGCCAAAATGCTGGTGCGACGGAATAACGTCAAACATCAGCCAGGCGACCACCCAGGCTATCGCCGCTCCTCCCAGAAAGGACGCCGCCCATGCAACCATCGGCATGCCGGCGAGACTGTCCAAGATCGCGGTCATACCACCCCCTCGTTCATGGCGGGACGCATCGTCCGCGCCTTGGATGCCATGCCCTGCCATGGGGCGTACGCGGCGCAGCGCCATGGCGCATGATTCGATCTCCGAATCGGACGAACGGCATCGCCGACGCATGCGTCCATCGCGGACACCATCCAGGAGACAACGCCCCGCACGTGCCGTCGTTCCATCACGTCGTCTTTCCGTTCCTCAGAACGTACGCAAACCTGCCATTGTTTGATGTCTGATTCCTGTTTCCTCGATGGACACTGCTCAAAGGCTGTCCCCTTCCATCTCCACAGGCGGAACTTCCCGTAGAACTTACGGTACGATATGCTCAATCTCTCAGGGTGCGCGCAGCGTTCAGGTCGCGGTCATGGCGCGCGCCGCAATTACAAACCCAAACGCGGTCCGCTCAAGTCAGCCCGGTGTTGATTGTCCCACAGACAGGACATAGGCGCGATGACGGGGAAAACCTATCCGCACGCATGAACGCAGCGCCATGCCAGGCTGCCTTGTCCTTCAATCAATACCCCCCCCACTCCCAATGTGATGATGCATGCCGATCCTCCTGCGTCTCCAACGCGGCTCCATGCGCCATGCCATCCCCGGTCGGACGATCGGGCGGTCAGGGGGGCAACGCCCCCATCCTATTGTTTGCCGTGCGCCGCAGGGGACGGCGCGATCCCCTGAGCGATGGCGTCCTCCAGGGATGCGCTGCTCCATGCCTGACGCCAGGCGCGGATGCTCGCGTGCGCCGCTTGCCGCGCTTGTTCGGCGAACGCCGTGTCGTTGCGTCCGCAATCGCGTGCGATGGCTGCGCAACTGTACACGACCATCAGCGCGATCAGCGCGTCCGGCAAGAGTTCCAGCAGTCCGGCGTCCGCCAGGGATATCACCGTAAGCGTTTGCTCAAACGCGGCGATCGCAAGATGAAAGGCGCTGCGGTCCAGCGGCGTTAAGTGCCGCAAGATGCCACGCTCCATCGCGCCGCGACGAAACTGAATCTCGGACAGCGCGGCGTGGAACACATCGTCGTCGCTCAACCCGCTCCACTCCTTGTTTCCCATGCGTCCCGCCAGATCGGCGGCGCAGCGCACCGATTGCACGCCGACCAGCGTGATCGGCGTGCGACCAACATGGAGATCAACGGTTAACGCGCCATATCCATGGCGATAGGTTGCATCGAAGCGCTGCACCATCTCCGGCGGACTGCCGATCAGCGACAGCAACCCGCGATGAATGATCGTCCCCGCAGCGATCTGGGGTCCCGGTGCAGCGATGGGGATGGTCAGCATGCTCATTCCGCTTCCGCCCTTTCTTGTCCGAAACGCCATCCGTTCAGGTTAAGCCGGCGCGATTTTGACTTTCCGCGTCCGTAACGCGCCAAACGGAGAAAGACGATCATATGGCGACTTGACCGATCGTCCTCGATAGGCGAACCATGCTCTGGTAAACACATCGTACCGAAAGAAGGACTCCCAATCGATGGCAAAGATGATGGTATCGGGATCGCTCTCACTCCATACCCGCACAATCGATTCGGCGCGTTGCGGGGTGGTCGTAATGACCAGCGGAATGGGCGCGACCGGCATGCTTGCCGACGGCGGCTCTTCCCGTCCCTGTCGATAGATGCGCGCCCGCTCACGAAACGATGACAACGACACTGCGCCGCGATCCACCTCAATCGCATAGTAGCCCGCAATTTCTTCGATATTGCCGCGCAGATTGTGCGTGATCACCGCCTGGACGTCGTCCCATGTCGTCCAGGCGACCGGTCGGAAGACTCCATGCGACGCGACGGCATCGGTTGGCATCGAGACAATGCCGACAACGGCATCGCTCCGTTTGCCGCCGCCCTGATCGCCGGCGACAATCGGCGTCTCACACGCACAGATGAACCGCATAAACGGAATCAGACTGATTTGTTGCGACAATCGTCCCAGCACTTCCGCGACGCTCACGGTATGCGCGTCAAACAAGAGGCGTCCATTCGATCCGACGCTGGCGCGCCCAATCTGACGCGTCTCCACAGACGCCATGCGCCGTCCTTCTGAGGTTGCGATCACGACGCTTTCGCGATTATGGCGTCCGTGGATGATCGCCACGCGCTGTCGGACCATCGCGCGAATCATCTGGCGCGCCATCTCGTACATGGAGATCGCCGATGATGATTGCGCAAACCATGTCTTCGCCACGATCGAGGTCGTCACGCAGCGGAACAGCACCATGCCCTGTAACACGTTCAACATCCTATCGTCCCTCATGGGAGACTCCTCCATGGCAATGGCCGCAAACGCCGCAATCGGGAAACGCATGCACTTGCCGCCAAACGGCGCGTGCATCGCCATGCGCTGTCCGACCTTCATGCAATGGCTCCCGCCGGAGGCGGCGCATCCTAGGCCGGCGAAAGGGATGCGGACATGCGTTTCATCGTCCACACGTTCCGTTCCCACATCAACCGTCGTTCACCGCCATCATCGCACACCAACGCCCAGGAGTGCTCGAGCGCGAGCGCCTGCACCTCTCGCCCAATAAAGCACAGAAAGGCGGACGCCGAATCCAACGCCTCCAGATGAGCGGCGCGAAACTGACGCGCATCCGACGCATACGCTGCAACCACATGCGCATGCGCATCAGTTCCCGATGGGTGCGCACGGGCGTCATAGACCGTGATATCCGGCAGCACGCTCCTCCATGTCTCGCATGTCCGCTCATCCAGCCACTGGAGTCGCCCTCCGATGCGCTGCACCATGAATTGGACATCCAGGAGCGCATCCCGAATGACAGGATCGGCATGGTCGTCAACAACAACCGCCAGTCGTTTGCGTGACACCAACGGATAGGCGAACGTTCGCTTTTTCCCGCCATGAACGACGAACCCTAATGGAACCCATCCGTACCATCCATGCGCGTGCGGCGAGGAATGCGGCATCGAACGCCAGATGTCCAGCCCGTGACAGACGGCGCTGCCCGGTTGCGCCGCCCGCCACTGAAACCAACCGACCCGCTCGTGCGCAACCGCATCTTGCAGCGCTGCATGGACACGATGCACACTGGCGTAATCGACCCACACCGTCATGTCGACGACATGACCGGCGCGTTTCGCTCCATACGGGATTTCCGCAGCAACGATCACGTCGTGCAACGAATCGCCCAATGTGTCGGACAGAAGATCCAGCGCCGCCCGCACATGGTGATCATGGCGACGAGCCGGTGCAGATGAACGAACAGGGACATACCCATGGTCTTCTTCCAGGATATCGCCGCGCATGCGCAGAGGAATCGACGGAGACGAAGGGGCGTGGACCGATTCAGGTGTCCCCATCGTGTCAAGGGGAACGGCAGAGGCGTCCTGTTCCCATGTCGTTCCCGTGCCATCACGGTCCGGACGATCCGCATGATCGGCAGGGGACGCATCCGCCGAAGACGACGAAGGTTTGAGCAGAAACAGAAGCGTCATTTCCTCGTCATCTTCAGGCGATGGATCCGCATCCGTCGTCATCTCCGCTGCATCGGACGGCGCATCCACAGGGATCGTCGCCGCATCGGACGGCGAGTCCACAGG
>Ga0197142_1001862_pt1 | contig 19025 bp, 23 predicted proteins | sample GBS60_MetaG_FD_148614 | JGI IMG/M metagenome (GOLD analysis project Ga0197142, IMG submission 148614) | Sediment microbial communities from Great Boiling Springs, Gerlach, Nevada, United States - GBS 60_MetaG | ecosystem: Environmental > Aquatic > Thermal springs > Hot (42-90C) > Sediment... | reverse complement strand
ACATTTTTTCCAAAGTGCAAATGCAGTTTTATTTGTTTTTAAATTAGAAATGTTTGATATAATTTTAAAATCAGTCTAAAAACCGTTAATCAAGAAGCAAAAAGCCTTTAAGTTAAGAATCTGGACCGTGGTGCGTTATCGCCGAGGTAGCCAAGGTGGTCACGGCGGGGGTCTGAAAAACCTCAGATGGCAGTTCGACTCTGCCCCTCGGCACAAAAAGCGGGTGTAGTTTACCGGTAAAACGTCTCCTTGCCAAGGAGAAGACAGTGGGTTCGATTCCCATCACCCGCTCATTTTTTCATGAAAAAACAAATCTTTCCAGTAGTTATTGGGGTTATTAAAAAAGAAAAAAAATATCTTCTTACCAAACGCCAATCGCCAAAAAAAGAATGGAACAAGTGGCAATTTCCAGGTGGAGGAGTAAATTTTTTTGAAACATTAGAAGAAGCAATTAAAAGAGAGATAAAAGAAGAAACTAATTTGGAAATTAGAAAAACAGAATTTATTCCTAAAGTGTTTGAGATTATCCGGATTGAAGAAAAATGGCATGGACTTTTATTTGTTTTTCGCTGTTTTCCAAAAGACAATAATCTCTGTATTAAAATAAACAACGAAGCTTCAGATTATGGTTGGTTTACGTTTGATGAAATTTTAAAACTTGACTCTCTTTTGGGAACAAGAGAAATCGTGAAGTTTATTGAGGAAAATAATTATTGAGAAAAATAATTTTTGAAAATTTCTAATATTTTTTCAAAAGCTTCCCTATCAGATTTATAAGTTAAGTTTTTTTTAACTTCTTCTTCTAAAGCAAACTTAGCATCGCTCATTTCCCAATCATGATTTTTAGGATCACCATCGATATACTCCATTAAAAAATAGTAAACCGTTTTTTTAACCAGTATCTTTTCTTCATTTTTTCCCGCATGAGGTAATCCTTGCCATTTATAGGTATACGAAACTTTAACTGGTTTATTACTTATAATTTTTGCCTTTACCCCCCCTTCTTCTTCAACTTCTCTTAAAGCTGCCTCTTCCATTTTTTCATTTGGATTATTATCACCAACCAAGCCCTTTGGAAAAACCCAACCTTTATGATATGAATGTTGGCAAATAAGCCAAAAAATTTTTTCTTTTTCTCTTTTAAAAACAATTCCTCCAGCTGAAGTTTCAGTTTTGGTTTTCATAATTATAAAACTATTTTACTATGAAAATATTGAACAAATGGTAAAATATTAAATAAAAGGCGCAGTGGCGAAGTGGAAACGCAGCTGTCTGCAAAACAGCTACTGCAGGGGTTCGATTCCCCTCTGCGCCTCAACTTTGGAGGCATGCCGGAGTGGTTGAACGGGCTGGTCTTGAAAACCAGTATCCGCCTCAAACGGCGGATCAGAGGTTCGAATCCTCTTGCCTCCGCCAAGTTAAAAATTAAAAAGATATTAAATGAAAGACCCCACTCTTAATTTAATCCTCAAAAAACTTGAGGAGATCGATCAACGAGTAAAAAAAATTGAAAGTAGGGCGATTAAAATTGAGAAAAAAGAAGAAGAGGAAGAAGAAAAAGATCCTTTGTTTTCTCAAGCTCTAAAAATCGTTGAAAAAAGAGAAGAAACGCCAGCCTCAATTCTAGCTACGGAATTAGGTATCGATCAAAAAAGAGCTGAAAAAATCTTAGATCAGTTGGCGCAATTTGGTTATGGAGAAACATATTGGGGTGAGGCATAAAAAATGGGAGATTATTGAAGAAGAAAATATTGCCGACATTTTGGTTGTTGTTTACGGAAAAACAAAAAAAGTATTGTTAAACAATCTTCTTGAAGCCTTTGGCTCAATTATCACTGAAATCAAAAAAATTAAAAATTTAAAAGAAAAAATTACTTTTAAAATTGAAGCCGATGACTTTTCTGAACAAATTTTTTTGTTTGTTGAAAAATTAATTTATCTAAAAGACACCAAACACTTAATTTTTAAAAAAGGCGATTTTATTTTTAAAAAAAAATCTATAGAAACCACTCTTTTTGGTCAAAAACTAACTAATTTACCAATAAAAGTTGATATTAAAGCTTTAACAAAACATAAATTTGATCTAAAAATAAAAAATGGCATTTATAGATTAAGTTTGGTCTTTGATATTTAAATATGGCTGATATCAAAAAATTAAACTTAGAAAAAATTAATCAAGTCGAGTGGATAATTGATATTAAAAATTTAAAAAGGAAGATAAAAATCTTCGCCACCGAAGATCTTTTAAAGGAAATGGATGATGAAGTTTTTATACAAGCAAAAAATGTAGCATCACTTCCTGGTATTTTTGGAGATGTGTATATAATGCCCGATGCTCATTCGGGTTATGGTGCACCAATTGGTACCGTCTTTGCTATGGATGAAAAAAAAGGATATGTTGCCCCAGGAGCCGTAGGATACGATATTAACTGTGGTATGCGATTAATAACCACTAATCTCACCACAAAAGACATCTTACCTTTTATTGAAAAATTAGTAAACAAACTCTTTGAAAAAATTCCAGTAGGAATAGGAAGATCAGGTTTTTTAAAGATTAACAAAAACGAATTAAAAAACTTAGTTGAAAAAGGAGTTCCTTATCTTATCGAAAAATTTGGTTTAGGATGGGAAGAAGACATAAAACATATCGAAGAAGAAGGAGTGGTAGAAGGTGCTTATTTTTCAAAAGTTTCCAAGGAAGCAATTGAAAGAGGAATCTTCCAGCTTGCCACTTTAGGATCGGGTAATCATTATTTAGAAATTCAAAAAGTCGATAAAATCTTTGACGAAAAAACAGCCAAAAGCCTTGGGATTTTTGCTAAAGATCAAATAACCATAATGATTCACTGTGGTTCACGAGGTTTTGGTCATCAAATATGCAGTGACTATCTTCATCTTTTTGAGAATAATCTTTCTCACTTTAAAATCCAGATATCTGATCGGCAATTAGCCTGTGCTCCAATAAATTCTCATTTAGGAAAAGATTATCTTTCTGCCATGAGTTGTGCTGTAAACTTTGCTTTTGTTAACCGTCAAGCAATAACTTATCAAGTAAGAAAAGTATTTGAAGAGGTTTTGGGAAAAGATTCAAAAACTTTATCGATGAATCTTGTTTATGATGTAGCTCATAATGTTGCTAAATTTGAAAACCATCATCAAAAAAAACTTTTAATTCATAGAAAAGGTGCTACTCGTTCTTTTCCCAATCAACCGGTGATTATTGGTGGATCGATGGAAACAGGAAGCTTTTTACTTTTGGGAAAAGATGAAGCAATGGAAAAAAGTTTTGGCTCAACTGCTCATGGTTCAGGAAGAACCATGTCACGAGCTAAAGCCAAAAAATTAATTCGAGGAGAAAAATTAATTCATCAATTAAAAAATAAAGGAATCTACGTTAAAGCCGCTTCTTTTTCAGGTTTAGCAGAAGAGGCTGGATTTGCCTATAAAAATATTGAAAAAGTAGTACAATCTGTAGAATTGGCTAATTTATCAAAACCAATTGCTTATTTTAAACCAATCGGCAATATTAAAGGATAGTTTTAATTTAAAAGTTTTACCTTTTGAGTTTTGACTTTTTTTAGTTTTTTTTATGTTTCACAGTCCAACATACGGCAGTGTTGACATTAATAAACTTAAAAAAATTATTAGCGAATTTATGGCAGCGGATAAAAAAAGTCGATATGAGATAATTGTTGGCACTGATTCACAAAAATTTAATAAAGACTCTTTTGACTTTGTTTCGGCTTTAATTGTCCACCGCGTTGGCTTTGGAGGTATATATTTTTGGAAACGACAAATAATAAAAAAGAAAATGTCGCTTAAGGAAAGAATTTATACCGAAGCAACTCTCTCTTTACAAACAGCAGAGACTTTTATTGAGTTTTTAAAAACCAATGGTATCTCTCGTTACAATATTCAAATTCATGTTGATATAGGACACAATGGTGAAACAAGAGCGATGATTGCCGAAGTGGTTGGAATGATAAGAGGTAGTGGTTATCAGATAAAAATTAAACCCGAGTCGTATGCTGCTTCAAAAGTGGCTGATCGATACACTTAATTTTTTTTAACTTAAATACTTTATAAAAAAAAGCCTTATCTTTCTTAAATATTTTTTAAGATTGAAGGAAAAAGAAACGTTTTTTTTGTTGTTATATTCATGTCCGCCCATGGGATAGGGAAAAATTTTTTTATCGATCTTTCCTTTGGTTAAAAAATAAACTGACGCATACAAATATTTATAAAAAAGCTTCAATTCACCCTCTTTTTTTAATCGACGTAAAGAAAATTTTACCTTTATCTTTGAAAGAAATTTTGCCTTTACTCCCCAAAGGGTAGCCTTATAAATTAGATTATGATCTTCTGCCAAATAGACATCCTCATCAAATCCACCGATTTTTTCAAAAAAGTTTTTGTCAATAATAATTGAGCTACCGGCCGAAAAAGGCTTAGAAAATGATTGCGAAATCTCAATAAAAAAATTGATTAATTTAAAGACTAAATCAATTTGCGGTTCTTTTTTTTCAGGAATAAGCGAAGGAATAAAAATTAATCCCTTTTTTTTGTTAATAACTTTTTTTAAATTTTGGGTAAAGTTTTTATAAACCCGGGTATCAGCATCTAAAAAAATAAGATACTCACCTTTTGCTTTTTTGGCCCCAAGATTTCTTTGAAAAGAAACATTCCTTTTTTCACTTCTAAAAAAATTAATTGGTATCTGCCAATCTTTTTTCACAATTTCTGGCGTCTTATCCTCTGATAAAGCATCAACTATAATTACCTCAAAATTTTTTTCTTTTTGATTTTTCAAATCAAAAAGAAGCCGTGGTAAAAACTTTTCTTCATTCAAAGTTGGTATAATGATAGAAAATAAATAAGCCATATTTTTTAAATTTTATAATAAATAAAAAAATAATAAAATAATGAAAGTTTCTGTTATCATTCCTGTCTATAATGAAGAAAAATATATAAACAATTGTCTTAAAAGTCTTAAAAAACAATATGAAAAACCAGATGAAATAATTGTTGTAAATAATAATTGTACTGACAAAACAATAAAAATAGTCGAAAAATATAAAAAAAATCTTCCCATTAAAATAATTAAGGAAAAAAAAAGAGGAGTTGTTTTTGCAAGAAATAAAGGATTTAATGAAGCTAAAGGTGAAATATTAGCTCGATGCGACGCAGACTCAATTCTTCCCCCTTACTGGATAAAAAAAATTAAAAAAGATTTTATAAAAATTAAAATTGATGGACTAACCGGGCCAATTATTTTTTATGATTTTTTTTTAAAAAGTGCTTTTTTTTCAAAAATCTATCTTATTTTAATGAAAATCTTACAAAAAGGTGAAACATTGCTTGGTCCAAATATGGCAATTTCAAAAAAAATTTGGGAAAAAATAAAAAACGAAGTTTGTTTAAATGAAAAAAATATTCACGAAGATATTGACTTATCAATACATATTTTAAAAAATAAAGGCAAAATTTACTATGATTTAGAACTAGTCGCCTATGCTTCTGCTCGAAGAATTATCAAAACTCCTTGGATTTTTTTTGTTAATTATCCGTCACGTTTAGTTAAAAATTTATTATCTCATCGTTTTTGATTTTGATAAATTGATTCTAGTTCTTTCAAGCTAGTGACTTCAGAAAAATTTTTATCATCACGAAATCTTTCTAGTCTTGGGAATCGTAAAGCAAAACCAGGTATGTCAACTTCTTCAGATTGACCAGTTTTTGTTTTTTTCATTTTTCTTCCTGCTGTATGAACTGGAGATCGAGTAATCTCATCTGCACGAATTTCAACTAATAAAGAAGGTAAAACCCAAACATCACATTCCATTGACTTATCAACTAAATAATTTTTTGGTTTTTCTTTTGTTTTTATTTTTTGACACTTTTTAAAAAGAAGACGCCACTCATCATCGGAAAGACCAGTGCCAATTTTTGATACAGTAACATACAAATCATTATCTTCATCAAAAACTCCAACTAAAAAAGCACCAATACCAAAAGAAGCTCGCTTGCCTTTACCAACATCATAACCCATTACCAAACAATCAATTGTATCCTCTATTTTTGAAGAATAACTTCTTTTAAACTTTATCCAATTCCATCCTCTTGCTCCTGCCTGATAAACCCCATCTAATTTCTTAGCCACAATTCCCTCAAGACCCCTACTAACCGCATCATCAAAAAGAAGATCTATTTTTTTCTCTTCTGAAACAATCTCTTGAGTTGATAAAAGAATAGTGTCTTGAAAAATATCTTTTTCTTGACCAATAACTTTCTCTAGAGCTTTTCTTCTTTCCTTAAATGGATAATTAATCAAATTAGAATCATCTAAATATAAAATTTCATAAGCAAATAGCTTCAGAGGAATTTCTTTGCTTTTTTCCTCAATTCCATACTTTCTCTTTCGCTGAACAGTTTCTTGAAATGGCAAAAAATCACCAGTTTGGGGATTAAAACCAATTGCCTCTCCCTCAAAAATAATGTTTTTCACTTTTATCTCATTTTTAATTCCCAAAACAATATCTGGATACATTTCTGAAACTTCCTCTAAGTTACGAGAAAATATCTTTACTTTATTTTTTTCTTTTGAATAATGAATCTGTAATCTAAAACCGTCATACTTTGATTCAATTGCACAAGGACCTATTTTTTCCAAAATGTCTCTTGCCGAAGACAATCTTTCTGCCTTCATCATTAAAATTGGTGTAAAAACCAAAGGAGCAATTTTTTTACAATAAGAAACACCTCTTTCTTTGATTATTTTTGCAATGTATCCCAAGTTTGGTCTGACATGATAAGCTGATTCAATAATATCACGCAAACTCTTATCACCTTTTTCCATCCATGACAAAGCATCTAAAATTGTCATATCAGAAAAACCTAAACGCAAAATACCAATTGGAATTCTTACCAAGTATCGACAAGATAAAGGATCAAGTTGACGAATTAAAGAAGAAAGGTAATGAATTTTTATATCTTGAGAACCTTCACCTGAAGATTTAGCAATCTCAAACAATGATTGATACACCTCCTCAATTTCTAAATCCCTTTCTTCAAAAGAAATAAATTGTTTTTTAAAATACTCAACCGCTTCTCCTAAATCACCAATTTTTTTATATTGATTCATAAAAAATTTATCATCAAGATTTAAAGCCAAAAGCACCGCCTTAATAACCATTTTTTCAGCCATCCCAAACTCAATTTTTTCATACAAAGGAGAAACACGACCTTGAAGAAGAAAAATGGTCATCTCCAATTCTTTTGATGTTAAATCTTCAAAAAGTTTTGCCAGAAGTTGAGTAATCTCTAATCGACTATTGGTTTTTTCAATTTTTTCAAAATAAGAAGCCAATCTTTTAAAAGTCATACCATTATATAACGAGCTTTTTTAGTTGAACCAACTTTTTTAATTAAACCCTTGTTTATTAAATCTTTTAAATCGCGCAAAACTGTATCTTCAGAAATGTTAGGAAAAATAGTTTTAAAGGATTGATTTTGAAGATAACCTATTTCTTGAATATACTCAATAATTTTAATCTGTCTTTCAGTTAAAAATATTTGCTGTCCTCCAATTTTTTGTTTAAGTTTTACATCTTTAGAAAGTTTCAAAACCTTTTCTTTTATTCTTTCAAACTCTGTTGCTGCCCCTAAAGTAAAATATTCCAACCAAGAAGTTAAATCACCAGAAGAAGCTTTTTGTAAATTTTCATAATATGAAGCAGCATCCTTGTCGTAGTATTCCTCTAAAGAAAAAAAGCGTCTAATATCATAACCTCCTAATAAAAGAATCAAAGTTGCCAAAACTCTAGCTACTCTTCCATTACCATCTAAAAAAGGATGAATTCTTACTAATTCATGATGAGCTATCCCTGCTTTTAAAACTGGATGAATTTTTTCAAAATCCCAGCTATTTAACCAATAAACAAACTCCCTCATTAAAAAGGGAACTTCAATCGATGATGGAGGACGAAAAGTTACCTCACCTGTTTGAGAATTACGAATCACTACCTGTTTTTTTCTATACTCTCCTTGTTCTTCTGGTGGTAAAATCTTATCAACAATAATTTTGTGAAGTTTTTTTATTAACTGTTCAGTAATTTTTTCAATTTTTTTCTTGGCCTCTTCATCAATAAATTCAATAACCTTTCGATAATTAATCACTTCTTGAATATCACGAGAACGAGCAGCCACATCTTTGCCCAAAAGAACGTCTTTAGCCTCATCTTTATTTAAAAGATTACCTTCAATATGAGTCCCATGATAAACAGCACGAATAATTGCATCTTGTTTAAATTGCTTTTCCCATAAAGGAAGAAGAGGTGCGTTTCTTATCACCTCTTCAGATGCTTCAATTCTAGCAATGTTAGTTAAAATTTTATTAGTAATGGTATAAGAAGGAAGAAACATATAAATATTATACACCAAAACGTCTTTGTCTTTTTTTATACTCCTCAATACAATTTTCCAAATCAAAAGAGTTAAAATCAGGAAAATATTTTGGATAAAAGATCCATTCAGAATATGCAGTCTGCCAAATCATAAAACCTGATGTTCTTATCTCACCACTAGTTCTTATTACCAAATCCGGATAAGGATAGGGAATATCTTTGGTATCTAAAAATTTATTAAATTCATCTTCTTTTAACATATCTAAATCTAAATCTATTTCCCTAACTTTTTTCATCATACGAATAACTTCATCTCTTCCGCTGTAATCTAAAGCAACAGCTAAAAAGTATTTGGTAAAGTTTTTAGTTTTTTCCTCTGCTTCTTCTATTTTTTTTCGAAGATTATCTCCAATTCTATCTTTTCTTCCAAGATGAACAATTCTTACTTCTTCTTTCAAAGCCTCATTAAGATTAATATCAATCATTTTAAGATAAAGATCCATTAGATACGATATTTCTTCTTTTTTTCTCTTCCAATTTTCACTTGAAAAAGCCCAAAAAGTTAAAACTTTAATTCCTAAACTTCTTGCCTTCCTGCTAATTTCTATTGCTTTTTCCAAACCTTTCCTATGACCTTCAAAAGTAATAAAACCTTTTTCTCTAGCCCAACGTCTATTTCCATCAGGAATTATGGCAATATGTTTTGGTAAGTTATACATAGATTTTTAGTCCTCTTGACTTTAAAAATCATTTTCTTTAAAATCTTTTTATGGTTTTTGCAATAGAAATAAATCCCACCAATTTCGCTCCTGCAAAAATTACCTCTATTTCAACTCTTATGAAAATAATTCTACCACTTTTAATGACATTTGTTTCAATATTTTTTTTAATTATTCTATTCAAATCAGCCTTTACAATTTTAACGGCCGGCCCAAACAAAGAAGCAGTGGCAAAAGCTAAAAAAACTATCAGTTTTGCCATCTTGGGGCTAATTGTAATTATTTCAAGTTTCCTTTTTGTAAGAATAATTGCAAAAATACTGCAAATTGAATCAATGTTGCCATTTTAAAAAATATGATAAATTTGTTAGTTCAAAACCAAAACAACCCTATCGGTAAAATTACACCCCCCGAAAGTATTGGTGTTTTAGCAGGTGATCCAACAATAGCTCTTTCTAAACTTTTTGAAGTTGGAATTAGACTTTTTATTATAGTCTCTGGAATTGCTTTGATGATTTATTTACTTTGGGGTGCTTATGATTGGATTACTTCTGGTGGAGAAAAAGAAAAAATTGCTAAAGCTCAAGCAAAAATCACTAATGCGGTTATTGGAATGATATTAGTTTTTATTATGTTGTCAATATGGGGATTAATAACAGGTAACATTTTGGGGATAATTAAAATTGCCCCAGATGGTATTGAATTTAGTTTACCCACACTTTAAGTAATTAAAGTACCCTTAACTTTCTTTCCCAAAAGTGCATTTTTTAAAAGATTTTTTTCAACTGTGCCATTTATAATAAAACTTTTTATTCCATATTTAGACAAATAAAGACTTTCCTTAACTTTATGCAACATACCACCTGTAACGTCAAATCCTAAAGTTTGGTAAAAATTTTTTTTAACTTGAGAAAAATTTTTAAAATTAATTTCTTCTATCGTGTCTCCTTTTTCGTTTAAAACTCCAGAAGTTAAGCCATTATGAATAATTTTATCAATATGAAAACCTTTTTTTTTCAAAAACAAAGCTATAAAATTCAAAACCATTTCAGTTGATATAATAAAACTTCCTTTTTCTTCATCTAAAACAATATCTCCATAAGTAACCGGAATCAAACCTAAATTAATCATTAAAAAAAGTGGATAGCTAAAAAATTTTTTAATTTTTCCTTTTTTGGTAACTATCATAGAAGAAGGATTTAAAGAAACAGCATTTAACTTTTGTTTTAAAAGTGAATTAACAACGATTCGATTTAATGATGAAGCAGCATCCTGTACTAAACAAAAACCAAATTTTTGCTCCTCTTTTTTTATTCCCTCATTCATATTGTATTTTAAGGCCGGATAATGAGGAAAAGAACCACCTCCATTACCAACTATCAATTGAAGATTTTTATCTTCATCCAAAGCTTCTTTTATTTGACGCGATAAATCGTCAATTACAGAAATTTTTGGAGTAAAGGGTTTATTCTTATCGGTAATCAAACTACCTCCTAATTTTATAAGAATAATCCTTTTTTTCATATAAATTTTGCGCCCTCCTCTGGATAATTTACGATGATTTGCAAAATTTCTTTTTGATCTTTTAAAAATTTTAAAAATTTTTCTTCATCTTTTTTTTGGCATATTAAATGAATATTTTCTCCAGCATCAATTGTAAAATAACCTTCAATTCCTATTTTTCTAATTTCAATAATTTTTTTTATCAATTCCACTGTTTTTCCACTCCAATAAAAAATTGGTGGTTTTTGGGTCATCATTACTGAATGCATTGAAATTGCTTCTTCTTCCAAAAGATAACCAAAATAAGTAAAGTCTTTTTTAAAAAAAGCCTTTTTAATCTCTTTTATCCTTTTTTCTAAACTTAATAAGCGATATTTAAATAAATTACTTGTTTCCACATTTTGATGACCCTCAGATGAAGAAACTTTTTTTTCTCCTTTATTTAAAATCAAAACCAAATCCACTAAATCCCAATAAGATGGCATAGCAATTGAAACGGCATAACTATCATTACTTTTATTTCCTTTATACCACCAAGAAAATCCATCAGGAATAGATCGACAAGAGGAACCAGAACCGGAAAGACGAGCAAGAATTGAAAGATTTTTTTTATCTAATTTTTTTTCAAAAAGCCAAGAAAAACCTAAGGCTAAGGCTGAAAAAAAAGAAGCTGAAGAAGCAATGCCAGCTTTTTTTGGAAAAGAATTATAAGAATAAATAATAAAACCATAATCTTTTTTTACTTTTAAAAATTTTTTGGCTCGATTATAAAAATTAATTACTTTTTCAAAAGACTCATCATGCTTAATTTCAAACTTATCTTTATCATAATCTTTAACGTAAAGTTTTTTTATTTTTGGCTCTTCTATTATTTCTATTTCTAAAATAGTATAACATGAAGAAAGATTCATAGAAAAACTATCATTATAAGGAAGAAAAAATTTTTTATCTCTTTGTCCCCAATACTTAATAAAAGCAATATTAGCAGGACTTTTAATTTTAACTTTTTTCATAAACACCTTTATTATCAAAAGAAAACTTAAAAAAATTAATTTTTTGTTCTTTTAAAAAACTTAACAATTCTTTTTCTTTTTTAGCAAAAAATAAAATAAATCCTGATTTATCATCCTTTCCACCTGCTCCAGTTACTTTTCCTACTCCAAAGGGAAAAAGTTTTTGTAGAAGTTTTTTTGTTTTTAAAGAAACAACACCAAGCATTTCTAAAAAAATTTCATTATCCAAAATGGCCTCATAAAAAAGATTTGCATTTTCCTCTTTTATTGCCAGAACCATTTTTTTAGTTGTTTTTTGTATATTAATAAAAATATTTTCAAAAAATAATGGATTTTTTTTGTATTTTTCAAAAACTACATTAACCATTTCTTTTGTTTTTTCTTTTGGTCTTCCGGAATTAATTAAATAAAGTGAAAAAGTTTCTGGAATTTTAAAATTTAAAAAAGAAATATTTTTTAAAAAGTCAAATTCTTTACGATAATAAATTAATCCTCCAAAACAAGATGCTGTATTATCAACACCAGATGGATTTTGGTGAAAATAAATCTCAATTTGATAAGCAAGATCATTAATTACTTCTTTTGGAAAATTTTTACCGGATAAAAATTTCAAAAAACAAGCAGCTGCAGCAACTGATAAAGCCGCTGAAGAACCTAAACCATAACCTACAGGAATTTCTGAATCAATTTTAAAAAAGTATTTTTTTTTACAATAAGCAATTTTATGCTTCTTAAGATAAGAAATAATTATTTTTTCTATTAAACCAACAATTTCTTTATTTTTTAAATCATTTTCATTACTAAAAACATTTTCTTCACTTAAAGAAAAAATAAGTCTTTTATTAATTGAAGTTATTAAAGCTGGATAACCATAAACAACACTATGTTCTCCCGATAAAATAACTTTAGAAGGAGCAGAAAAAGTAATAATATTTTTCATTTTTTATATCGGCTTAAATTTAACTCCATAAGCAATAACCTCTTCTTGACCTACATTTCTTGTTTTTCTTAAGACAGATATCACCCTTTGTCCAATTTTTAAATTTTTTTCATCATAGTCAACCAATTGACCCACGTATCTTTTTTTATCTGCTAATTCTACCAAAACTACGACATAAGGAGAGTAATTCTTAAAATCTTTTGGAGCAACATAAATCTTTGTCCAAGAAATGATTTTTCCAATCTTTCCTAAAATTAATCGTTTTTCTTTTTGTCTTCGCCAGATTTTGACTGGTGAAATCATATAAAATTTAAAAAATAAACAACTAAAAATAATTAAAAAAACTTTGTAAATTTTTACACAATGTTTAAAAAAGATTTATAATAATTTTTCATCTCACAATAATCTTTCTTATATCTATATTTATTTTTCTATATCCCCAATATTGTCACCACTGCCGTCCCTCCAGATCCTCCAACGTTATGAGCCAATCCAAATCTTGCTCCCTTCACTTGACGATTCTCTGCTTGATTAGTTAATTGTAAAAAAATCTCACCAATTTGTTTTACTCCTGTCGCTCCAACTGGATGACCTGATGCTTTTAAACCACCCGATGGATTAACAGTTAAACTTGAACGACCAAGCATCGTTGTTAATTCTTTAATGATTTCGCCTCCCCTTCCTTTTTTCCAAAATCCCAAATCTTCCATCGCTAAAATTTCAGCGATTGAAAAACAATCATGGACTTCGGCAACATTTATCTGTTTTCTTTCTATTTTTGCTTTTTTAAAAGCCAGTTCAGCAGCAATTTTTGTTGACAAAATTTCATCTAAACTTTTTCTTTTAAAAAGATTAATAGTATCTGTTGCTAATTCTGAAGCTAACACTATAACTGAAAATTCCGATTTTTTTAATATCTTATTATCATTAGTTAAAATCAAGGCCGCCGCCCCGTCAGAAATAGGGGAACAATCGAAAACTTTTAAAGGATAAGCAACATAAGAACTTTTAAGAATTTTTTCAATGGTTAGTTGATTTTTGAAATGGGCTTTTTCATTAAAACTGGCATGATAATGATTCTTATAAGAAACATAAGCCAAATTCTCCTCAGTATAGCGATATTTTTGCAAATAAAAATTAGCCATTAAAGCATATAAACCAGGAAAAGTCAATCCAGCCTCTTGCTCCTCTCCAGAAGCAGCTGCTGCCAATGCTGCAGTTACCTCTTCCGGAGAATAATCGGTCATTTTTTCTGCTCCTAAAATAATAACTGTTTTTTGACAATTATCACTTAAGTATTTTGTTGCTAAATGAAAAGCCACTCCACCAGAAGCACAAGCTGACTCAATCCGAAAAATAGGAATATTTCTTCCAATAATTTCTGAAATTTTTGAAGAAAAATGAAGATTATTTTCCAAAATACCCGCCATCATATTGGAAAAGAAAATTGCATCTATTTGATCAATCTCTAGATTAGATTCTTTTAAAGCACCAAAAATCGCCTCTTTGATAAGCGAAGTGAGCGACCTTTCCCAAAGCTCACCAAATTTTGTTTGATAAAAACCAATAACAGAATTCATTTTACATAACCCCTATAAACTTTAAATAATTTGGATAATCAATGTAATTTTTATTTTTTATTAATAAACTAAAAGGTAATCTTACTTTTTCTAAATTTTTTGTTACCCTAAAAACAAAAGCGTCAGAACCAGCGCCTGAACCATAAGAACAAAAAAATATTAAATCATCTTCTTTTGCTTCTTCCAAAACCGAAACTAAACCCATTAAAGCTGAAGCAGTATAAAAATTACCAAGATACGAAACAACCAGACTTTTTTCAATTTGTTTTTTTTCAAATCCTAAAATAAAAGCTACCTCTTGGGGGAATTTACCATTAGGCATGTGAAAAACAGCATAACGAAAATCTTTGGGTTTTAATTTTGTTTTTTTAAGAAGTATTATTGATGCTTGATGAATATGATGAAAATAAGATGGCTTTCCTGTAAACCTTCCCCCATGTGATGGGTAACGAATTCCCTCTCGCCTCCAAAAATCAGGTGTATCGGAAGAGAAAGACTGTTGATCAATAATCTCTAAGGCAACATCACTTTTGCCAATAATCAATGCTACTGATCCAGAGGCAGCTGTATATTCTAAAGGATCATGAGGTTTACCTGTGGCCTTATCTGAAGCAACAACCAATCCATAATCAAAAATATTACTTTTTATTAATCCTAAGGCAGAAATTAAAGCTCCAGTGGCTGCTTTACAAGCAAATTGATGATCATTGGCTAAATAATCATTTTTTAAACCTAAAAATTCTGCTAAAGTGGTTGAAGCAGGATTAACTGCATAAGGAGGTGTTTCTGAACCAAAAAAAACAAATTTTATTTTTTCTTTATCATCAAAAAAGTTTTTTAACGCCATACTTGATGATTCAAAAGCCATAGTTAAGGAGTCTTCATCAATTGAAGCAATCGTTTTTTCCTTTACTAAAAGAGAATTTTCAATCTCAATGTGATTATTTCCCCAAACTGAAGCAATTTCTTTTGTTGTTATTCGCCAACTTGGTAAATAAAATCCATAGGAAACAATTCCAATCATAAAAAATTAAAAATTAAAATTAAAAAATTAAAATTTATATAAATTTTTAGTTATTACTTATTAATTCTTCCTAAACTTTTATGAGCTTTTGCCAAACTCCCTTCAGCTAAAGACGCCAAAAGTGAAAGTTCACCAGCCAAAACCGCACCTCCCAAAACTTCTACTAGTTCTTTTTTTGTTTTAGCTTTAGTAATATCTATTGCTTCTTTTTTAATAGTCAATCTCATTCCACCACCCACTAAACCAATCATGATTGAAGGAATATAAATAGAAAAATATAAATCATCATTACTTTCTAATTTAGTCGTTGATATCCCCATACTTCCTTCAACTACATGAGCTAAATCTTGGCCGGTAGCAGCAAAAAAAGAAGCAACAATGTTGGCAAAATGAGCATTGAATCCTAAACTTCCAGAAATAGCCGACCCAATAAAATTTTTTGCTAACCAAACATCAAATATTTTTTTAGGTGATGTATTCAATACTTTTCTGACTACCTCTTTTTTAATTACAGTCTCAACCCATAAAGAAATTCCTCTACCTAGAATAAAATTTAACCAAGAGGGTTTTTTATCGATACAATAATTACCTGAAATAGATAAACAAGAAATACCCGTTTTTTCTTTAATAAGCCCATTAATCTCATTGGTAGCAAAAGTAACCATATTCATCCCCATTGCTTCTTCTGTGTCAAAATAAAAACGAACAAAAGTGTAAGAACCAACTACTCTACCTTCAAATTTTAAATATTTAAGATGTGAAGAAGTTTTCTCAGCAGTTTTTTTTATTAAATCTTCATTGTTTTTAAGCCAGTTTAAAAACCAAAAACCTGTTTCTAAATTTCCTGTTTCATAAACTGGTCCTCGTGTTACTCCATTTTCTTCAAAAAAAACTATTGCTCCTCCTGATTGATTAATAGCTTTACAACCACGATTAACTGAAGCAACTAAAGCACCTTCAGTAGTTGCTAAAGGAATGTAGTATTGATTTTGAGATTTAAATTTCAAATTTTTAATTCTTATAGGACCAGCGACCCCTAATGGCAAAGTTGTCTCTCCAATTAAATTTTCAACGGTTATTTGATTTTCATTATGAATAAAGGCTTTTTTAATATTTTCAAGATTTATTTTAAGTTCTTTTTCTAAAAACTGTCGACGACTTTTAGCATCTTTCAAATTACGAAGATTCATAATTTAATGAGTCGAAAAAAAATACAAAAACATTTGATTACATAACAAAAATTTAATAGGGTGAATAAATTGAATATAATTATCATATATTAATTTTGTAAATTTTGTTTATTAATTAAAAATTAATTAAAAATAATGAAATTAAAAAGTGTTAAAAAAAAATTAATCTTTGCTTTACCTTTTTTCTTAATTTATATCAATAATTATCGATTAAAAATTACTAAATTAAACTTTAATTAGCATGATATAATAACACTCCAAAAACATTGAATTAAATTTTTTTTGATATTTTAAATTTTTTTAATAAATAAAAAATAACAAAAAAATCCAAAAGAAAATAATTATTCAAAATTCTTCAACCAATAATAAATTTTATCAAACATCGATAAAAGACATATTATTACTAAAAAAATTTTGCTAAAAAAATTTTCTATTATTTAAGATAAAAAATAAGAAAAAAATTTCTGGTATAATCAAATAAATCATATTTTTAAAAACTTATAAAATTGATAAATTAAGTACGCAATCATTATACATTCTGTCAACTTTTATCTTCAAATTTGAAATAAAATTTTAAATTTAAAACCTAAATGAAATTTGATAATTTAATAAATCAAAATACCTCTTGACAAATTAGCAAATATTATGGTAGACTGCTAATATAATTAAAAGTTTAAAAATTGAAAGGAGGTGAAAAATATGGCAGGTATTAGGCTTTATTCACCTTTAGCCAGATGGTTTTTTAAACCAACAATTTGGGAAGAAGAGGAAGAATGGCCAGAATTAACAATGACTGAGGGCTTAGACGTCTATGAAGAAGATGATAAAGTAATTGTCAAAGCCGCAGTTCCAGGAATTCCGGCTGATAAGGTAGAAGTAACTTATGAAGATGGAGTTTTAAGAATAAAAGGAAAGTATGAAGAAAAAGAAGAAGAAAAGAAAAAAAGAAAAGTAGTTTATAGAATGGATCGAGTTACCTCTTTTGATTATACAACTACTCTTCCTCGCCCAGTTGATGAAAAATCAATTGAGGCAAAGGTTGAAAATGGAGTAGTAATTGTTTCGGCAAAAATCGCTGAGGAAGCCAAACCTAAAAAAATCCCAGTTAAAGTGGTTTCCAAATAAATTTTAATCTAAAAAATTGCATCCCCTCCCATTTTGGGAGGGTTTTTTTTAAAAAAATATTCTATTACCTCTTTATTACCAAACGCTAAGTTTTTGGGAAGATTTTTAAAAGAAAACCAAGCAATTTCTTTTGCTTTTTCTGGCTCTAAAATTTTTGGAATTCCTTTTTTAATATAACAAAGATAAAAAGAAACAAACCAATGTTGATTCTCTTTTTCCAAAATAGCATCTAGACAAACAACATGTTTTATTATATCTACTTCAATATCCAGCTCCTCTTTCAATTCTCTTTTTAGTGCATCTTCTGCTTTTTCACCATATTCTACTGTTCCACCACGTAGCTTCCAAAGACCGCGCTCGTTTTTTGCTTTTTCACCACGTAACTGAAAAAGAATTTCATTTTTCTTATTTAATATAATAGCTGCTACTCCGACTCCAATATAATCAACAGATGGTTCTGTAAATCTTAAAATCCTTTTTCTTAGCTGATATTCCTCTAAAAATTTTTCCAAACTAAATTCTAATGGTTTTGGTAGATTGTCAATTGGATAAAAATCCCAACTATAAAATTTATGTGGTTCTAAATTTTTTAGTTTTTGATTTTTATTTTTTAATAAGCATTGATAATAAAAATTAATGTAATGATTTTTTTAAAATTTTCATCAATCTATAAAATTTTTTTTGGAATAATGTCAAGACTAATTGCTTCTTTAATTTTATAAATTAAAGTATTTTTAATTTTTTCTCCTTTTTTGATGGGTCCACCTGGAAGAAAAAAACGATAATTTAAAGCAAAACTTTTTCTTTTTCCTAAAAGAATGTGTTGTTTTCCATTGATGTTTTTAAAAATTACTGCATTGACTATCAAATAAGGTATGTCTTCATTTTCTTTATCAAAAATAATTTTTTTCATGGTAAAATTATAGCAAATAAGCAAATGAAAAAAATAATTTTTGTTAAATATTTAAAAATTTTTTAAGAATAATTAATTTAATGAGGTTTATTTTTTTCTATCAATTCTCTTCGTAAATATTCATTCAAGCGAGCAATTATTTCTTCAATCTGTCTATTTAAACTTCCATCTTTTAATTCTTCATTCAAAGAACCTTCTTTCTCAGTTCGAAAAAATGGGTCAACAATTATTAAATTTCCATTATTATCACAAAAAATATTGTTCAATTTTAAATTTGCTGGAGGAAAAAACAAATCTGGCAGTAAATTATTAAATAAACTAACATTTCCTTTTTCTTTTAAAAAATTAATTAATTCTTTTAAAAATTCAAGTAAATCAACCAATCTTTTTCTATCCTTAAACCAATTAGGATTATCATTTGGGACATATTCCTCAACTAATACTTCGCTTGTAGCGAAAAAAATTTTGGGAAATCGTATTCTTTTTTGTCGAGGGCTTTCTCCAAGCTCATTATAAACTGATTGAATTTGTAACGCTTCATAAAAATAAGGTTGAGAAATATCTTCTCCTGTCGTTGATTCTTTTATTCTTCTTCTTACTTTTACAAAAAATTTTT
>Ga0197142_1001861_pt1 | contig 19030 bp, 15 predicted proteins | sample GBS60_MetaG_FD_148614 | JGI IMG/M metagenome (GOLD analysis project Ga0197142, IMG submission 148614) | Sediment microbial communities from Great Boiling Springs, Gerlach, Nevada, United States - GBS 60_MetaG | ecosystem: Environmental > Aquatic > Thermal springs > Hot (42-90C) > Sediment... | reverse complement strand
GGGTGTACGCGTCACGGTGGCCGTGGCCGTTCGCGTCGGCGTGGACGTCGGCGGCCGCGTCGCCGTGGGGGTGGCCGTGGCGACAGGCCGATACGGCGCGAAGAGCAGGTCATCGATCGATTCGGACAGGGTCGTATTGCCGTAGTCCAGGGTCACCCGCACGATGCGGCCGGCCGGGTCGTGGAGGCCGATGAAGGTGGTGTGCGGCTCGGGCACAGGGGTCTTGCGCACCCGGCAGAGGACATTGCCCTGGGCGTCGTAGGCGGTGAGCAGCGCCACCAGCTGAGCCGTTTCGCCGTTGCCGATCCACATGCCCACATGGGTCTCGGCCTGGTCGAAAACGATGCGCATGGGCACGCCGCTACTGGTGTGGGGAAAGACGGCGTCGTTAATGGCCACGTTGGGCTTCGAGTGCGCCTCATCCGGCTCGTTGCCGTAGATGAGGGCGCGCGTCGTGCGGCCGTCCTCGAAGCGGACGCCATAGGCCGGCCGATAGCTGTCGCCGATGACCGTCCCATTGGGCAGATCATCGAAGTGGATCAGGCCGGGCGAGGGGATCCTACCGGGATCGGTGATTTCGGTGCACTGAGGGGTCTGGGCCGGCGTTGCCGCAGGCATGGCCAGTAGCGCGATCCCCATGCCCAGCAAGCAAATCAGGCCGATAATCCTTGCGATACGGGAGATTCCCATTAACAACCTCCTTCCAGAAAAGTGTGAGTTCTCCCGTTTTCGCAAGGTATTTTGGGACAAAATAACAAACGTAGCAACGGAAGAATGGCGTGAGGCAATCAAGGCCCAGAGCCTGTGCCTTGATCACAAGCGACTACCTGTATAGACGTTATGCAGGATGAATGCGATATGATACCCAAACCTTAAGAAATCCGCAAGGGTGCTCCGGCGTCATCCTTCTGCCCGAGCGCAAGGATGACGCCGGAGCTAACCGGCGGAGTTGTCCCGTTGCCGGTTTAACAGCGCAGGACGGCGCCCTGGCTGCCGCTGGTCACCATCTGCACGTACTTGCTCAGATAGCGAGGCAGGTTTTCGCGTCGCTTCGGCTGCCACCGGGCCCGGCGCCGGGCCAGTTCGTCGTCGTCCACATGGAGATGGAGGCGTCGGTTGGGGATATCGACCGTGATGAGATCACCCGGTTCCACCAGGGCAATTGGCCCGCCTGCCGCCGCTTCCGGGCTGACGTGGCCGACACAGGCCCCACGCGTGCCCCCGCTGAAACGGCCATCCGTGATCAGGGCCACGCTACTCCCCAGACCCTGGCCCATGATGTAACTCGTGGGCGAAAGCATCTCCTGCATCCCCGGCCCACCCTTCGGTCCTTCGTAGCGGATAACGACCACATGGCCCGGTTTCACTTCGCCGGCCAGGATACCGGCGCAGGCCTCTTCCTGGCTCTCATAGATGATGGCCGGACCGGTGTGCACCATCATCTCCGGCCTGACACCGGCGGTCTTGACCACGCTGCCTTCCGGTGCCAGGTTACCGAAGAGGATGGCCAGACCGCCTTCGGGGCTGTAGGCGTTGGCGATGGTGCGGATGCAATCGGGATCGCGCGTGGCGCAACCGGCAATGTTTTCGCCCAGGGTCTTGCCGGTCACGGTCAGGCAATCCAGGTTCAGCAGACCCGGCATCTGGCTCAATTCGTAGAGGATGGCACTGACGCCGCCGGCCCGGTGCACATCCTCAATGTGATAATGGCTGGAGGGCGCGACCTTGCAGATGGTGGGCGTCCGCCGGCTGATCTCGTCGATCCGGCTGAGGGGATAATCGACCCCGGCTTCGTAGGCGACGGCCAGCGTATGGAGGATGGTGTTGGTGCTGCCGCCCATGGCCACATCGAGGGCCATGGCATTGTCCAGACTGGCCGGGGTGACGATATCGCGCGGGCGGATATCGTGCTCCCACAGGTACATGATTTGCCGGGCTGCCCAACGGGCCAGGGCTTCCCGTTCCGGGCTGAGGGCCATGGCCGTCCCGTTGCCGGGCAGGGCTATGCCCAGGGCCTCGCACAGGCAGTTCATGCTGTTGGCCGTGAACATCCCCGAACAAGAACCGCAGGTGGGACAGGCCACGCGTTCGATCTCCAGCAACCGTTCCTGGGTCATCTTGCCGGCGGCGACGGCACCCACGGCCTCGAACACGGAGATGAGGTCCACCGTCTGCCCATCGGCCGTGTGGCCGGCGTACATCGGCCCGCCGGAGACAAAGATGGTGGGGATATTGCAGCGCATGGCTCCCATCAGCATACCCGGCACGATTTTATCGCAATTGGGAATGCAGATCATGGCATCAAATTGATGGGCCTGGATCATCGTCTCGACGCTGTCGGCGATGATCTCGCGGCTGGGCAGGCTGTACTTCATGCCGAAATGGCCCATGGCGATGCCGTCATCGACGCCGATGGTGTTGAAGAGGAAGGGCACGCCACCGGCTTCGCGCACGGCCTGTTTGACCAGCTCCCCGAAGCGGTCGAGATGGACATGACCGGGGATGATGTCTACATAGCTATTGGCGATGGCGATAAAGGGCTTGTCGAAATCCTCCTCGCGTACGCCTGTGGCGCGCAACAGAGCGCGATGGGGCGCACGCTCCAGCCCTTTCTTGATCTGATCCGAACGCATGGGGCGACCGTTGGTAGCAGGTTGAGACATGGCAACACCCTGAAAAAGAACGAGAAAAACGAAAGCAACTCAACACGGTAGGGCCAGCAAAGGCGTCAGCATCTCTTCGGCCGAAAGACCGCCATGGTGACCGCGAAACTTCTGCTCGAAGCGGTCCTTCTCGTACCACCATACGGTCTCGCCGGGATGAGCCAGAATGACCAGCGGACTCAAGCGGGCACTCAGGGCGGGGGAAGGCTCACCCCCGAACAGGCCCTGCGCTACCAGTTCGGCCGTGCGCACCACATCGGCACGGCCGTCCAGCATCTGCCGCAGCAAGGCCTCGGCTTCGTCCAGACACGCCTCGCGCACATAGAGGAAGACGTCCCGGGGCGAACCGCCCGGCGGCAGCACGTTCCCCCGGCGATCGGTCTGCAGCAGCGGCTGCAAGCGGGGAAAATCGGGGTGAAGGTTCAGGTAGATGGTCGTTTCCGGGCGGACGGCCGTCTGGCCGTGGTCGGCGGTCATGAGGATAAGGGTGTCTCGCAGCGTGCGCTCGGCCGGGATGAGCAGATGGCGTTCCAACACGCTGAGAAAGGCGTCGATCTCGGCCTCGACCTGAGGGGAATCGGGACCGTAATCGTGGCAGATGCTGTCGATATCGGGAAAATAGAGATAGTAGCAGGCTTTGCCCGTTTGCTCGGCTGCCATCTGCCGGAGGTTGATCAGAGCCTCCGGCAGGGTACGATAAGGGACGATCTGGGCGCCCTGGGCTGTAAAACGGGTATAGGGCGAAAAGGCAATCTCGCGAGGCAGCAAGGTATAGCCGGCAATGCCTTCCTGTTGCAGTTCCCGAAAGAAGCTGCGGGTGGGCAGAATCTGGCGCGGTTCGACGCCGACGTTTTCCAGCGTATTGCGGTTGCGATCGCCGGCAAAGGAAAACATGAGGGGGACGATGACGGCATCGAGGACGGGTTCGTAGTATTGCCACTCGAACACGCCGTGGCGGGCCACAACCTGACCGGTGCCGATGGTGGTGACATGGGCCGATGTGGTCGAGGGAAACTGCGCCGTTGTGCGCAACACCCCGCCCCGCCGCAGAAAACGCTGCAAGGCCGGATGATGATCGGCAAAACGACGGAAGAACGACCATCCCAGGGAGTCGGCCAGGATGAAGATGACCTTGGCAAACGATCCCGAGGTGGCGTTGGGCAACAGGCGCTCCAACAAGCGCGACGGCTGGCCCATGAGAACACGGCGGATGAGAAACGGCACCTCGGCAAACGACCGATAGCCATAGGCCGGCCGCACGCCGGGCTGGGTCAAACCGGGAACGTTCATAGGGGGTGCTCCTGAGCCAGGACCAGGACCTGGGCGCCGATAGCGCTCACCAGATCGTGAGGACGGACGGCAAAGACGGCATGGGGTGTACCTGCAGCCGCCCATACCACCTCGTATTGTAACAAATCGGCATCACAGAGCACAGGCAATGGTTGCGGATAGCCGAACGGCGCCACCCCACCGATGGCATAGCCGGTGGCCGCGCGCACCCTCTCGGCATCGGCACGAACCACGGCGGCCCGGTCCACACCGGCCCAGGCAGCCAGTTTGCCTTCATCCAGGCGGTGGCTGCCCGCCACCAGGCAGACGACCGGCTGCCCGGCGACCAGAAAGACGAGGGATTTGACGATTTGACCGACGGTGCTACCCACAGCAGCGGCGGCATCGGCAGCCGTACGGGTGGGTGCCTCGAATTCAACCACCGTGATGGCCAGACCGAGTCGGCGTCCCTCTTCCTGCACGCGCAGGGCCGTGGGGTGCGTCGCAGGGCGCATGGCCTCACCTCAATACGGCGAGACCCCGTTGAGGAGGGCGTATTCCAGGCCATCGGCCAGGGCCTTCCAACTGGCTTCGATGATGTTCGTGCTGGCGCCCACCGTGCTCCAGGTGCGTTGTCCATCGGTGAAGTCAATGAGCACGCGGGTGGTGGCAGCCGTGGCCATGTGGGTATCGAGAATGCGCACCTTGTAGTCGGTCAGGTGGACGTTCTCCAACTGGGGATAGAAGCGATGCAAGGCCTTACGCAAGGCCAGGTTGAGGGCATTGACCGGGCCGTTGCCTTCGGCCGCCTCGTGGAAGACCTGGTTCTGGATGCAGACCTTGACCGTCGCCTCGGCCACCATCCCGCGCCCCCGGCGATGTTCGACGATGGTCGTGAAATCGATCAGCTCGAAAGGCGGCCGATAGTCGGGTTGCAACCGGCGCAGCATCAGTTCCACCGAGGCCTCGGCCGCTTCAAAGGCATAGCCCTGATGCTCCATCGCCTTGACCTGGGCCAGGACTTCCTGTTGCTGCTCCCGGCTCACCCCTTCCAGGCCGAACTCGGCGGCCTTGACGGCGATGTTATCCTTGCCCGACAGATCCGAGACGATGACCCGCATCCGGTTGCCGACCAGGGCCGGGTCAATATGCTGGTACGTGTTGACGTTCTTGACCACGGCATTGACGTGGACACCCCCTTTATGGGCGAAGGCGCTGAGACCCACATAGGGCGCGTGGGTGTCGGGGTTCAGGTTGGCGACTTCGCTGACGAAGTTGGCCACTTCGGTCAGGCGACGCAACTGCTCCGGGGTGACGACCGGAATCCCCATCTTCAGATTGAGATTGGCGATAATGCTGATGAGATTGCTGTTGCCGCAACGCTCACCATAGCCGTTGATGGTGCCCTGAACGTGCACGCACCCGGCCCGCACGGCAGCCAGGGCGTTGGCCACGCCCAGTTCGCTGTCGTTGTGGGTGTGGATGCCCAGGGGATAAGGGAAGCCGGCCGCCCGCACTTCGCCGATGATCCGTTCGATATCCCAGGGCATGGTACCGCCGTTCGTATCGCAGAGGACGATGCAATCGGCCCCGGCCTCGGCCGCCGCCCATAGCGTCCGCAGCGCATAAGTCGGATCGGCGCGATAGCCGTCGAAGAAATGCTCGGCATCGTAGATGACCTCCTTGCCGGCGGCCTTCAGATAGGCGACGGTCTCGGCGATCATGGCCAGGTTCTCGTCCAGGGTGGTGCGCAGCACATCGAAGACGTGTAACGTCCACGATTTGCCGAAAATGGTCACAACGGGCGTCTCACAATCGAGGAGCATCTGCACTTGGGGGTCGGCGTCTACGGCCGTATGAGCCTTACGCGTGGACCCAAAAGCGGCGATGCGGGCATGGTGGAGGGAGAGCTCGTTGCGGGCGCGGCGGAAGAACTCCATGTCCTTGGGGTTGGAACCGGGCCAGCCGCCTTCGATGTAATGCACACCCAGCTCATCGAGTTTGCGGGCGATGCGCAGCTTGTCGCCGGCAGAGAAGTTGATACCTTCGCCTTGGGTCCCATCGCGAAGGGTCGTATCGTAGAGAAAAACCGACATGAGTGCTGTACCTCGAAAAAAGGAGCAGAAAAGCGATAAGAACGTTGCCGAGGAAAGGATTCGATAGCCATCCAGGTCGGCCCAGCGGTCAGGCCGCCAGGAACTGCCGCACGACGGCGCCCATGGCCTGGGTACCGACGACCTCAACCCGATCGTCGGGCCCGGTAACACCGGCCAGATCGGGTGTACGATAGCCGGCCGCCAGCGCCTGGGCCACGGCCGTTTCGATGGCTTGCGCAGCCTCCTCCTGACCCAGGGAATGCCGTAGCAGCATGGCGGCGGAGAGGATGGTGGCCAGAGGATTGGCAATGCCCTTGCCGGCGATATCGGGGGCAGAGCCGTGGATGGGTTCGTACAGGCCGAGGGTGCCCTCACCCAGGCTGGCCGAAGGCAACATGCCCATCGAACCGGCCAGCATGGCCGCCTCGTCGGTGAGGATATCGCCGAAGAGGTTCTCGGCCACAATGACATCGAAGCTGGCGGGCCGGCGGATGAGATGCATGGCCATGGCATCCACCAGCACATGTTCCAGTTCGACATCGGGGAACTCGCGGGCCATGACCTCGCCGGTCACCCGTCGCCACAGCCGCGAGGAAGCCAGCACATTGGCCTTGTCCACCGAGGTGAGTTTGCGGCGACGTTGGCGGGCGGCCTGGGCGGCCACGCGCACCACGCGCTCGATCTCGGATCGGGTATAGACCATCGTATCGTAGGCCTCATCGCCGTCGGGACCGGCCTCCTGCCGAGGACCGAAGTAAATGCCCCCCGTCAGCTCACGCACAACGAGCAGGTCCACCCCTTGCAACACCGATTCTTTCAGGGTGCTGGCGCCGATCAGCTCCGGGAAGAGCCGCACCGGCCGCAAGTTGGCGAACAGGTTCAAGCCCTTGCGCAAGGCCAGAAGCCCGCGTTCGGGGCGGTCAGGGGCCTGGGGATGGTCCCAACGGGGGCCGCCTACGGCGCCGAGTAAGACGGCATCGGCCTGGCGACAGGCGGCCAGGGTGCTTTCGGGCAGACTGGTGCCATAGGCCTCGATGGCACATCCGCCCATGAGATGGGTTTCGAACCGGAGGTCAAAGCCGAAACGCGCCGCCACCGTCTCCAGGGTCAGGCGCGCTTCCTCGACAACCTCCGGGCCGATGCCATCGCCGGGAAGGAGCACGATTCGGTACGTTGGCCGCATCATCGCCGTTCAGTCTTCCCCAAGACCGGTTTCCGGTTGCGGAACGTGCGCACCCCAGCGGCGTTCCTGGAGGGCGGTGGCATCACGGACCACGCGCGCCGGAAAGCGGGTTGTACTTTCGGCGTCGTCGGGCTGAGCGATTTCCTCCACAGGCAGATACACCTCGGCCTCGTGGTCAACGGTATCGGTTTCTTCGGGGAGTTCGGGGGGTAGAGTCAGGGCATTCATGCGCGCCTCCTGAGCAGGGTAGGGTTCGGATAACCTTCAAACGACAGGGACCAGGCCACGCGCCCGTTCATAGGCGGCGATGGCCTCTTCCTGGGCCAGGAGATAGCCCAGGTCGTCCACACCTTGTAACAAACAGAGCTTGCGGTAGGGATCGATGGCAAAGGTGACTTCCTCGCCGTCGGGCAGACGCACCGTCTGCGCGGCCAGGTCAATGGTGAGCAGGCTCCGGGGTTGGGCTTCCACCCGATCCCAGAGGGCATGGACCACCGTTTCGGGCAGAACGACGGGCAACAGGCCGTTTTTGAGGGCGTTGTTGTAGAAAATATCGGCAAAACCGGGGCTGATGACGGCGCGAAAACCGTATTCGGTCAAGGCCCACACGGCATGTTCACGGCTGGAGCCGCTGCCGAAATTGCGACCGGCGATGAGGATTTGGGCCCCGGCATATTCCGGCCGATTGAGCACGAAATCCGGCCGCGGCCGACCTTCGGCATCATAGCGCCAGGCCGCAAAGAGGCCCTCGCCCATCCCTGCCCTGGTGACGGCGGTGAGGTAACGGGCGGGGATGATCTGGTCGGTGTCCACGTTTTCTGCGCGCAGCGGTACGGCGGTGGTGGTGAGAACGGTGAACGGGGTCATAGGTTGAGGACGATAGGAAAGGAGCAGAAAAGCCGGCTTCAGAGCATTTCCCGGACATCCACAACGCGGCCGTGGACGGCGGCCGCGGCGGCCATGATCGGACTCATCAACAAGGTACGGGCGCCCGGACCCTGCCGTCCCTGGAAGTTGCGGTTGCTGGTGCTGGCCACATACTTGCCGGACCCGGCTTTGTCCTCGTTCATGCCCAGACACATGCTGCACCCGGCCCCGCGCCATTCGAAGCCGGCCTCGATGAAGATGCGATCCAGGCCTTCGGCTTCGGCCTGGGCCTTGACCGCCTTCGAGCCGGGGACGACAATGCCCCAGACGTGGTCGGCCAACTTGCGCCCGCGCACGATGGCCGCCGCTTCGCGCAGGTCCTCGATGCGGCTGTTCGTGCAGGAGCCGATGAAGACGATATCCACGTGCTGGCCTTCGATAGGTTGACCGGGCTTGAGGCCCATGTACTCGAGCGCGGCGATCAGGCTACGGCGCTCGGCCGGGTCCGCGATGGCTTCCGGTCGGGGTACACGGCCGGTGATGGGGATGCCCTGGCCCGGATTCGTGCCGTAGGTCACCATGGGTTCCAGGGTGCCGGCGTCGATGAACAGCTCGCGGTCGAAAACCGCGCCCTCATCGGTGGGCAGGGTGCGCCAATAGGCCACGGCCCGCTCCCAATCGGCGCCCTGGGGTGCGTAAGGACGGCCCTTGAGGTAGGCAAAGGTAGTCTCATCAGGGGCAATCATGCCGGCGCGGGCACCGCCTTCGATGCTCATGTTGCAGATGGTCATGCGGTTGGCCATGCTGAGTTTGCGGATGGTACTCCCGCGATATTCGAAGACATAGCCCACGCCACCGCTCACGCCGTTGCGGGCGATGATGGCCAGGATGATGTCCTTGGCCGTCACACCCACGCCCAGGTCGCCCTCGATGGTGATGGCAAAGGTCTTAGGGCGGTATTGCAGCAGGCATTGGGTGGCCAGGACATGGCCGACCTCGCTGGTGCCGATGCCGAAGGCGAGGGCGCCGAAGGCGCCGTGGGTGCTGGTATGGCTGTCGCCGCAGACGATGGTCATCCCGGGTTGGGTGATGCCCATCTCCGGGCCGATGACGTGGACGATGCCCTGGGCGTCGCCTTCGATATCCCACAGGGTGATGCCGAAATCGCGGGCGTTCTGACGCAAGGTGCGCACCTGGGTGGCTGCATCCGCCGGCCAGAGTTCGATAGGAAGCGTGCGCGTGGGGATGGCATGGTCCATGGTGGCGAAGGTACGGTCGGGGCGGCGGACCTTCAGCCCTCGCTCCCGCAACATGGCAAAGGCCTGGGGTGAGGTGACTTCGTGCACGAAATGGGCATCAATGTACAACACCGCCGGCGCGCCGGGGTCTTGTTTGACCACATGGGCATCCCAGACTTTCTCGAAGAGGGTGCGCGGTTTGGTGATGGTCGAGGCGTTGTCGATCATAGTGTTGCCCTTATACCTGGGTGATCTGACCGTTGCCGAGCAGGACGGCAGCGCTGTCCTCGTTGCCGGCGGCGATAAGCTTATTCAGCGCCTGCAGGTAGGCCTTGGCCGAGGCGACGACGATGTCGGTATCGATGCCACGCCCCGAGAAAAGTCGCCGTCGTGGTCGGCCTTGGGCCGTGTGTTTATAGCCGCGACTATCGGGGACGGCCACACGAATGGTCACGTCGCCGTTGGCGTCAATGCCCTCGGTCACGGCCTGGACCAGGAACTCGGTCAGGATGTTGGGTACCTGGACGATGCGGTTGATGGCCTGACATACGGCATCCACCGGCCCCGTGCCGAAACCGGCTTCGGTGAGCTGTTCGCCCGTGTTGGCGTTGCGCAGGGTGACCACGGCCGTGGGTATGACCGCGTTGCCGCATTGCACCTGCACCCGCACCAGCTCCCAGGTCTCCTGGGGCTGGTAAATCTCATCGCCGACCAGGGCCTCGATATCGGCATCGGTGATGACCTTTTTCTTGTCGGCGAGTTCCTTGAAGCGGCGGAAGGCTTTGGTCAGCTCCTGTTCGCTGAGATGGTAGCCCATCCGTTCCAGATGAACCCGAAAGGCATGGCGGCCCGAATGCTTGCCCAGGACGAGTTGGCTGTGGCTGAGACCGATGGTCTCGGCATCCATGATCTCGTAAGTGCGTTTGTGTTTGAGCATGCCGTCTTGATGAATGCCGGCCTCATGGGCAAAAGCATTGGCGCCGACAATGGCCTTGTTGGGCTGGATGACGATGCCGGTGTAACGGCTGACCATGTCCGAGGTGCGGTGGATTTCCTGGGTGATGATGTTGGTGTCCACCTCGAAGATGGAACGGCGCACATACAGGGCCATCACCACTTCTTCCAGGCTGGTATTGCCCGCGCGCTCGCCGATGCCGTTCATCGTCACCTCCACCTGACGGGCGCCGTTTTGGATGCCGGCCAGGGTATTGGCCGTAGCCAGTCCCAGGTCATTGTGACAATGGACGGAGATGATGACGTCTTTGGCGCCGGGGGTGTTCTCGCGGATGTCACGGATGAGGCGGCCGAACTCATCGGGCGTGGTGTAACCCACGGTATCGGGGATGTTGATGGTGGTGGCGCCGGCCTTGATGGCCGTCTCCAGCACATGATAGAGAAAACGCGGATCGCTGCGGCCGGCATCTTCAGGGCTGAATTCGACATCCGGGCACAGCGATTTGGCGTAGGCCACCATCTCGGCCACCCGCGCCACCACCTCTTCCGGCGTCATCTTCAATTTGTACTCCATGTGAATGGGCGAGGTGGCCAGGAACGTGTGGATGCGGGGGTATTTGGCCGGACGCACGGCTTCCCAGGCGGCATCGATGTCTTGCTTGTTGGCCCGGGCCAGCCCGGCAATGACCGGCGGTTCGGCCGGCTGACCGAATTTGTTGACCCGCTTCTCCTGGCCCACGGTCTCGGCAATGCGCTTGACCGCTTCCAGGTCGCCGGGCGAAGCGGCCGGGAAACCGGCTTCGATAATGTCCACGCCCAGCCGCGCCAGCTGCCGGGCGATATCCAACTTTTCCTGCGCGTTGAGGGTCGCGCCCGGCGATTGTTCACCGTCGCGCAGGGTGGTGTCGAAAATCAAAACGACATCGCGTCCGTCAGTCGAGCGGTTCATAAGTGCCTCGCGTGGGAACGTTGGAACGTTAGAAGGTGGGGGGTTAGACTTCCTTGGGATTCAGCCAGGGCATCATGCGACGCAGTTCGCGGCCGACCTGCTCGATGGGATGCTGGCGTTCGGCCGCACGGCGGGCATTGAAGTTGGGGCGCCCTTTGGCGTTTTCCTCGATCCATTCCTCGGCATACGCTCCGGATTGGATGTCGGCCAGGAGTTTGCGCATGGTCGCCCTGGTTTCCTCGGTGATAATGCGGTCGCCGGCATGGTAGTCGCCGTGTTCGGCCGTATCGCTGACCGAATAGCGCATGTAGCTGAGGCCACCCTGGTACATCAGGTCCACGATCAGCTTCAGTTCGTGCATGCACTCGAAATAGGCCACTTCCGGCTGATAACCGGCGGCCACCAGGGTCTCGAAACCGGCCTTGACCAGGGCGCTCACCCCGCCGCAAAGGACGGCCTGTTCGCCGAAAAGGTCGGTTTCCGTCTCCTCTTTGAAGGTGGTGACGATGGCGCCGGCCCGGGTGCAACCGATGCCTTTGGCATAGGCCAGGGCATCGGCCCAGGCGTGGCCGCTGGCATCCTGATGGACCGCCACCAGGGCCGGGGTACCCACGCCTTCCACAAACAGCTCGCGCACGCGATGGCCCGGCGCTTTGGGCGCCACCATGCTCACGTCCACGAAATCCGGCGGGGTGATCTGGCCGAAGCGAATGTTGAAGCCGTGGCCGAACATGAGGGTCTTGCCGGGCGTCAGATGGGGCTCGATGCTCGCTTTGTAAATGCGCGGCTGGGCCGGATCCGGCGCCAGGAGCATGATGATATCGGCCTCGGCGCAGGCCTGGGCCGTCGGCACCACACGCAGGCCGTCGGCCTCGGCCTTGGCCCACGAAGACGAACCTTCGTAGAGACCGACGCGGACATCCATGCCGCTATCGCGCAGGTTGAGGCTGTGGGCATGGCCCTGGCTGCCATAGCCGATAACGGCGATTTTGCGACCTGCCAGGCGAGAAAGGTCGGCATCGTTGTCGTAGTAGATAGTAGCCATAATCGTAAAAAGGGAAGGGAAACAATGAAGTGAGGGAACCAAAACACACTACAAAGCGGTACGGCGTTGTTGCTGGGCCATGGAACCGTTGCGACCGACATGACCACGGGTCATGGCCACGGCGCCGGTGCGCACCATCTCCAGAATGGGGTAGTTGCTCAGCAGCTCGATCAGGCTGTTGATACGCTCCTCCGTGCCGACCGCCTGGATCACCACGGCATCCAGGCTGACATCCACGATCTGCTGGCGATAGATGTCCACAATCTGCATGATTTCCGAGCGGGTCTGGCCGTCCACCTTGACCCGGATCAGCGCCATCTCGCGGATGACGGCAGGCTTATGGGTGATGTCCTCGACTCGGGTGACGTTGACCAGCTTGTAAAGCTGCTTGACCGCCTGCTCCACCATGCGATCATCGCCGTTGACGACAAAGGTCAGACGGCTGATGCCGGGCGTTTCGCTGTGGCCCACGGAGAGGCTCTCGATGTTGAAGTTACGACGGCGGAACAGACTCACCACCCGGTTGAGCACGCCGGGCTTGTCCTCCAACCAGGCAATCACCGTATGTTTGCTGAGATGACGACCGTTGCTATCGCTCATGAGGATGCCTCCTTACCAGGCCGGTACGACGCCGCTAGGCCCCTGCACGACCTTCGGCCGCCGGATGAGATCGCCCACGGCTGCACCCGGTGCCACCATCGGATATACATTGACCTCTTCCTTGACCCGGAATTCGAGCAGGAAAGGCCCCGGATGGCTGTTGGCCTGGGCAAAAGCATCGGCCACTTCCTCGCGGCGGGTCACCCGACGGGCCGGGATGTCGTAGGCTTCGGCGATTTTGATGAAATCGGGATTGAGCAAAGGCGTGTGGCTATACCGTTTGTCGTAGAAGAGCTGCTGCCATTGCCGCACCATGCCCAAAAAGCCGTTGTTGATGATGGCGATCTTGACCGGCAACTGCTCCTGCACAATGACGGCCAGTTCCTGCATGGTCATCTGGAAGCCGCCATCGCCCACCACGGCCCAGACGAGGGCTTCGGGTTTGGCGATCTGGGCGCCGATGGCCGCGGGCACGGCAAAGCCCATCGTCCCCAGGCCACCGGAGGTGATCAGTTGATGGGGACGCTCATGGAGGAAGTACTGGGCCTCCCACATCTGATGCTGGCCCACGTCGGTGACCACGATGCATTGCCCCTGGGTGCTATGCCAGAGCTGGCGCATGACATAGGGTGGGATCAACTCGTCCACTTCGGCGTTGAGGATGTCCCGCTCTTCGCCGTCCCGACGCCAGGCGGCGATCTCGGCCAGCCATTCGCGGTGACGGGCCGGTTCGACCAGCGGAATCAGCGCCTGCAAGCTCTCCTTGCAGTCGCCGATCAGGGCCACAGTGGGTTTCACGTTCTTACCCACTTCGGCCGGGTCCAGCTCCAGATGGATGATTTTGGCATGGGGGGCAAAGGCATCCAGCCGGCCGGTCACGCGATCGTCGAAGCGCATGCCGATGCCGATGAGCAGATCGCAGGCCTGGATGGCCAGGTTCGTGTGAGCCTCGCCATGCATCCCGCACATGCCCAGCGCCAGCGGATGGGATTCGGGGATATCGCCCAGGCCCAACAGAGTGGTGGTGACGGGGATCTCGGCCTTCTCGGCCAGATGCCGCAGCTCTTGGGTGGCATTGGCCATTTGCACACCGTGCCCGGCGATGATCAGGGGCCGTCGGGACTGGTTGATCAGGGCCGCCGCCGCCCGTACGGCTTCCTCGCTGATGCCGAAATAGGGGTTAAAGCCCGGCAGTTTGACCTCGACCTCCTCATAAACGAACTCGGTGCTGGCGTTCTGCACATCCTTGCAGATATCGATCAGCACCGGTCCGGGACGGCCCTCGCGGGCGATATAGAAGGCTTCTTTCATGATCCTGGGCAGTTCATGCACATCGGTGACCAGGTAGTTATGCTTGGTGATAGGCTGGGTGATGCCGGTCACGTCGGTTTCCTGAAACGCATCGTTACCCAGCAGGTTCGTAGGTACCTGGCCGGTAATGGCCACGATGGGCACCGAGTCCATGATGGCATCGGCCAGCCCCGTCACCAGGTTGGTGGCGCCGGGACCTGAGGTAGCCATGCACACCCCTACCTGACCACTGGCGCGGGCATAGCCTTCGGCCATGTGGGCAGCACCCTGTTCGTGGCGCACAAGCACATGGTGAATCTGGGGATACTGCACCAGAGCATCGTACGTGGGCAGGATGGCGCCGCCGGGATAGCCGAACACCACGCGCACCCCTTCGCGGATCAGAGCTTCCCAGATGATCTGCGCTCCTTTCAGCTTCATAACGAATGCACTCCTTGAGCAAAACAAGAGAGGAAAGAGGAAAACCGTCCAAAAGGTGCCAGCATAGCCAAGGGATAAACGTTACAAAAACGCCCCCTGTTCGTCATCATACGACGGAAAGGGGGCGTCATTGCCTGGAAGAGGAGAAGGGAGGCTGTAAAAAAAGCCCCCTTCCGGTTGGAAGGGGGCCTTGTATTACGAGGATGTGCGCCGATTATGCGATGCGCGCCTGCCTTCCAACCGGTAGCGGCTCCTGGCCGCTAATAAGGACGAGGAGCTCAATACCGATAACGATGAGGAGGAAGGACAGGGCCAACGGGGTCATAAGAAATCAAAGAGGCTTGAGGTGAAGGCGAGTATAGCGCAAGCGCCCGGCCATGTCAAATTGGCGAGGGCAGGCGCAATGGCTCCGGCTACCCCGTTTTTCAAATCTCGTCAAAGCATGAGCGAACCAAAGAGCGGACGCAAAACAGACTCAAAAAACCACGGCCCAGGCTCAACAAAACCACCGTTCAGGGAGCCACGATGGGCTCGGCCTGGACCACGGGAGAGCGCAGGGCCTCCACGCCCTCGAAGAGACTGCCCTCCTCGAACCAACTCCGAGGGGCGGGGTGGCCCCATAGGGTCTGGCGCTGGCGATCGCGCAGGCCCCAGCGAATGGGCTCGAAGTCCGGGTCTACGGTGAGGTAGTCGCCGGTGTAGATCTCCACCCGGTGGCCGTCCGGGTCCCGGGTGTAGAGAAAGAAGGCATTGGAGATGCCGTGGCGGCCGGGCCCCCGCTCCATGTGCTGCAGGTAACCGGTGGTGGACATGACGTCACACAGGTGAAGGATGTCGTTCACCGAGGAGGCCCACACGGCCACGTGGTGCAGCCGAGGGCCGACCCCGTTGGTGAAGGCCAGATCGTGGACGTTCCCCTTGCGGTGCATCCATACGGCCCACAACTCGGGTGGCTCCCGGCCGTCATCCGTCTCCGTGTACTCGGTGGGACGGAAGCCCAACTGGAGGGTATAGAAATCGTGAGAGGCCTGGACGTCGGGGGTAAAGCAGTTGAAGTGGTCGATGCGCAGAGGGCGGCAGCCCCGGTAGTGCTCGTATTTCTGGAGCAGGCGGGGCACCTGGTCCATGCGGAAGTAGAACTCCAGGGGCATGCCCATGGGATCCCGGACCTGGAGGGTGCGCCCCTGGGCGTACTGGTCCACCCAGGCCACGGGCAGGCCGAGCCGGGCGAAGCGCTCGGCCAGGAGGTCCAGGTCCTCCTCGCAGCTCACCTTGTAGCCCATGCGCCGCACTGCGGGGCGGTCCCTCTGGGTGAGGACGAAGGAGTGATGGTTGCGTTCCTCCAGGCCGCGCAGGTAGAGGCTGTTGCCCACCTGCTCGGTCTCGATAAGGCCCAGGATATCCACGTAGAAGCGTCGGGACGCCTCCAGATCGGTGACGGCCAGCTCGATATGGCTCATGCGAACGATGTTGAAGGGTGTACGGGGGGCAGGGTGGCGGATGGGCATGGGCGACCTCCTTCAGGTTATGCGGATGCGCCGAGCTTGGGGATGGGATGCTCGCCCAGGGCGATGGCGATATTCTGGGTCTCCATGTAGAAGTCGAAGCTGTAGTCGCCGCCGTCCCGGCCGATGCCGCTGTATTTCATGCCGCCGAAAGGAGTGGGCAGATGGCGCACGTTGTGGGAGTTGACCCACACCATGCCGGTCTCCAGGCGCTGGCAGAAGCGATGGGCCCGGGCCACGTCCCGGGTCCACACGTAGGCGGTCAGACCGTACTTGACGCCATTGGCCAGGGCCAGGGCCTCCTCCTCGTCGTCGAAGGGGATGACGGTGAGGACCGGGCCGAAGATCTCCTCCTGAGCGATGCGCATGTCGTTGCGCGCGTCCGCGAAGATGGCGGGGGAGACGTAGTTGCCCTGGGCGTAGGGACCGTCGGTGAGCCGTTGACCGCCCACGACCAGGGTGGCCCCTTCCTCTCGGCCGATTTCGATGTAGGAGAGGACCTTCGTCACGTGCTCGGGATGGATCAGGGGGCCCAGCTCCGTGGACGGATCCAGAGGATCCCCCACCCGAAGGCGTCGGGCCCGTTCGGCCATGCGCTCCACGAATGCGTCGTACAGGCTGCGATGGACCAGGGCCCGGCTGTTGGCGGTGCAGCGTTCACCGTTCAGGCTGAAGATCATGAAGACCGTGCCGTCCACGGCCCGGTCCAGATCCGCGTCCTCGAAGATCACGGCGGGATTCTTGCCGCCCAGCTCGAAATGGACCCGTTTGAGGGTGTCCGCGCCCTGGCGCAGGATGGCGCTGCCGGTGACCGACTCGCCCACAAAGGCGATGGCCCGGATCTCCGGGTGCTCGGTGAGGGGCTTGCCGGCCGTCTCGCCGAAGCCGTGGACGGTGTTGACCACCCCCGCAGGGATGCCGGCCTCATGGATGATCTCCACCAGGAGGGAGGCGGTCACCGGGCTCCACTCGGCGGGCTTGTGGACCACGGTACAGCCCGCGGCCAGGGCCGGCGCGATCTTCCACGTGCTGAGCATGAAAGGTGTGTTCCACGGGGTGATGGCACCCACGGGGCCGATGGGCTGGCGCACGGTGTAGTTGAGAAACTGCTCGGTGGGCAGGCTCTTGCCGTCCCGGGCACGCTCGCAGCGGTCTGCGAAGAAACGGAAGTTGGCCGCGCCCCGAGCGGCGGCCTTGCGCATGAAGCGGATGGGCTGGCCCGTGTCCAGGCTCTCCAGGATGGCGATCTCCTCGGCCCGGGCCTCGATCAGGTCGGCCACCCGATGCAAGAGCCGCTTGCGCTCCCCGGCGGGCAGATCGCGCCAGGCGGGGAAGGCGGCGCGGGCGGCCTGGGCCGCCCGGTCAACATCCCGGGCGTCGCCGGCCGCCACCCGGCAGATGGGCCGGTTGTCGATGGGTGAGCAATTCTCGAAGGTCTCGCCGGAGATGGAGTCTACCTCCTGGCCGTTGATCACATGGCGGATGCCCCGTTCGGCCATGCGGGCCCGCATGGCCTCGGCCTTGGCCCGGTTCTCCCCGGCGGCCGGGCCGACCGCGGCAGACGTGCGCGACATGTTCACAGGTCCTCCTCGGCGATCACCGGATTCTCCAGGGCGCCCAGGCCGTCCCCTTCGCAGCGGATCACGTCGCCGGGGTAGACGTGGGACAGCCCCTCGGGGGTCCCGGTCCAGATCATATCTCCCGGTTCCAGGGTCATGAACCCGGAAATGTACTCGATCAGCTCCGCCACACTGTGGCGGAGATAGCGGGTGTTGCCATTCTGGCGTAGTTCGCCGTTGACGTAGGTGCGCACGCCCACATTGGTGGGGTCGATCTCGTCGGCGGTGACCAAAAAAGGCCCCACCGGACCGAAGGTGTCGAAGCCCTTGGCCTTGATGGGCGGGCGGAAGTAGTTGGTCACGAAGTCGCGCACGGTGACGTCGTTGCCGATGGTGTAGCCGAGCACGTAGTCCAGGGCGTGTTCGGCCTTCACCCGGCGGGCCGACCGGCCGATGACGGCCACCAGCTCGGCCTCATAGTGCATGTAGGAGATGTGAGGCGGCGCGACGATGGCCGCCTTGTGGCCGATGAAGGCGCTGGTCATCTTCTGGAAGAGAATGGGTTCGGGGGGCAGGTCCAGGCCTAGTTCTGCGGCATGGTCGGCGTAGCCCAGGGCCACACCGATGGCCTTGCCCACGTGGGCCACGGGCGGCAGCCACATGACTTCCTCGGGGTCGAAGGCCACCGAGCCCACCCAAAGCTGATCCCGTTCGTAGACGCCCTGGTAGATGGCACCGTTGTAGGCGAAACGGGCAAGTTTCATGGTCGATCCTCTGGAGTGATACGTGATACGCGGCGCGGAAACCGGGATAGGTTACGAGATGAGACCGTATTGACGGGCGATAACCTCCAGTTTGGCGCGGTTAGCCGGCGAGACGGGCGCCAGGGGCAGGCGCACCTCCGGCCGGATCTTGCCCATCATGCCCAGGATGGTCTTCACCGGTACCGGGTTGATCTCCAGGAAGACCGCATCGTTCAAGGGCAGAAGCCAGTAATGGAGATCCTGGGCTTCCTGCCAACGCCCTTCCCGGACCAGGTTGTAGAGCCGGGCTACCTGGTCGGGCAGCAGGTTCCCCGTCGCGCTGACGAAGCCGGCACCGCCGATGGCCAGGATGGGGAAACAGAGCAGCTCGATCCCGGAGTAGACCAGGAAGTCCCGTCCCATGCAGTGGAGCAGCCGGTTGATGTGCTCGAAGTCCTTGTTGGACTCCTTGACGCCCACGATGTTGGCGTTGGCCTCCTTCAGCCGGGCCACGGTATCGATCTCGATGTTCACCGCGGTGCGGCCGGGGATGTTGTAGAGGATGACCGGGATGTCCACGCTTTTGGCCACCGCGTCGAAGTGGCGGAAGAGACCCTCCTGGCTGGGG
>Ga0197142_1001860_pt1 | contig 19035 bp, 11 predicted proteins | sample GBS60_MetaG_FD_148614 | JGI IMG/M metagenome (GOLD analysis project Ga0197142, IMG submission 148614) | Sediment microbial communities from Great Boiling Springs, Gerlach, Nevada, United States - GBS 60_MetaG | ecosystem: Environmental > Aquatic > Thermal springs > Hot (42-90C) > Sediment... | reverse complement strand
GGCGACGATTTCGGCCGGTTCGCCTTCGGCGGCAAGCGACTGAACCACGCCGGCCAGGTGCGCCCCGCGTCCGCCGCAGCCGATGAGCCCGATGCCGAGCTTTTCACCCGACGATTGAGCGCCGGCACCGGCGGAGGCGCCGGCGGCGCCGGCGGCGGCCAACCCATGGAGAAAGCTGCGTCTGGTTGCCATGGCGGTGTCTCCTCGACCAGACTACCAAGAATCGGCAAGCAGCTCCGCCGACTCAAACGCGCCCGGCGCGCCTTGCGACGGGCCGGCTCCGCCCGCTGCGACGCACTTGCTCGAGCTGAGCCTCGAGGCGGGCAACGATCTCCGGGTACTTGCCGTAAAGGTTGACCGTCTCCTGAGGGTCGCGTTCCAGGTGATAGAGCTGTCCGGCCGGCTCGCCCGGCGTCGGATCCACGGATCTGGGCTCGCTGAAGCCCCCCGATCCCAGGCCGCGGATCAGCTTCCAGGGCCCTTCGCGGATCGCGAACATGCCCTCGGAGGAGTGAAGGACTACCGCCGGGCGTTTCCGGGAGCGGCCTTGACCCAACAAGGCGTCGAGCATGGAAAAGCTGTCCTCGCCGGCATCGTCGGGTAGCCGGAGCTGGAGCAGCTCCGCCAGCGTGGCCATCAGATCCGTCAGGCAGCCCAGGTGGTGGCTGACCGTAGCCGGCCGTATGCGCGCCGGCCAGCGCGCGAGGAAGGGGACGCGGTGGCCCGCCTCCCAGATATCGGCCTTCATCCCCCGCCAGCCGGCGTTGGCGCGGTGCGCGTAGCGGGACTGGTCCTCGGGCGTCCAGTGCGCGCCGTTGTCGCTGGTGAGAATGACCAGCGTGTTCTTGGCCACTCCGGCCCGATCGAGCGCCTCCAGAATCCGCCCGAGGGCGTCGTCCGTCTCGGCGACGAAGTCGCCGTAGTCGCCTGCTTGGGACTTGCCGCGAAACGGCGGGCTCACCAGCCACGGCGTGTGCGGGGAGGTAAGGGCGAAGTACAGGAAGAAGGGTCGCTCGGATGATTGCGCAAGAATCCACTCCACTGCCCGGTCGGTGAGCTTGCTCAGGACCTCTTCGAGGCGGAAACCCGGTGCAATCGCCCCGGCGCGCCAGAAGACGCCCCGGGGCTGGCTGCGCCCTTCGATGCGGCCCGTGGGCAGCGCCACGGCGCGGTCGTTCTCGATGTACAAATACGGGTCCATATCGAGCGACGCCGGAATCCCGAAGAAATACTCGAAGCCGTGATCCAGCGGGCCGGGACGCAGGGGGCGGCTGTAGTCAGTCTTCTCCTGATCGCCGAGGCCCAAGTGCCACTTGCCGATGGCCGCCGTGGCATAGCCCTGGGAGCGGAGCAACGTGGCCACCGTCAGTCGCCCGGGTTCGATCAGATTCGGCGAGTAGCCCCAGAGCACGCCCCGCTCCAGGCGCGTGCGCCAGGCGTAGCGTCCGGTGAGGATGCCGTAGCGTGTGGGCGTGCACACCGAGGAGGGCGAGTGCATGTCGGTGAAGCGGATCCCCTCGCGCGCCAGGCGGTCGGCGTGAGGCGTCGGGATGGCCGACTCCCGGTTGTAACATCGCAAATCGCCCCAGCCGAGATCGTCGGCCAGGATGTAAACGATGTTGGGGGGTCGCCGGCTTTGGCCTGAAGCAGCCGGGCACAGGGCGGCCGGCGCGCCGAGAAATGTCCTGCGCGTCATCCTCATCCTCATCTGTCCGAGTGTACAACCGGCGCACATCCCTGGTGTGAGAGATTAGAAATGAAAACAGGACGGGTATGGCAATGACTCTCCGGGGCCTCGATGTGAGCAGCGCCGGCGCCGTGGCATTGAGCTTTGAGCGCTTGATTCAATCCGTCGATCCGCTGATCGGCGGCGCGGAGGACCTTCCGTTGTTGGCGCCCGGCTTCATCGACCTACAGGTCAACGGCTTCGCCGGCGTGGATTACAATTCGCCGGAGACGCCGCATGAGGAGATCGCCCGCTCGATTCGGGTGCTGTTCTCCACCGGGGTGACGCGTTTCTTCCCCACCGTCATCACCGGCGAACCCGGCCAGATGTTGGGTGCGCTCCGAAATCTGGCCCGGGCCCGAGCAAGCCTGAAGGAGGGCGGGGCCATGGAGGGTTTCCACGTCGAAGGCCCGCACATCTCGCCCGAGGACGGCCCGCGAGGAGCGCATCCGCGCCAGTGGGTGCGCCCGCCCGATCTCGAGGAGTTCAAGCGCTGGCAGGAGGCGGCCGAGGGCGCCGTGCGGCTGGTGACGCTGGCGCCGGAATGGCCGGGAGCGCCGCGGTACATCGAAGCACTGGTCGATCAGGGGGTGGTGGTCAGCATCGGACATACGCAGGCCACCTCGGCGCAAATTCAGGACGCGGTTCGCGCCGGCGCGACGATGTCGACCCATCTCGGCAACGGGGCCCACGCGGTGCTGCCCCGCCATCCCAACTATATCTGGGACCAGCTCGCCGAAGACCGCCTGGCCGCCGGATTCATCGCCGACGGCATCCATCTACCGCCCTCTTTCCTGAAAGTTGCGATTCGGGCCAAGGGGGTCGAGCGGTCGATTTTGGTCACCGACGCCGTGATGCCGGCCGGCTGCCAGCCCGGTCGGTTCACCATCGGAGGCGTGGAGATCGAGCTGCACCCGGACAACCGCGTCACGTTGGCCGGTCTCGATCGCCTGGCGGGTTCCGCCCTGCGGATGGATCGCGGCATCGAAAACTTGCGGAAGCTGGCCGGGCTCTCGCTGGTCGAAGCGCTCGCCATGGCGACGCGGAATCCGGCCCGGCTCGGGCGCGTCAGCTCGCGCCAGCGCGGCCTGAGCCCCGGCGAGCGGGCGGACATCGTCGAATTCCGCCACGATCCCCAAACCGGCGCCATCGAAATCCTGCGCACGTTCTTCGAGGGAGAACTCGTGTACTCGAAAAACTGAGGGCGCCCACCCCCGACGCGCCGAACTGGTGTTCCGCGCGGCCGCAACTGGCGGCGCCTCGCGGCGGCCGCGTTTCAAAGGGGCGAAAGTGCGGAGAGCGCCCGCCTCATCGCGGGTGCTCTCCGCTCGGAGTGTGGCTCTTAAAAGATCAACTTCAAGCCCAGTTCGACCTGCCGTCCGGTGACCGTACCCATCGACATCGTTTGCGCGCCGAAGGTGGCCGTCGGCGCGCCCTGAAAGAGCGCCTTGCCGAAGTTCGGGCTTACCGGACTCAAGTCCGGATTACCCAGGTTCAACCGGTTGGTCGCGTTATAGGCGGCCATCTCGAGCTCGAGCTTCACTCTCTCGGTTACGTTGAAGAGCTTACCGACGGTGGCGTCGATGACCCAGAAGCTCGGCCCGGTCAAACCCGGATACTGCCACGGATTGTTGCGAATCATGTAGACGCCGGATGCAATGGGCGTAATCTTGGTGGTGTCGAACCAGCGCTCCGGCGTGGGATTGGGAATCGTCGGATCGCCGGTAGCGATCGCTTTCGGGAAGCGCAGGTAGGCGCCGGAGGTGTACGTCAACAAGCCGGTGAGCTTCCAGCCGCCGAGAATCGCGTCCGCAGCTCGAGGCAGGTCGCTCCAATAGGCCCGGCCCTTGCCGAAAGGCAGCTCCCAGGTTCCGGCGGCCGTGACCCGGTGGCGAGGCTGGTTGCTGTCCAGGTAGCGGAGCGTGTTGGTGAACTGGTCGAGCTCGTTTTGGAATAGCTGAGTCTTTTCGCGGATGTAGACGTAGGCGGCCAGGAAGTTCCAGCCGCTCGTGAAGGCTTTTTGCGCCTTGAACTCGAGCGAATGGTACCGCTCGGCGGCGCCGAGGGTGCCGACTTCATACAGGCCGCCGTAGTGCGGATACGGACGGAGCAGGCTGTCCAAGGGAACCGTCCGCTGGTTCCGCAGCGGCCCCGGAAACACGGTCGTATTCAGGTACTGGAAAAACGGATTCGGCACGCTGACGCGGGCGGCGCTCTGCTCCCGCTCGAGGATGCGCGGATCCACCAAGTTCAGGTTCATTCGCGTGTAGTGCTGATTGCCGATGTTCCAGAACCAGGTGAAGGAACCCACGATCTCGCCCGGCAACTGCCGCTGGAGGTTGAAGCTGAGCCGGTCATTGCGCGCCTTCTTGAGCGGATCGCGCGGGAACCACAACAGCGGCTCGCCGCCGCGGCCCAGGTGCGGACCGTAGCCCTTGCCGAGCACAGGCAGCAGCGGGTTTACATCGGCGGGGAAGGGATCCGAGATCCGCTGCTGGGGCACGCCGTCGCGCAGAGGGGCCGTGTTCTGGAAGCGCCGCATGCCGAAAAAGGGCGGCTCGAGGAAGCTGACGGTCTCAAAACCGGGCACCGGCGCCTGGCTCAGCACCTGCTGGTAGGGAATGAGAAAGCGCCCGTAGCCGATCCGCAGCGCCGTGCGGTCATCGATGCGAATCGCCACACCGGCGCGCGGCATCAGCGCGAGCCGCTGCGGATCCCACATGCCCCGCTGGTCCTTGCTCGTCCAGAGCCACTGCCCGTTCCACCGATAGAAACCGCTTCCGACCAGCGCCAGCGCCTGCGGGGGCATCTGGGGCGGATTCGCCTGCATCTCCGGAATCGGCGCCGACAGATCGAGTCCCCGGGAGAAGTTGTAGTCCGGGTCGTACCAGGCCGTCTCGGTCTCGTTGCGGATGCCGAAGCTCACGGTGATGCGGCGGTTCAACTTCCAGTCGTCCTGAAAGAACATGCCCCAGAACTGAATGTGCGGGTCCGGCGCCGGTCCCCCAATCACCTGGGAGGTGTCGTCGAGAGCGCCCAGCAGGAACGTGGCGAAGCCGTCGCCGTGGCGCCGTACATCCGGACTGATGAACGTCTCGGCCGTCAGCCCGGTCGGGAAGAAGAAGCGCTCCGTGTTGCCGACGAACGTCACGCCGTAGCTGCGCCGATATTCCAAACCGGCTTTCAGATAGTGCGACCCTCGCTGCTGCGCGATGCGGCCGTAGAATTTCATCGCTTTCGGTCGCTGATCCCAATAAAAGCCCGGACCGCCGAAGACCCCCCGCCCGCCGATGTTCAGGTACGGGAAATAGATCGGCACGCCTTTCGAGGCGTCGTGGTTGACCTTGTACCAGGGATTGTTCGGCCACAGCGAAGCCCAGCCCTGACTGCCGAAGACCGGCGAGATGCGGGCGTCGACGAGGTTGTCCCAGCTTCCGCGGAAGTTCACGACCGTGCGGGGGCTCATCGTCCAGACCGCATCACCTGAGACTTGATTCGCCTGGCGGAGGCTTCCCGTCGGGACGAACAGCGCGGAGTTGTTCGGCGTCGGGTTTGTTTGCGTGTTATCGGTATGGTAGCGACTGACGCGGCCGTAAACCTTCCAGTTGTCGTTGATGTTGTAATCGACGCGGTCGGAGAAGTTGTAGTAGTCCCAGGTATTGATCAGCCCGATCTTGAAGTTGTTCACGCCGGTAATGTTGTCGCCTGGGTTGTTCGGGTCCCAGAACTGCTTGAGCAGTCCGGAGGCAAACGAGTCGAAACGGCTTCGCGGAACGACGTTGCCGGCAAAGGGCGTCCGGAGGAACCTTCCGGTCGTCGGATCGAGCCGCGTCGTCCAGGGATCGTAGATGGTTCGAAGGCCGCCGTCGATGTTGTAGGACCTCGAGAAGTCGCCGTCTCGCTCGAGAGCGGTCGGCACGGTCGTCACCAGGCTCCCGGGCGCCCGCACCTTCCAGTACTCCAGCGAGAAAAAGTTAAACAGCCGGTTCCGGAGAATCGGGTTGCCGAGCGTTCCGCCCATCATGTGCTGGCGCGTGGCGATCCGCACGTTGCGGGTGCGGTCGGCGATCGCGTTCAGCCAAGGATAGCGGCCGAGATAGAAGGCCGTACCGTGCCACTCGTTGGTTCCGGACTTCAACGTCAGGCTGATCAGGCCGCCCGCGCTATGGCCGGATTCGGCGTCCACGGGATTTTGCGACACCACGACTTCCTGAACGGCATCGATGTTCGGCGGATAGGTGTTCTTGTGGCCGATGCCGATCGGGCTGCCGTCGACTTGAAGATCGTTCTTGAGATTCGTGCCGCCGCCGAGGTCGACGCTATTGGCGGCCCAGGAGTGAAACGGCATCATTTCGCCCCGAGTATTGATTGCCGACGGGGCCAGGAGGGTGAGTTTGAACGGATTGCGGTCAATGCGCGGGATTTCCGCGGCCAGGCGAGCGTCGATCGTGAAATCTTTGGCTGCCGAGTTAAACTGAACGGCCACAGGGGACTCGCTGACGGTGATGCTTTCCTGAACCGTTCCCGGCTGAAGCGTGACGTTGACGGTGACGTCGCCGCGCATCTGGACGACGATGTTCTCCTGCACGAAGCGGTTAAAACCCGCCAGTTCGACGGTCAAGGTATAGGTGCCGGGATCCACCAAATCGAACAGATAGAGCCCGGTTTCGTTGGTTTGGCGAACGGTTTTGACGCCCGTGTGGACGTTGAGCAGGGTGACGGTGGCGCCCGCCACCACTGCCTGCGTCTGGTCGGTGACCAGGCCCGAGATGCGGGCGCGATAGCTTTGCGCTGTCAGCAAACTGACGGCAAGCAACAGGATGGCCGACACCACGGCCAGTTGGCGGCTCAGATTGGTGTTCATATGCGTTCCACCCTTTTCCGCCGACAGCCGGAGCTGCCGGGAACTCTTTTCTCTGATTTGGATTCTATACCCGAGCGATTTCCGCGTCAATCCTTAATTTCGAGGGAACTTCTCCCTCGGCGGGCGCCGTGGTGATTCTTCGGCACACCGGCGTAGCGAGCCCGCCCGGGCTCGAAAAGGGGGGCGCGGGATCGACGCGGTGCGTTTCGGCTACGGGCGGCCGCCCAGAAACTCCTCGTCGTCAAAGAAAACAGGGCGATAACCGCGGCGATGCACGAACTCGATGGCGCGTTCGACGCGTTCGCCGAAATCGGGTAGGTAGGCGCGGTAGTCCGGGTAAAAGTACGGCTCGTGGATCATCAGCTCCATCACTTCCGCCTGGCGGGGATCGGCCGCCACCTTTTCGAGGAAGGCCGGAATCTCCTCGAGCCGAACATTGTTGATGACAATATCGTGCCGAATCAGGAGAACATCCAGCTTCGTATCTTTCCAGTAATCCCGCCTGGACAAATTGAGCGTCTCATCCAGCGAAAGATGATGATGCACGGCGGGAATTTCGCGCGGGAGATAGAAATAGCCGGCCAGCCCGAGCACCCCCTCGCGCCGCAGCGCCGCCACGGCTGCCGCGGTGGCCTCGCCCCAGTGGATGGTGGTGAACCGGCTCAGAACTTCGCGGCCGGCGAACCGCTCGATCTGGCTCGTCACCAGCCGGTAGTCTTCCAGGATCTGCTCGGGCGACGCGTGTATGTACGGACGATCCGGATCGTTGGCGCGGGCGTGAAAGGTGAGGCGCATCCAGGAGGCGTTCTGCCGCCATTCGCCCTTGAACTTCTCCGGCATCATCGAAAGGTTGAAGCCGGGCATCTCGTAATAGATGTTGTGGTGGATCTTGGCGCCGAACTTCTGGTGCATCCGGCGCCAGAAAGCCAGGTAGGGGTTATCGAAGATTGAGCGGTAGCGGTCGGCGTTCAGGGCAATGTCTCGCAGGAACCGGATGTTGTCGTCGGTCGAAACGCGGTATCGGGGCGCCGAGTCGCGGTCCCAGAACACCCGAACGGCGTCCCGCGCGCCGGAGCCGTCTTCGGCGACGATCTCGTTCCGCTTCTTGTCCAGCAAAACACGGCCATGAAACCGCCCGCCGGCGAGCCGGGCGGGAGCGCCGTTCAAGCGCACGGTCCGGCTTGGGAAAGCGACGCCCTCGACCTCGACCAGCAGGCCGCGCGGCGTCACCTCGCCGTCGTGGCGATTCAGGATGTCGCCTTCGCGCGGCCAGGTGATGCGAAGCGCCTGCCGCGGCTCCCAGGGAAGAGGTTGCGAGCGCTCTTCGAGGCGGATGCGGAAGAGCTCGCCCGCGGCGGCCTCGGCAATATAGAGAGTGCTCCAGCCCGGACCGCCGAAGGCCAGGCTCACCGGGCGGCTGCCCGGCAGTCGATAGGAGGCGACCTCGCGGCCATTGTCGTCGAGAACGGAGACGGCGCCTCCCCCGTCGCGCGCCACGTACAGTCGCCCTCGGGCGTCCAAAGCCAGGCCCGCCGGCTCCCCGCTTCCGGATAGGACGGCGAACTCCCGCGCCTTGTCTGCGCCCGGTTCGACCACCCAGATCCTCTTGTTCGCCGCCGAGACCCAGACGCGGCCAGACTGGGCGCAGACGGCGACACCACGAGCGCCGGGCAGGTCCCGGGCCACGGCTTGGACCTGGCCTGGGGTTTTCAGCCGGTAGAGGGTGGCGCGGGCCGAGTCGGTGAACCAGACGGTGCCGTCGGCGTCGGTGGCGAGGCCCTCGGGCGAGCCCAGCCAATCGGCGATGGCTGTCGAGCGGCCCCAAGGCGTCACGCGGTAGATGGCCCCTCGGCGGCGGTCGGCCACGCAGAGATCGCCGTCGGGCAGGAAGGCGAGGCCCACGGGCTCGCCGCCGGTTTCGGTCAGCCCATGGGTGCGGTTCGGCGCGACGACGCGCACGATGCGGCCGCCGGGATCGGCGAGCCCGGCAAACGGCACGCCCTGCGGGCCGACGGTCACCGACTCCAGGCCCGCCAGTCCGCCGATCAACTTCTCCGGAACGGCCCGGCTCGCCTCCGGTTGCCCGGCATGCAGAGGCGCGGCCCCCGGGGCAACAGCCGCGATGATCAGAACGAGAGAGAAACGTTTCACTGGCGGTTTTGCCTCCCGCTGCCAGTATGACGGCGGAGCTCGGCCGAGTCAATCGCCGCGGCGCTGTATAATCCGCGTATGCGACGCCTTGCTTGCGCCCTGCTGCTGGTACAAACGCTTGCGGCCCAACCCGCCTATGACCTGCTCATCAAAGGCGGCCACGTCATCGACCCGAAGAACGCCATCGACGGCGTTCGGGATGTCGCGATCGCCGGGGGCAAAATCGCACGGGTCGCCGAAGACATACCCGCCTCCCAGGCTCGGCGCACCATCTCGGCCGCCGGCTTGTATGTGACCCCCGGCCTCATCGACATCCACGTCCACGTCTACACGGGGACCGGCCAGCGGGCGCTGACCGGCGACCAGAGCGTCCATCCGGACGCCTTCTCCTTCCGCACCGGCGTGACGACGATGGTCGATGCGGGCACCGCCGGCTGGCGGAACTTCCCCGATTTCCGCCAGCGCATCATCGATCGCGTGCGCACGCGCGTGCTCGCGTTCCTGAACATCGGCGGCGTGGGCATGGCTGAGAAGGGCGAAAACGACGAGCAGGACATGGATCCGGAGGCGGCCGTGAAGATGGCCAAGGCGCACGCCGACATCATCGTCGGCTTCAAAGTCGCCCACTACGCCAAGGACGCCTGGCCGGACCTGGACAATGCCTTGAAGGCGGGGCAGGCTTTGGGTTTGCCGGTCATGGTGGACTTCGGCTACACGGGCCGGAAACGGACGCTCGACGTACTCATGCGCGAGAAGCTGCGCAAGGGGGACATCTACACGCACTGTTACGCCGGCCATCGCCAGGAGCTGCTGCCCGACAAGAGGCTCAACCCGGCGATGTGGGCCGGGCGCAAGCGCGGCATTCTGTTCGACGTCGGCCATGGCGGCGGCAGCTTCTTCTGGAACATTGCCGTTCCGGCCGTCGAGCAGGGCTTTTTCCCGGACGTCATCTCCACCGACCTTCACACCGGGAGCATGAACGCCGGCATGAAGGACATGGTGAACGTGATGTCGAAGATCCTGGTGCTCGGCGCGCCGCTCCAGGAGGTCATCCGGATGTCGACCTGGGCCGCCGCGCAGGCGATCCGCAGGCCCGAGCTCGGCCATTTGGATGTGGGAGCGGAGGCCGACGTCACCGTGCTGCGGCTGGAGCGGGGCAACTTCGGCTACATCGACGCCGCCGGAGCGCGCCTGGCGGGCGACCGGCGGTTGGTGGCGGAATTGACCCTTCGCGCCGGGCGCGTCGTCTGGGACCTGAACGGCCTGGCCGCCGAGGACTGGCGGACGTTCAAGTACCGGCCTCGCGGCGCTCCGCCCAAACCGAAGACCTGATCAGCGCCCGGCGGCCCACAGGATGGCGTTGCGGACCAGCTTCTGGTAGTCCGGGTGAAGATGGGCTTCGCGCCCGTGGCCCAACTGGATCACCACGACCCGGCTCTTTTCATACGGGCCGATCCAGGCCACCGGGCCGTCACTCGACTCCTCGTCCGTGCGCAAAAGCACGCGAATGCGCGGCGACAGCCACAGACCCTTGTAGGTCTCATCGAGAATATCCATCCGCTCGATGCCGCGCGTGACGGGATGGTCGAGAACGCGTTGGACCTTCAGGACCACATCGTGTTTCCAGGTGGTCTTGCCCCGCGCGGGCGTCGCCTTCCAGAGCCAGCGCGCCCCGACGACCTCTTCGCACCACCAATCCCAGTCGGCGTAGTTCACCAGCGCGTGGTGCAGCACGACGAGCCCTTTGCCCGATTCCAGAAAATCCTGTAGAGTCTTGCGCTCGGCCTCGGAGATCTCCTGCACGGAATCGTAGAGCACGAGCACGTCATAGCGCGGGCGGAGATCCCCGCGCCGGTACGGCATCGGATGCGGGTCGACCTTGGCGGCGATTTCCGGGTGACCTTCAAACAGGGTGTAGAACGACGGCGGGTAGTCGTGCCCGCCGGTGACGACCAGCACGCGGACCCCTCCGGCCGCCGGCGCGGACGCCGCGGCAAGCAGCAGCGCGAGCAGGCGCAGTCTCATACGTCCCACTCCTCCTGCCAGGTCACCCTCCGGTTCTCTTTGTAGGCGATGTTGGCGATGTGGCAGGCCATGGCCGAGTAATGGCCCTCGATCTCGTCACAGTTGGCTTTCTTGCGCGTGCGGACGCACTCCAGCCAGCGGGCCACGTGCAGATCGGGCGACGGACCGGAGCGGATCGCTTCGCCCGTCTTGTCGTGGCCTGCCGGGAGAAACTCGTAGCCGTAGCGGAAGATGCGCAGCCGCCCGCCTTCGCCCATGAAGATGATGTCGGCGGACTCTTTCTGAATCATGTCGGTGACGTTGGCCTCGAAAGTCACATTGATTTTGCCGGGATACTCGAGGATGGCGTTGAAATTGTCGGCGGTGTCGCGATCCTCGGGCTCGAGATAGATGCCGCCGATGGCGACGCAGGCGAGCGGCGCATGCAGATTCAGATACCAGTGCACGACGTCGACGTGGTGGACGAAGAGCCCGCCGACCTGGGCGTTGGTCGAGTAGTCCCAGTAGACGTAATGATTGAAATACCGCTTGGGGTTCCAGGGCAGCTTGGGCAGGTCGCCCTGACAGAGCTCCCAGTCGAGCCCGGCAGGCTTGACCTCCATGCCGGGCGGCGGCGCCTGGTTGCGGTAGGCGCGGTTGCCGTTCCAGATTGTGCGCACCATGGTCACCCGGCCGATGCGGCCGCTGGCGAAGAAACGCTCCCTGGCCTCTTCAAAGTGCGGCATGCTGCGCTGCTGCGTGCCCACCTGAATGATGCGGCTGTGCTCGCGCGCGGCGCGGACGATCTCATGGCCCTCCATCGGGTGCAGCGTCATCGGCTTTTCGACGAACACGTCTTTGCCCGCCCGGCAGCAGTCCACGGTGATCTTGGCGTGGACATGATCCCAGGTGGCGACGATGACGGCGTCGATGTCCGGGCGGTCGACGACGTAGCGATAGTCGGCGTACTTGTCCAGTTTCTTGCCGATAAGCGCCTCGGCCTTGTCGCGCCGCACGTCGTAGACATCGCACAGCGCAACCCACTCAATGCCGCCGGCGTCGTTGGCCCGCTCGATAAGGTAGCGGCCCCGGCCGCCGGTGCCGATCACGCCCAGGCGGATGCGCTCGTTGGCTCCGAAGACGCGGGCCGCCGAGGCCGCGCTCCAGCCGGCGCCGAGAAAGTTACGGCGGGAAACTCCAGACATGCGTGTCTCCTTACGCTCGCCGATTATATCAGGGCCGCTCCCCGGCGCCGCAAAGAGCTGGTATCATCGCGGGCGGATTTTTCGCGCCATGCCGCCGCTCGCGAGAAAAACGTTCGCCGCCGCGGCCACAGGCGCATCAAGATCGGTCCCGCCAATTGCGAAGGCGCCGGGTACAAACCCTAGCGGATCTCGATCGACAGCGTATTGGAGCGCCCCAACTCGTTCGTTACCGCGGCGCTCACCGACTGGATCCGGCGCACCTGATCCTCCCGGGCATCGACGCCCAGCGAGAACGGCACCGCGACGGTGAACAGGCCGCCGAAGGCCTGCGAGGTCTCGCTTTGGAACCAGATCAGTGCGCTCGATTCGAGATTGACGGTAAAGCGCGTGGCGGCGAGCTTTTCGCCCGCCCGCGGCGTAATCTCGAGCTCGAGCTGCTTGAGCGAACGCGTCGTCGTGTAGCCGCTGATCGCCAGGGTGAAGCCTGTCGCCGTCCGCGAGAAGATGCCGAGATCGAGCAGCCTGGGCGTCCCGGCCGGAATCGTCAGCACCAGCTCGGGCGGATTGTCCGGTGTCAGGTCGAGGCCGCCCTCGGTCGCAAAGCTCGGCCGGAGAACGATGCGTCCGGCCACCGTGCCGGTCTGCAACCGGATGCGCGACGCGCCGTTTTCAAAGCGCGCCTCTGTCGAGTTGGCCGGGATCGTGAAGCGCACCTGGCGGCCCCCGGTCGCAAACTGCACCGCCGGATTCGGGCTGAAGACGTCGGAGACGAAACTCAGCGCCAGCGTGCCCTCGAGCGGAAGCGCGTAGGGCGCGGCGAGTGTCAGGCCGATCTCGGGCTGCTGGAGCGGCTCCTGAACTCCGGAGGCGCCGGTGAACCGATACGGTGCAAGCGGCACAGGGCGCAGGCCGGTGCCGGCCAGCCCGATGGCCGTGGTGTTGATCAGCAGCGTCGCCGTTGTCAAGCCGACGTTGTTGGGCGCAAAGACGATCCGGAAGCGCAGGCCCTCCGACGGCGCCAGCGTCCGCGGCAGCGTCGGCAAGCCTTCCAGCAGAAAGACCCGCGACACCGGCACGACGGAGATCGCCGCCAGCGACACGGGCACGGTGCCCTGATTTTCGATGGCAAACTCGCCGGTAGCGCGGGCGCCCACCGCCGTAGAACTCAGCGTGATCACGCCCCCCTCCTCCACGGGGCCCGATGCGGCGTCGTCGGAGTAGCTGAAGCGCAGCCGCGGGCCGAGCGCCAGGCCGCGCAGCTCGAAGTCGTCGGCGCCGATCCGCAGCCGGCCGGTGATGAGTCCCGGTTCGGTGGGATTGAAACGCAGCGTCAGTTGCCGGGCTTCGCCGACCGGAATCACGGCGGGCAGGATCGGCAAATCGCTCACCTGGAAGGCGGCGCCCAGCAGGCTCACCGAAGCAAGCCGACCCTCGGCGTTGCCCTCGTTGCGTACGCGGAGTACGAGCGAGGCGCTGCGCCGCACGTCGGTGTCGGGAAATTCGATCGGGCCGCCGGGAGCGACCGCCCGGGCCGCGTCGCCGTCCAGGATTTCGTAAACAAAGACGGCCCCGGTGCCAAGGCCGGCCAGATCCACTTCGAAGCGGGCCCCGCTCAGCTCCACGCGCAGGGTGGCGGCGTGCAGTCGTCGCTCGCGCGGGCTGAAGCGCAGCGCAATCCGGAACTCGTTGTCCGCCGGAATGGCCAGCGGCAGCACGGGCAGGTTGATCAGCTCGAAGCGGCCGGCGTCGGGACCTTCCACCGCCAGCGCATCTACGAAGCCCGTGCCGGGCCCGCGATTCTGAACCACCACGGTGACCGGCGTTTCGGTCTCGACCGCCGTGTCGGGGAAGGTCAGCCGGCCGCGGTCGGCAAGGGGCACGCGGCTGCCGGTCCGCGGATCGACGTAGCTGAGCTGGAATTCGGCGGCCGAGGTCGAGCCCTCAACGGCCACCCTCAGCGTCCGCTCGGTGAAGGAAATCACCAGCTCGCCGCGGAAGACGCCCACGGTGCGCGGCGAAAAGCGCACCTCGAAGGAGAGCGTGCCGCCGGGGTCGATCTTTGCCGGCAACACGGGCACGTCGCTGAGCTCGAAGCGCTCGCCGGTGAGCGTCACCGAGCGCAGGGTGGCCTCGCCGCTGCCACGGTTGGCGATGCGGACCTGCGCCACCGCCGTCGCATTGGCCGCCGTCGGCAGAAAGACCAGGCGCCCGCCGTCGCCGAACGACCGTGCGTTACCGTCGGCGAGCAGATAGGAAAGCACCAGATCCGCCACCGTTCCGCGCGCCTCCAGATGGATCCGCACGGGCTGATCGTCAACGGTGAGCGTCAGCGTGCCGACGGCGACGCCCGGAGCAACGGGGCGGAAGGTCACCCGGAACCGGGCTTCCTCGCCCGTGTTCAGCCGCACCGGCAAGGCCGGCAGGCCCTCGAGCGCCAGACCGCTCCCGCCGAGCACGATCGAGCTCAGCGTACCGGCGCCCGGGCCACGGTTGGTGACAATGACGACGATCGACTCGCTCTTGCCGACCACCGTGTCCGGGAAGGCGATGGTGCCCCCGGGGGCGACCGAGCGCAAAACGCCGTCGGGCGCCACATAGTAGCCGAACTGGAACTGCGAGCCGAGCGTGCCGCGGCCCTGAAGATTCAGCGTGATCGTGCGGCCGTCGATTTCAAGCGTCAGGACTCCAAGCGCCTGACCCGGCTGCGACGGCCGGAACCGGATCACATACCGGACCTGCTCGCCGGGGCCGATCGTCGCCGGCAACACAGGAGACTCGTCGATGGCGAAGGCAGCGCCGGCCGGTACGAACAGGCTGAGCACGGCGGGGCCGCGGCCGCGGTTGGCGATCTGGAGGGCGACGGCGCGGGTCTCGCCCACCACCGTGTCGGGAAACGAAATCGTGCCGCCCTCGGTGACACGGACGGGGCCGGCGTCGGGAAGCAGAAAATAGGCAAATTCGATCACCGAGCCGACCGTGCCGCGGCCCTCGAGCGTCAGCAGGGCCGTCTCGCCGGCAAGGCCGAGCGAAAGCGTCGTCTGGCGCGGCCCGACCGCCGAGGGCGCAAACGTGATGCGGAAGCGGGCGTCGCGCCCGGGCTGGATCGCGACGGGCAGGGCGGGCAGATTCGATAAAGAAAAGTCGGACGCCGGCACCGACGCGGCGCTGAACGTCGCCGGCGCGCTGCCGCGGTTGAACAGGATGAACTGGACGGTCCTGGAGTCTCCCAGGGGCGTGTCCGGAAAGCCTATCCGCCCGCCGGGGGTGACGGCGAGCTGACTGCCGTCCGGCTCAAGAAAGTACGAGAGCGCAACGTCGGGCACCGTGCCCGAGAGGTTGAAGTTGAAGACGTGCGCCGTCGTGTTTTCCGTGTAGTCGATCTTCACCTGCGCGGTGACCGGATTGGCCGAGGTGGGCAGATAGCGGACGTTGAACGTCGTCGTCGCATTCGGCGCCAGCGTCACCGGCAGCGCCGGCACGTTCTGAAGCGTGAAGGCCGTCGCGCCCGTGAGCGTGACGGCCGACACGGTGATGTTGAGCGTGCCGGCGTTGCGCAGCGTCACCCCTGCGGTCCGCTCGCGGTTGAGCGCCGGCGCTTCGATCGCCACGGTGCCGCCGTTGGTCACCGTGAGCACGGTCGCGTTGATCTGGACCTTGACCTCGAGCGACTGACCGAGCGCCGCGGCGGCAGTCAGAGCAAGCGGAAACGTCAGCCGGCGGATGCGAACACGCTGCGCGCTCATGGTTGGACGAGTCCCGGCTCCGCCACGAAGAAGACGGCCCGGCGCGCCGCATCGAGCAAGAACAGCCTGGGCGGATCGGCCGCGCCACGGATCAAAAACAGATCCTCGCGTAGCATCTGGAGGCCCGCCGGCGGCGCCTCCAGCGCGATTTCGCCGGCGGCGCTTCCGGAGCGGGTTTCGAAAACGAGCAGGGCAGCCGCGGCGCGGTCGAGCACGAACAGAAACTCGTCTTCCGAGGAAAGCCCCAAGCCGGAGGGCTCGGCGAACTGGAGAGCCGGAGCAATCCAGCGCGAGCCGTCCCGGAAGCTCGCAACGGCGCCGGAGGAGCGATCGACCGCATAGAGGGTGCGCCCGTCGCGGCTGAAGATTGCCGCCACGGGCTCCTGGAGCGCGGCCAGCCGCACGGCGGCGCCCGTCTCCGAAACGGCCACCAGCTCGCCCGGCGCACCGGCGACGATTGACCGCCCGTCCGGGCTCGCCGCCAGCACCGACAGGCGGCACTCAAGCGGAGCGTGGGCCTCAATGCCGCCCTCGCCGAGCGCAACCCGCTGGATAAGGCCGGCCCCGGACGACTGCAAAACGGCCCAGCGGCCGTCGCGGCTCCAGACCACCCGGTCGACACCGTCAAGCAGCGGCCCGGCGAACGCAACCGGTTCGCTGCCCGGTGCGGTTCGGACAAATTGGGCGGCGCCGCCGCGCGCCAGGAACAACCAGACCCCGCCGGGCGCCGCCGAGGCGAATTCGAGCTCCTCAGCCAGGGCGCTACCAAGCAGGGCCGCCCCCGCGCGCCCGAGCACGGGACGCAGCGCGCGGGCTGCATCGTCGTAATAGTAGCCCGCCACCGGGCCGCTCAGGCGGACCGTCTGCGCCGGAGCGAGCGCCCCGGAGAGCGAAAACAGACAGATCGCGGCCAGGCTCCGCATAGGCGTCACCGGGGAGGACCGAACACGGGTGGGCCGATGCTGATCGGCACGGGCTGGGCCGGATCGCGCACGGCGAAATAGATGCCCGCCGCCGCGCCCGCCGAACCCATGATGATGAGCGGCCACAGCCAGCGGCGGCGCCTCCGCCGCGCCTCCTCGGCGCTCAAGTATCCGTTGACCTGCGAGATGCGCTCGACGGCGGTACGGCCTTGATAGTCGGCGCGCACCAGAATCTCGAAAGCGCCGGGCCGGTCGTTCGGCATCAGTCCGCGGGTTGACACCTGGCCTTGCCGATTCGTGACGCCGGTCTGCGTGAGCTGGCCCCCGGGGAAAAAGCCGCCGGGGCCGCTGGCCGGTAACTCGAAGGTGACCGTGACGCCTTCAAGCGGATTGTCATTTTCATCGCGAACCTCGACGACCGGCTGGACGGCGGTGCGCGCCGGCAGCAGGTTCACCGCCCCCTGACCCTCGAGCACGAGGATCTTCAGCCTTGCCGGCGCGCCCGGTTGCTCGGCGAGGGCGGGCGCCGGAGCGACACCAACCAGCGCGGTCAGCAACAGGAGCGTTCGCATGGCGCAGCACCGATTATCGCGAAGGAGTCGGAAAATTGTCAACGCAAATCGAATCGGAAAAGTACTGGGGTACTATTTCTGCTGGTGGCGTTCGTCAACAACGGCGCCCCGCTCCGCGTCCTCAAGGCCCGCGCAGTTCCGGGCGATCACGCGAGCCAACAGCCAGTCAAGCAGCAGGAGGGAAACCGCCGCCGCCCAGTCGGCGCCTTGCTCATCGGCGTCCCAAGGCGCGGCGGACAGATGCGACAAACTTCGGGCAGCCATCCTCCGTCTTTACTTCGACAGAGGAGTGGTTTTTCATTAGTCGGGTGGCGCAGAAAAAGGGGAAAAGCGCCTCCACCACTGGGCGCTTTTCTTGTCGGTTCTTTTGAGGGCGGAGCGGGCCGCCCGGGGCCGGCTTGCTCAGGCGGTGCGGCGCCGACGCGCGGCCAACAACAGCCCGGCGAGCCCCAAGCCCAGCAAGCCGGAATACCCCGGCGGAAGAAAAGTCGTGACCGGCAAAACGTAGCCTTGGAGAACCACGAAGGTCCGGTCGCGCTATCCTTAGTACTAGTACAGATTGGCTCCAAACCGCGGGTATATTGGAGCGATACTAAGGAGCAAGGCCTACTGACGCCGCCCCGATGATTTGCGCGAATGAGTCAGCGGTCGGGCATCGCCTAAACTTGAATACAGGAAGCCGCCGGTGATCCCCGCGACAGATTCGACCCGGACGATCGACAACACACCAGCCCGGGCGAGCGCACCGTGGGGCTGGGCGCTCGCGCTCGGGGCGCTGATCGGCGTCTGCTACTGGCCGACGATCGAGCGCACGGCAAACCTGCTGGTCTTCAGCGACGACATGGCGCACGGCTTCTTTGCACCGATGGTGGCCGCCTACATCGCTTTCTTGAAGCGTGACCGGATCTTCACGGCCGCCTCACGGCCGGCGCCGGGCGGGCTGCTCGTACTCGCCGTGGGGGCCGTCCTCGGCGTGGCGGCCTCGATCGGCGGCTCCACCACGCTGGCGCGATTTGCGCTCCTGTTGTCGCTGGCCGGCGCGATTCTCGTGCTGGGCGGCGCGGCCGGCCTGCGCGAGCTCGTCTTCCCGCTGCTGCTGCTGTTTTATACCTTCCCGATTCCCTCCGTCCTGTACGCCGAAATTACGCTGCCGCTTCAGTTGCTCGCCAGCCGCCTGGCGGAGCTGACGCTCGAAACGCTCGGCTATAGCGTCTTGCGCGAGGGCAACGTTCTCTATTTGAGCTTCAAGACGCTGTCGGTCGAGGAGGCGTGCAGCGGCATACGGTCGCTCGTGAGCCTGTCGTTTTTCTGCCTTGTCTACGCCTATTTCATGGAGAGCCGCCGCGCCTTGCAGGCGCTGATTGTGGCGGCGTCGGTTCCGGCGGCAATTCTGTTGAACTCCTGGCGGGTGACGCTCACCGGGATTCTGGCGGAACATCACCCCGAGCTCACCTACGGCCGGCCGCACGAAGTTCTGGGCTGGGTGCTGTTTGCCGCCGGCTTCGGACTGGTTTTTCTGGCGCATCGGCTGGCGCGGAGAGTTCTCAAATGAGGGCGCGGCGAAATCTGGCGTTCGGCGCAGCGGCGATCCTCGCCGCGCAGGCGGTGTTGAGTTACGGCCTGGCGCGGGTGGAGTACCTCCCGTCGCCGCCGCCGCTTGCGCTGTTTCCGCGCGCCCTGGGCGAATGGAACCAGGCGCGCGACGTGCCGGTCGACCCCGTGCAACTGGCCATGCTCGCCCCCGACGATGTGCTGAGCCGCGACTACATGCGCCCGGACGAGCCTGCCCCGCTGTCGCTGTTCATCGCCTACTACCGCAGCCAGCACTCCATCGGCGGAGCCCATGA
>Ga0197142_1001859_pt1 | contig 19044 bp, 16 predicted proteins | sample GBS60_MetaG_FD_148614 | JGI IMG/M metagenome (GOLD analysis project Ga0197142, IMG submission 148614) | Sediment microbial communities from Great Boiling Springs, Gerlach, Nevada, United States - GBS 60_MetaG | ecosystem: Environmental > Aquatic > Thermal springs > Hot (42-90C) > Sediment... | reverse complement strand
GTTTCTGCATACGGTTTCCAAGGCCAGAAATGCTCTGCCTGTTCCCGAGCAATCGTCGTTAAAAAAGTTTATGATAAGTTCGTTGAAATGCTTAAAGCAGAAGTCGAAAAAATACAAATCGGAGATCCAAAGGATAATTTCCAGATGGGACCAGTCATCAATGCTAGCGCTGAGCAAAGCATTCTTTCCTATATTGAAATCGGTAAAAAGGAAGGTAAACTGCTTTGTGGTGGCAACAAAGTGAAAGATTTAGAAGGTTATTACATCGAGCCGACAGTATTTATTGATGTCGACTCCCGAGCAAGAATCGCACAGGAAGAGATTTTTGGCCCAGTACTTGCAGTTATCAAAGCCGAAGACTTCGATGATGCCTTGCGTATTGCCAACGATACAATTTATGGACTTACTGGTTCGGTCTATTCAATGAATCGCGAAAAGTTAAACCGTGCCCGCGATGAATTCCACGTTGGAAATTTATATTTCAACAGGAAATGTACTGGTGCCCTTGTCGATGTTCATCCTTTCGGTGGGTTTAATATGAGCGGAACCGATTCCAAAGCTGGTGGACGCGATTATCTTCTTCTTTTCCTGCAAGGTAAATCTGTAAGCGAAAAAATCATAAAAAAATAAATCATTGCAATAATCAACTTTTTGAGTGCTTCTGCCAATGGTGGAAGCACTTTTTTATTGGTTAAAACTAAAATATTTACTCAGGGAGAAACCAAGCAAATTCACTCGCCACCGATTTGCGGGTCTGGGTGTTGTCAGTTAAATATACTTACCTAAATGAAACTATTGTGGGAAATCTACGATAAAAATTCTTCGAAAGAACTAAACAAAAAGGGTAAGACCATCGTAAGCAAGATAAAAACCTTCGGGAAGTTCTCTTTCACATTCAGAGTGAAGAATTTGGTGAGCAATGTGAATGAAGTAGGTCTTTCGAGCATTGATTTTCTTTGCTACTTCAATTGCATCATTTAAATTGAAATGTGTAGAGTGTTGATCGTACCGAAGAGCGTCAAGTATAAGAATTTCCAGACCCATCATCTTTTCAATTGTCTTATCGGGAATAAAATTGGTATCGGTGCAATAGGCTAAATTGCCAATGCGAAAGCCAAGCACGGGCATTTTCCCATGAAACAAAGGCAAAGGCTCGAAACGAATATTCCCAACCGAAAAAGGTTTCTCGTCGATGACACTGATATCGAGAATAGGAATTCCCCCACCGATCTGTTCAGGTTCTTCAAAAATGTAGAAGAAAGTACGCTTGATTATGTCAATTGTTTGAGCATTTGCAAAAATACGAACTGGTTGCTTGGTTGTGTAATTATATGCCCTTAAATCATCAAGACCACCAATGTGGTCGAAATGGCCATGAGTAAAAACCACTCCATCGAGTCTATCGATATTATACAGAAGCATTTGCTGGCGGAAGTCTGGGGTGGTATCGATTACAACATTAGTAGTTTCAGATTGAACTAATAGAGATGTCCGTAATCTCTTATCTCTTTTGTCGGTAGACAAACAGGTTGGACATTTACAAGAAACTGTAGGAACGCCCGATGATGTTCCACTTCCAAGTATTGTAAACTTGAGACCATCAGACGACATGACTTTCGGCATGGTATGAACTTCGAACCAAAGGACCCGATTCAACGTGCCGAAAACCAAGCTCAATACCAATCAATTTATATTGCTTGAACTCCTCGGGGGCAACGAAACGGTCGACGGGCAAATGGGCAGGTGTAGGTTGTAAATATTGGCCAATAGTAAAGATGTCTACGTCAATTTGGCGTAAATCTTTCATCACTTGAACAACTTCGTCGAACGTTTCGCCTATTCCAACCATCATACCTGTTTTTGTGATAAAACCTTTTTCTTTTGAATATTGTAAGACCTTTAACGAACGTTCGTATTTTGCCTGTGGTCGAACTAATCGATATAAACGCGGGACAGTTTCGACATTATGATTCAAAATGTCAGGTTTGGCATCGAGGACCCTTTGTAAACAATTCAAATCGCCCTTGAAATCGGGGATCAAAACTTCAATAGAAACCTTTGGATTAAGTCTGCGGACTTCCTCGACGGTTTTTGCCCAAATCGTTGAGCCCTGGTCGGGAAGTTCGTCTCGATTAACAGAAGTAATAACAACGTGGGAAATTCCCATCTGCTGAACGGCCAAAGCCACTTTAGTAGGCTCTTCTGGGTCAACTGGCGAAGGTCGTCCAGTTTTGATTGCACAAAATCCACAAGAACGGGTGCAAACATCCCCAAGTATTAAGAATGTTGCTGTTCCCCTACCCCAACATTCACCAATATTTGGACAATGAGCTTCTTCGCAAACTGTGTGCAAAGTTTTGGAACGCATCATCTTCTTTAAACGGGCAAAATTTTCGCCCGCAGGTGCACGAACTTTTAGCCATTCAGGCCGAGGCGCTCTTTGTCCTTCCTGTCTCGGCCTATTAGGATAATCTATTTTATGCATATTTTAGCCTAAATAAGCTTTCAAAACTTGACAACGATTAGAATGCCGCAGTTTCCTGATAGCTTTCTCTTTGATTTGGCGAACGCGCTCCCGTGTCAGGTTGAAACGTTCGCCAATTTCCTCCAGTGTCAAAGGTGCAGTACCAATCCCATAAAACAATCTGATGACCTCTGCTTCGCGCTCGGGTAGAGTTGACAACAAATTCTCGATTTCAATTCTCAATGATTCTTGGATTAAATGTTGGTCTGGGGGTGGTTGCTGTTCGTTGGGCAACACGTCGAGCAGCCGATTGTCTTCGCCTTGAACAAACGGAGCATCAACAGAAAGATGACGACCAGCAATTCTTATAGTTTCGTGTATGTCGGTAACAGACATATCGAGTTGTTCAGCGAGTTCAGAGGTGGTGGGCTCTCGTTCAAACTTTTGCTCAAGTTCGCTAAATTTCTTTCCAATTTTGTTCAAAGCCCCAACTCTATTTAATGGCAAGCGAACTATTCGTGACTGCTCGGCAAGAGCCTGCAAAATCGATTGTCGTATCCACCAAACAGCATAAGAAATAAATTTAAATCCTTTGGTCTCGTCGAATCGAGTTGCGGCTTTTATCAGCCCCAAATTACCTTCGTTTATAAGGTCGCCAAGTGTCAATCCCTGATTTTGGTATTGTTTAGCAACAGAAACAACAAATCTTAAATTGGCTTTGACAAGCCTTTCCATTGCTTTTTGACCCTCAATCCCGCCTTTTTTGATTTTTTTTGCTAATTCAACTTCCTCCTCGGCGGTTAATAATTCATATTTACCAATTTCCTGCAAATACTTATCTAAAGACTGACTCTCTCGATTAGTATATTGTTTAGTAATCCTCATACTTCACAACCAAAGTTTTACATTTATCAAAACTTTTAACGATTGTCTATTTCTATTATTTTATTTACTTTTACCAAGTAATTGATTGTATTTCCTTTTATCCAAAAGAACTTTAAAAGCCTCTCGGAAATAAGGATCTTTTCGAAGAAACCTCGATTTACTTTCCTCGAAAGTAGATTTTCGTCGATAAATCTCATCGGATAAAATTTCGTAAATCTTATCTCCTTCTTCTTTTACGTAATCATCAATGGTTCGATGAGACATTTTAATTAATCCAAGTAAAGTTCTTTCGGCTTTCCTGTTCGAAGGCAAATAAAATGAGTATTTCAAAAGGGAGTCCACAAAAATTTCAAATCGATTTCGGTAAACAACTCCTTTCCTTTTTAAATACGAACCAAAATCTTTCAAGAGCTTATCTTTTGAATAAATTCCATTGTTTTTTAACTGATTCGTATTTTCTAGGTATGAAACGAATAGAAGGAAAAGATTCTTATCGTAAAGAAAATCAATGAAAGAATTTCCAATAGAAGCTTTTATAAGAATATCTGGTTGAATTCCGTTCGATTCTCTAACGATGCGACCATTTTTAGTATAAAAAACAGTATCCGAAAGGTAAATTTTATAAATCATATCGCTCGATTTAGAGTTAAAATGGCTACGGTGGATACTTCTGCCCGATGGCGTAAAATACTTTGATGTTGTCAATTTAAGAAAAGTATTAAAAGGAAGCGGAACAATATTTTGCACGATTCCCTTACCGAATGTTTGCTCACCAATAATAAGCCCGCGGTCGTTGTCCTGAATGGCACCGGCAACTACTTCGCTTGCACTTGCACTCCTGCCATTTACAAGAACAACCAAAGGTGTAATTGTATCGATAGGAGCCAGCACAGCTCGGTAAATTACAGAGTCCTCGGGATGCCTACCACGAGTGGAAACAATCAATGAACCCGAAGGCAAAAACATTTCGCAAAGCTGGATTGCCGCTTCCAATGTTCCCCCAGGGTTATCTCGCAAATCAACAATAATACCTTTTCGTTGCTCGATGGGGAAATCAACAAAACTTTTTATCAAGGTCTTTAATTCTTCTATCGATTTGTCGATAAAATGTTCCAGACGTGCATAGCATACTTTGCCACCATTTGCATCGAACATTTTGAAAAAAGAGACCTCGTGAAGTTCCACCTTGCGACGAAAAGTATTAACAACTATGATTGTATCTATCCCTTCACGCTTTACCAGAACGGAAATTTTTGTATTTTCTCTACCCGAGGTATATTTCTTTAAAGTATCTAAATTTGGGGGTATTAGAAAAGAATCTATCCCAATTATGATGTCCCCAAGTTTCAAGCCACTGAAATCTTTTGCAATTGAATCGATAAAATCTACTACAATCAATGATGAATCGGAGATCTGAACAACTATCCCCAAACCAACATAATCAAGACTGTTCACTATTTCAACTAATTCACTTTCGGATTCAAAAAAAATTGTATATGGATCCAATTCATTAGTTATTCCATTAATTGCCCTTTTTGCAAGCTCTTCGGGGTCTAATTCGACAACGTAATTTTTTAAAAGCTCGCCAAAAACTGCCCCAAAAATATCGAAGGATTTTCTTATTTTGAAATAAAGCATATCGTCGCTTTGGTTTTTATTGTTCGCACCCTCTTTCAATAATTCCAAAATTAATTTAAGCATTCCTTCGACCGAGAGGGTATCCAACGGCGAGTTTGTTTCATCGTCAAACTCTTCTTTGTCTATTTCTTCTTGTTGAGGTTCATCGTCCGAAAGAACAATTAGGTTTTGTTCAGAAATCTTGTGTTGAACGGATGGCAAAATGAAAGCATTTAAAGGGGAAAGAAGGAAGAAGAAAGCGAGTAGCAACGAAACCAAAAAGCGATTTTTCATTTAAATCAACCTGTTACATACTTAATTTTTCTTTCAAAAATGGAACTATTTGAGAAATATTAATTCTTTCCTGTAACATAGAATCGCGGTCGCGAATGGTTACCGTTTCGTCCTGCAAAGTTTGACCATCAACAGTAACACAAAATGGAGTCCCAATCTCGTCCTGGCGTCGGTAGCGCCGGCCAATTGCTCCTGAATCATCATACATCGATTTGAAATGCTTTTGAACATCTTGATGAATTTTTCGAGCTAATTCGGGCATACCATCTTTGTTTACCAGCGGAAAGACGGCAACTTTAATAGGTGCAATCCTGGGTTTGAAACGAAGAACAGTCCTCTTTTCGAGCGTCCCTTTTTCCGATGGAGCCTCGTCTTCGTCGTATGCGTTGCAAATTAATGCCATCGCTGTCCGGGTTACTCCCCCACTTGTTTCGACAACGTATGGAATGTATCGTTTATTGGTTTGCGAATCGAAATATTCCAACTTCTTGCCGCTAAAACTTTGATGGTTTCGCAAATCGAAATCAGTTCGTGAATGAATTCCTTCAATTTCGCCCCAGCCAAATGGGAAATTGAATTCAATATCAACGGCACGGTTGGCGTAGTGGGCAAGTTTCTCGTGTTCTTTGAAACGCAAACTTTCGGGTTTAAATCCCAACGATTGATACCATTTCAGCCTTTCCTCCATCCAATATTCAAACCAATGGTTTTCTGTTCCGGGTTCAACGAAATATTGCATTTCCATCTGCTCGAACTCTCGGGTTCGGAATAAAAAATTCTTTGTGTTTATTTCATTACGAAAGGCTTTGCCTATTTGGGCTATTCCAAAAGGAATTTTCTGGCGTGAACTATCCAAAACATTTTTGAAATTCACATAAATCCCCTGGGCAGTCTCGGGGCGAAGATACACCACACTTGACGCGTCTTCGACCGCACCAATGAAAGTTTTGAACATTAGATTGAAATTTCTGACCTCGGTCCATTCTGTGGTTCCGCTTACAGGGTCGGGTATTTGATATTCAACTATTATGTCGTAAAAATCCTTTGGGACGGTGGCTTTGGACAATTTTTGCTCAATTTCGTTTGCCAGTTCGCTTTTGTTTTTCTTTCTCAAACGCTCGACGTATTCTTCAATTAAATTATCAGCGCGATAGCGGGCTTTGCTAACCTTGTTATCAATCATCGGGTCGGTAAATTGAGCAACATGGCCACTTGCTTCCCATACTTTCGGATGCATTAGGATAGAAGAGTCGAGGCCTTCGATATCGTCGCGGTAAGTCATAGCCTTCCACCACTCTTCCTTGAGATTGCGGAGAAGCTCAACTCCTAAAGGACCGAAATCCCAGCATCCATTTAATCCCCCGTAAATTTCGGAGGATTGAAAAATAAAACCACGCCGCTTTGCAAGCGATATTATTGTTTCGAGTTTTACCATCTTAATCTTTTTAAAAATGCAAAATTACGAAAACGATATAATGTCTTTTTGATTTTCATTGACTAAAATCTTTTGTCAATTTTGTATTTTGTGTTTCAACTTTTGGCTTTTTATATGAATTTTTCTCGTAGAGATTTTTTGTTTTTAACTGCTTTGTCCACGATTAATACAGCCATATTACAATCTCAGAGCAAAAAAACATTTAAAAATTCAGCGAAAAGCAAAATCAAACCGACAAAGTTGAAGAAAAATGACCTTATTGGCGTTGTTGCCCCTGGGACCTCTGTGCCAGACCCGGACGATATACTCCGTGCCCAGGAAATCCTTGCAAATTTAGAACTCCGCTGGCGGTTTTCCGAAACCATAACACGAGGCACAAACTATCGCTCACGCTCCGTCGGTGAACGGCTCGACGAGCTAATGAAAATGTTTGCCGACCCAGACATTCGAGGTATATTTTGTATTCGCGGTGGCTACGGAAGCGCCCAACTGCTCGACAAAATCGACTATTCCCTAATTTCAAGCAATCCAAAAATTTTTCTTGGCTACAGCGATATTACAGCCCTGCACATTGCGCTCAACAAATATTCAGGCCTAATTACATTTCACGGTCCTGTCCTGCTTTCGCCTTTTACCCATTATACTTTCAACAATCTAAAAAATATATTATTTGGTTTGAATCCAGAGCCAGTAATCCGAAATCCAGTCGAAACCGGCACAATTCGTTTAAGCCATCCTATTAGAACTATCCGAGAAGGAACAGCCGAAGGCAGTATCATCGGCGGAAATCTTTCCATTATTTGCTCTTTACTTGGAACGCCATATGAATACGATTACAATAACGCTCTTCTATTGCTCGAAGATGTTCAAGAAGAGCCTTACCGTATCGACCGAATGTTAAATCATCTGCGATTAGCTGGCAAACTCAATCAGGTTCGAGGAATTGCTTTTGGCGAGTGCAAAGATTGTCTTCCTGCGAGCCCAAGCGTTTGGGACTTCTCCCTTGGCGAAGTTCTGGACAATTACTTTAAACCTTTAACCATTCCATCATTCTATGGCTTGTGTATTGGTCACACACCCGACCAGGCTACCTTCGCTATTGGAGCCAAAGCTGTTCTTGATGCAAAAACTGGAACCATACAATACACAGAATCCGTTGTGGAGTAGCAAAAGCCAACCTGGAACTTTAAAAAAACATCGGATGTTTTCCCAAACATCCGATGTCGTGTAAACAACCAACCCATTCAAAAGCCACTTCCATACAACCGATGTTTCTAAAACATCGGATGTCTTTTATTATTAAATATCTTTTACATCAAAAAGTTCGACTTCGAAAATTAGAAGTGAGTTTGGTGGGATTTTGCCAACAGCTCGGTCCCCATAACCCAGTGATGGCGGAATGTAGAAAACGAACTTGCTTCCTGCTGGCATAAGCATCAAACCTTCCTGGAAACCACGAATCACTTTGTCTAATTCAAATTCCATTGGTTCACCGCGTGAATAAGACTCATCGAAAACTGTACCATCGAGTAGTGTTCCTTTATAATGGACTTTGACTTTGCTTGTAGCAACGGGTTTCTTCCCCGCTCCCAATCTTAGAACTTTGAATTGCAAGCCCGAAGAAGTTTCGGTTATACCTTCTTTGTTTTTGTTTTCTTTCAAAAAGTTTTCTGCCTTTTTTAGATTTTCCTCCGCCTGTTTCTTCAATTCTTTTTCTCTGGCTTCCATTTGCTCTTTTCGGCGCTTCTCGAGAAATGACTGCAACTCTGCAAGATGTCTTTGCACGATAGAGTCAGGAATTTGTGGTTGCTTTTGCATTATGCCGTCTTGAATACCGGCAAGGATGATGTTGAAGTTTAAATTAAGCGAATCAAAATTAACTTGATTGAATATGCTTCTCCCAACGTTGAAACCAACTGAATAAGCTGTTGTGTCGTTGCGTGTTTTCAACTTTGGTTGGGCTGTGGCGTTAATTGCGTCGAGTAGAACCAAACACAAAAAAAATACGAACAGAAAGCGATAGAACATAGAACCTCCTAATTTATTCATCGATATTATCCAACAGATGTCCAAGTTTTAATTTTTTTGTAAGCAGATAATTATAATTTTTATCGTTTGGTGGGATTTGTAGGGGAACAAGTTCAACAACTTCAAGCCCATAACTTGTTAGACCTACGCGCTTTTTGGGGTTGTTGGTCAACAATCTCATCTTGCGGACTCCTATATCGGCTAAGATTTGAGCACCAATGCCATAGTCACGTGGATCGGGCTGGAAACCAAGCACAAGATTGGCTTCAACAGTGTCGTAGCCTTGTTCTTGCAATGAATATGCCTTAATTTTATTGACTAACCCTATGTCGCGGCCTTCTTGTCTCATATAGAGGAGCACACCTTTGCCTTCGGCTGAAATTTGTTGCAATGCCGAATGGAGCTGGTCGCCACAATCACACCGAAGCGAGCCAAAAACATCGCCAGTCAAACATTCAGAATGAACACGAACAAGAATTGGTTCATCGGGTTGCCAGCTCCCTTTGATCAAAGCCACGTGTTCTTTGTTGTCGACAATATTTTTATACACTTTTACAACGAAATCGCCAAAGCGAGTTGGAAGCGAAGCCGAGGCAACACATTTGACAAGTTTGTCGCGTTTAAATCTATAAGCAATTAAATCCTGAACAGTGATAATTTTCAGATTATGGGTTTTGGCGAATTTTTCAAGATCTGGACGCCGAGCCATCGTTCCGTCGTCATTAATAATTTCGCAAAGAACGCCCGACGGATACAATCCTGCCAATCGCATTAAATCAACAGCTGCTTCGGTATGGCCAGCGCGTCGAAGCACACCTTCGCGAACAGCAATCAATGGGAAAATATGGCCTGGCCGAGCTAAATCCGAAGGTTTAGTGTTCGGATTTACCAGCGCCCTAACTGTTTTGGCTCGGTCGAATGCAGAAATCCCCGTTGTTGTTCCATGAATATAATCGACAGAAATCGTAAAACGAGTTCCATGTAAGCCAGTGCTTTCCCTTACCATTATATCTAGATCAAGTTCCTTGGCTCGATCCTCGGTAATCGCAACACAAATAAGACCGCGGGCATAAGTAGCCATAAAGTTAATAGTTTCGGGGGTGCAAAGTTCCGAAGCGGCAATTAAATCGCCTTCATTTTCTCGGTCTTCGTCGTCAACGACGATGACCATCTTTCCCGAAGCTAAATCCTTTAGCGCCTCCTCTATACTATACATACTTATCAATGCTATTGCTTCTTCCCAGCTATGGCAGTCTTTTCAAATTGGATCTTACAGCCATCGGAAACTTGAAGAGTAACGGTTGACCCATCCATATCTACAATTGTACCGTGAATTCCAGCAGAAGTAATCACTCTGTCTCCCTTCTTAAGGCTCTCGAGCATCTTCTGGTGTTCTTTTTGGCGCTTCTGTGCCGGGCGTATCATTAAAAGATACATAATCAAAAAAATCGAAGCAAACATTATCAGGGTAACAAGCATACCCCCGCCCGAATTCTGTCCTCCACCTTGTGGGGGAACAAAAGCAAATAGACTTGCAAATGCCAACATCACAGTCTCCTTTTTAAAAAATATTACTTATCAAAATCCAAAATTAGTTTATTTTTCCATTGACGGAAATCATCCAAAAGTATTTTTTCTCTGGCAGTTTTAACAAGCCATCGATAAAATGCAAGATTTTGATATGTTGCAAGTGTCAAACCTAAAATTTCTTCCGCAATAAAAAGATGTCGAAGGTAACCCAAAGTAAATTCATTGCTTATTTCATTGTTCAAACCAGGGTCGAGAGGTTCCTTAGAAAATTTATATTTTGCATTGCGGATATTTATCTTCCCCCGTGTTGTGAAAATCTGTCCATTTCGAGCATTCCGTGTTGGCAAAACACAATCGAACATATCGATTCCTAATTCAATACAGTTTAATATATTGGAAGGTGTGCCAACACCCATCAAATACCTTGGCTTTTCGGCGGGCATCAAGTTTGTACAAAGGTCGGTAATTTCATACAGCAAATTTTCGGGCTCGCCAACAGAAAGCCCACCAATTGCGTAGCCATCAAAATCGAGTCGAAGAAGTTCTTCGATAGACCTTTGCCTGAGTTCTGGGAAGGTGGCTCCCTGAATGATGCCAAAAAGATACTGTTGCCGAGCCCAACGCTGCACCGTATTTTCGAATGCTATTTTGCTTCGCTTTGCCCATTGTAATGTTCTTTTAAGCGACTCCTCTGCCTGGGAATATTCCACTGGATACTCGATACAATCATCCAATACCATAACTATGTCGGAGCCAAAAACTCTTTGGATTTCTATAACCTTTTCGGGTGAAAAAAAATGTCTTGAACCATCAAGGTGAGAACGAAACTCAACCCCTGCATCGGTGAATTTTCTGAAACTTTGCAGCGAAAAAATTTGATAACCACCACTATCGGTTAAAATACCTTTATCCCAGTGAATAAATGAATGCAAACCTCCGAAGTGTTCTATCACCTCGACCCCTGGCCTAAGGTAAAGATGATATGTATTCCCAAGAATTAAATTATAACCCAGAGCCGTGACAGTTTCGTGCATAAGTGCTTTGACCGAGCCGTAGGTAGCAACAGGCATAAAAGCAGGTGTCGGGATTTCTATTCCGTTTAAATTCAAAACACCAGCCCGGGCTTTGCACTCCCCTGATGTAGCAACAATCTTAAAAAAACTCCCTCTCATTGCTTTCTTAAAATTATGTTATTTACTTTTGCTTGAACTTTCTCCCTAAATAACAAAGATATAGCAATCCCTAAAGAATCGGCTATCCAATCGGTTATATCACACACTCTTCCCGGAACAAACAATTGATGAAGTTCATCCACTACTCCATAAAAAGAACCAATAAGAAAAACATATATTACCACTTTCGTTTTGCTTTTAACATTCGAAAAAGCAATAAGCAGCGAAATTCCAAATAGAAAATACACAAGAGCGTGAAAGAATTTATCTTGAAGGTTAAAAATACTTGGTGGGATAAAATCCGAAGGAATATGAGAAAGAACAAAAATTAAAATTGCAAAAATGATAGAAGGTAAACAAAGAATAATTCTACGACCGAACATAACTTAAAGAATCTCCGGCAAGATGTCAATTAATGAAGATGCTGTAAGTGTTTCCATTCCATACCTGCTCGAATATTTGTCGCCCGCAAGTGAATGAATAAAAGCGGAGATTGATGCAGCCTGCAATGGTTCAATCCCTCGGGCAAGCATCGTAGCAATGATGCCCGTCAAAACATCCCCACTTCCACCAGTAGCCATCCCAGGGTTGCCATTTAGGGTAAGGTATGAAAATTCACCATCAGTCGTTACACTTGGAACAAACTTTAAGTGGATTATACAATTCAATTTCTCTGCCCATTCTTTCGCAACAAAGAAGGAATTCTGTTCGATTTCCCTGCGTGGCATCTCAATTATGCGGGAAAGCTCTCCGCAATGTGGAGTTATAACCACTTTTTTGGTCATTTTCTTACTCGGTTCAATTGCTTTTAAAGCATCAGCATCTATAACAATCCTTTTCTTGTTTTTGTATTCTTCAACAATTTGTTCAACCAATTGTATAGTCTCCAAATTGTCCGATAGCCCTGGACCAATAGCAACAGAATCGGCACGTTCTATTTCATCTCGTAAAATTTCAATAGACCTAATCGAAATACTACCATCGGTAGTCGAGGGCAAAGGAAAACGAATTACTTCGGGCAAAACAGCAGGATGAAATGTTGTGCTTGCAAGTACAGTAAGCCCTGCTCCACTTTTAATCGAAGCATTTGCAGCCAATGCAGCGGCTCCGGGATAGCGTTCAGAACCAGCAATAATCAACACTCTCCCGTAATCGAATTTACTGCTTATTCGCTTTCGTTTCGGAATAATTCTTTGGATGTCCATTTCACAATAAGCAAAAATTTTAGAAATCTGCTCGACAATAAATTTTGGCGACCCAAGTTCTGCAACCAAAATCTGGCCACTGTAATTTTGCCCCTCGTTTATCAACAATCCTAACTTGTAGGTATACATTGTTATTGTGTAATCTGCTTCGAAACAATATGGATTCGCAAAACCATTCAAAGTATTTAAGCCTGTGGGACTATCAATAGCAATTTTCAGAGACTGGACCTCTTTGAGTTTCTTCAAAATGTCGAGTGCAATTCCTCGAATGTTTTCGCTCCCGCCAACCCCAATCATTGCATCAATCAGAACATCGTAGTTTAAATTTATTTTTTCAAGCTGTTCAAGGGTTTCAATTTTTTCAATTGGAACACCAATGGCTTTGACACTTTCGAAATTCATTCGGGTTTCGGGGCTCATCTTCGACTCATCGCCTATCCAGAAAATTTTTACCTCAAACTTGTTGAAAAGATGACGAACCAACGCAAAACCGTCGCCACCATTGTTCCCGCTACCACAGAAGACAGCAATTTTCGGAGCTATCAAATTTCTTTCTTCGAAAATTTGCTCAATATAAATCGCACTTGAACGAGCCGCGTTTTCCATCAAAATTTCCGATGGTATCCTGTATTTCTCAATCGCTTCTGCATCAGCCTTTCGCATTTCTTCTGGCGTCAAAATGTACTTCATATACCCCCCTTTTTCGAAAAAACTTTTTTCATCAAATCAATTATCCCTTCAATTGTGTGTTTATCCGAAACGAAAATCTTTGGTATCCCTCTCTTTTCGAGTGCCTCGGCTGTCATTGGACCAATTGCAAAAACTTTCGTATTAACAAGTATCCTCTTTGCTGCATTTTCCCCAAAAATCTCAAAGAAATTATCTACAATCGAAGAAGCGGTAAAAATTATTGCATCGGGACTTGTATTTATAATCTTATCCTTTTCTTCTTCCCCTGGATTGATTTTATTGATTTTATAAACTATCAAATATTCTAACTGTTGAGCCTTGCTGGAAAGAAAATCGCCAATAGGGTCTTTTGTGAAATCCCCTTTAACACGAAGGATCTTGACTTCCGAGATGTTGCATTTTTTTGGAAATTCTTTGATGAACGCATCGGAATTAAATCTCGAAGGAACAAAGTCAGGAATTAATCCATACTTTCTAATTTCCTGTGCTGTTTTTTCTCCAATGACAGCAATTTTAGCATTGACAAAAAATCTCGAGTCTAGGCTATTCTCGAAAAGTTGGGAAAAGAAATATCGAACACCATTCTGGCTTGTAAACACAAACCAGTCGTATTCTTTATTTTTCAGTTCCCCAAAAATCGTTTTACTTAAAACCACTTGTTCGGTCGAGAAGGTTTGAAAAGGAATAACCTGGACTCCTTCGAAAATTAATTTTTCAAAAAGAGAATCGGATTGGTCGAGTGCCCGGGTTGTAATGATTTTCTTGCCAAACAGAGGTTTATGTTCGAACCAGTTCAGTCGGCCGTAGAACCGTGAACAGGGCGAAATTATCGTCAGAAGTGGGGGATGTAAGTTCTCTTTCTCGGCTAAATCGGGCAATTCGTGAAGACGAGCCACAAATGAACGCTGGCGTGGGGTCGTAGCTTCGACAACAATTGTAGATTCTGCATCTTTATCGAATCCGCCTGCAATCAATGATTCAACAAAACCTCGAAGACGCCCTGCCCCCATATAGATTACAATCGTAATATTTTTTAATTGAGAAATTGATTTGAGATCGATCTGACTGTGGGGCTTAGTTGGATCTTCGTGAGCTGTAAGAAAGAGAACACCTGTTATCAACGTACGATGGGTAAGTGGAATTCCAGCATACGCCGAAGCCCCCAAAGCCGATGTAACCCCTGCGATTACTTCAAAATCAACGCCATTCTCTTTAAGGTAAAGAGCCTCTTCGGACCCACGACCAAATATATATGGGTCACCTCCCTTCAAACGAACGACTACTCTTCCTTCGTTTGCAAACTTTAAGAGCAACTTATTGATTTCCTCTTGCTTGAATTTTTGTTTTCCAGGTTCTTTCCCGACAAAGACCTTCTCGGCATCCTGCCTTGCATATTGTAGCAACACGGGACTAACCAAACGGTCGTACAAGATTACATCGGCATTGCGAAGTGCATTGAACCCACGTAAAGTTATAAGGAACGGGTCGCCAGGTCCAGCCCCAACAATATAAACCAATCCTTTCCTTTTTTTACTTTTTCCCGACATAAGCTTTCAAAAAGTCTTGAAGCAATGTTTGAGCGTAATCGAATCCTTCATCTTCTATAATATCGACCCATTTGATTACAAGAAATTCATCTATGATTTTTTCTTTCAATTGTCCTTTGATATTTTCCTGTTTCAACTTCTCCCGTAAAATAGCCGATAATTGGACAAAATGAGCGAACGAAGGAGGAAACTTATCTTCGAGACATTGTCGAACGAAACGAGAAAGAAAAGGAACTTTGCCTTGCGTGGAAATTGAAATAATCAAATCGCCTCGCTTGATAAACGATGGAACGATAAAATTGCACAGCTCGGGCTGGTCGGCAAAATTAACAATACAGCCTATTTCTTTCGCTTCCTCACAAATTTCACTATCAATCTCGGGCGAATCTGTTGCAACAAAAACGAGATTAAAATTCCTTAAATCGCCCTTTTTGTATTTTCGTTGCTTATATTCTAGGGTGTGCAGCAATATCAATTCTTTTAGTTCATCGCTAACCTCAGGTGCAATAATCACGGGGTGGGCATTGAATTCAAGCAAATTTTTAACCTTCCTTGTCGCAACCTCGCCACCCCCAATAACCAAAGTCTTGAACTTCCTTAAATCAATTAGTATAGGGAAATAATCCATAACAAAAAAAATCAAATTCAAAAATATAAAATTAACCCTAAACGGTAATTAAGCAATTCACCTACTGCAAATCCCAAAAAGAAAAGAATCCAGAGGACTGATTTTTAAAACGCTATTAACTTAACTGAAAAAGTTTTACTTCGGTTATACTTTTAATGTGTAATACTAACAAACAAATTGTAATCAAGTCAAATTAAAATCAAAAAATTGAATTGCGTTGAATAATCCAAAGAATTGCTCATATTTATTTTTGGCAAACACACAATTTAAACTTCTCTTTATTGTTGACCGACAAAGCAGATTTCTTTGCTTTGTTCAAAAATCAAGAATAATTTTGATTTTGCTTGACAAAAATTACAATACGAAATAAAGTGACAAAAGCATTAAAATTAACAAATGTCCAATTTTTCTTGTAATAAGCCTTAATATCTATTGAAAGAAAGCATACCAGAAAAATAAAAGCTCAAAATAAAATTCAACAAAAATAGGGCCCCAAATTAACAAATGATAATTTTGGTTTTATGTATTGGGCATTTACTGCAGAAAAAAATAAAATAAAATGAGTTAGAACCTTTCATTTATTAAAGGCAGTTTTAAACAAGCCCATTTTTAATAGCATAGTGTGTTATTTCGGCATTTGTTCTCATCCCCATTTTCTCAAGGATTCGGATTCTGTATGTACTAATTGTATTAGCGCTAAGATGAAGTTCTTTTGCAATTTCCTTGATTGTTTTCCCCGAGGCAATTAAACACATAACCTGGAACTCGCGGTCGGAAAGTTGCTCGTGCAAGGGAATTGCACTCGTTTCTTCCAGTTTTGTGGCAAGAAGTTCGGCAAGATTTTCCGAGACATATTTCCTGCCAAGAGCAACGCGATGGATAGCCTCGATAAGTTCCTCGGGTTCGCACTCCTTGTTTAAATAGCCCGATGCACCAGCTTTCAAGAGCCGCACAGCATACTGGTCTTCGGGATACACAGTGAATATCAACACAGGAAGCTTTGGATTAATTCTTTTAATGTCCTTCAAAGTAGCCAAGCCATCTTTGCCGGGCATCGAAATGTCTAAAAGAACAACATCGTAGTTGCCTTCGCGAATTTTTTCGAGTAGTTCGAAGCCGGAACTTGCTTCCCCAGTAACTTTTAGATTGGGGTCCTGTTCAATTATCTGTTTCAGTCCAGTTCGAACTACTGCATGGTCGTCTGCAATAATTATTTTAATCATAGTTAATTTATTGGTATTGTTAATGTTACCGTTGTGCCGATATTCGAAATTCCGCTAATTGTAAGTTTACCATTCACCGAGCGAGCTCGCTCTTTCATTCCAAATATACCAAGTGATTTCTTTGCAGAAATATCCTCGGGCTTAATTCCTTTCCCATTATCGGCCACTGTTAGTACAAGGTTATTTCCTTCGATGTCGAGATGTACATCCACTCGTGTTGCATTAGCGTGGCGAGCAATATTTGTAAGTATTTCTTGAAAAACGCGAAAAACTGCAATGGATTTTGCTTCGCTCAGCTGAATTTCTTGCTTAGGCAAATTTAATCGACAACGGATAGCTGTTTGCTTTTGAAATTCCTTCGCCTGCCATTCAATTGCAGCTGTAATACCAAAATGGTCTAACACACTTGGTCTTAACTGAGATGATATCGACCTAACCTTGCGTATCATTGAATCTATCATATCTATCATTTTATTCAACTTCTCGTGCAAAACATCTTCACGCAAGAATTTCTTTTTCAAAACCCAAGACAATTCCAATTTCATCGCTGTTAAGATATGCCCGAGTTCATCGTGAATTTCGAAGGCAAGTTTTTTCTTCTCTTCCTCCCGCAACGACTCGAAATACATTGCAAGATTTCGCATCTCTTCTTGCGATGATTTCAATCTCTCCTCGGCTTCCTTTTGCTCATTGATGTCAAATGTTATACAATCCAAATATTGTATTTTCCCACGGCTATCCGAAACATTTTCGACAAACGTCTCGACCCAGACACTCTCTCCATTCCCCTTTTTAATTCGATAATCCAAAGATTTCGATATATTCGGGAAATGAAACATTTCCGAAAAACTATTGACCACTCTGAAATAATCATCGGGATGGACAATTTCCAGCCAACCCAAATCTTTGCTATTAAATTCTTCAAATTCAATGCCTGTTATTTCGTAAAAAGCACCTACAACATCTAATATTTTATAATTTGTATCAATTTTAAACAACACCGCCTTAGTCTTCTTCTCCACTTTCAATAAAATTTGCTTTAAATTATTTAACTCTCGTTCAATCCTCTTGAATTCAGTCAAGTCGTTAATTAAGTAGGCAATGTAATGAGCTCGTCTCGAACGAGTTTCGACGAGGTAACTTTCGACCAAGAAATTACGTTCAGATTTAGAATTGGATACAGTAATTGGTGTTTCGCCTTGTTTCAACATTATCTGACTATTCTTGATTATTTCATTTATGAGCTCAGGAAATTCATTGATGGTTCTTTTAGCACAACTATTTTGGTAGACAACCTGTCGTAATTCATTAAAAATTAGAACTCCTGTTCTACCATTTTCAATCAACTTGCTGATAACTTCAAATAGCTCTAAATCGACAGAAGAGCTAAAATCACTTTCGTGGTTTGGATGGAACAAGCAAAAAATATACTCTTTACCTTTCTTGTTACAAACAGGAACCAATTCAGCGTTGAATCGAAATGGCTTCGTTGTTCTATCAAAATTCATCTCGCATTTGAATACAGCTTTTTCTTTATTTGCAAGGTGTGTTATAATTTCGTCCATTGGTAATTTGTCTTTAGAAATGCCAAGGTCGAACAAACTTTTGCCCAAAATTTCTTCGGTAATAGGATAAAACTCTTTAAAAGCCAAATTAGCAAATAATAAATTAAAATTGAAATCCGAGATAACCATTGGAATCGATAATTCCATAAAAAAGTTAAGCAAATCCTCATTTTCTAAAGGTTCAGGAATGGAACCAGCACCTTCAATTTCTAATTCTTTCAGCTTCGGTGTTTTCTTTTCGATCAAAAAGTTTAGAGAATAACTTTGACCTTCGAAAACAAAAGGAACAGCAAAAACACGCAATGAAATTACATTACCGTTTTCCTCGTAGGTTGCCAAGAATCTATCGAAAGGCTGATACATTCGAAACGCTTTGAGCGTTGGACAATTACTGCAAATTGAAGACGTTCTCCTCAATGCACTATAACATTTTGAATTTTTTATATGCGAAGTGCGTTCACGGAACCTCTTATTAGCCCAAATAAGCTCAAAGTTTGAATTAATAAGATATGTAGGTGTGGATTGATTCTCGTATACCAAAGAAAGATGGTTCAAAAGATCACTTCCACCAGTCTTCGAATCGACCGAATCGTCTATGGTTGAACTCTTTGTAAATTTTTTTAAAAACCCAAAATTCATTTTAAATAAATAAATCCATAAATAATAACAAGTTCCAACTAAAAATATTGTTAAAATTTTTCATCGGAGTTGAACACAATTTCAACTTCGTTTTCGAGCCAAACACCAAATTTTTCGAACAC
>Ga0197142_1001858_pt1 | contig 19046 bp, 14 predicted proteins | sample GBS60_MetaG_FD_148614 | JGI IMG/M metagenome (GOLD analysis project Ga0197142, IMG submission 148614) | Sediment microbial communities from Great Boiling Springs, Gerlach, Nevada, United States - GBS 60_MetaG | ecosystem: Environmental > Aquatic > Thermal springs > Hot (42-90C) > Sediment... | reverse complement strand
CTTCACCGAGCAGACCATGACGGTGAACTTCTACGACACATTGGTGACCTATGATTGGTCAGAGGCAAGCGAGCTGACCCACGCCTACGCTATTAGTGTGCACCGCTCGCAGGGCAGCGAGTACCCGGCAGTAGTGATGCCAATCCTGACCCAGCATTACATGCTGTTGCAGCGCAACTTGCTCTACACAGCGGTCACGCGGGCCAAGCGCCTCGTGGTGTTGGTCGGTTCCATGAAGGCTATCGCCATTGCGGTGGGGAACGATGCGGTTTCGCACCGCTATACAGCCCTCGCTGCGCGGCTGCGCGGTGAGTTTTAACCTTCCACTCAACCTTTGCTATCCAGCAAGCGGCGTAATTCATCAGGGGAAATGTGTGCTGTCATATCGATGCACAGTGGCGTGACGGCTACAAATCCCGCCCTAAGCGCCCCGGCGTCGGTGTCGAGGCTGGCGTCAGGCGGCAAGTTGATCGTATAGCCCAGCGGCCCTTCATCCTCTAACGCCGTGCGACGGGGAGGCAAGGGGACAAAGTAAGGACGCCGCTCGAGGCGTGTCACCCGCCAAGGGGTCTGGGGGGTGGCCTGTGCCGGAATCTCCACCTTCAGCACGTCTACGTTGGGCGGGCGTTCGATAGAGAGCCAACGCTGGGCAAAAAAGCGCGTGAAATGGATCGCGGCGTTGAAATCTACCGAGTCATCGTGCTCGGTGAACAGGCGCACATTGGTGACCTGCAGCGAGACGGCAATGGCTGGGATGCCCTGTGCAGCAGCCTCAATAGCCGCCCCCACTGTGCCGGAGATGGTGACCCCTATCCCCACGTTCTCGCCGTAATTAATGCCCGAGACGGCTAAAGCAATGGGGCGCGGAGCCAGCTCCAAAATGGCGTGCTCAACGGCCTGCGCCGGTGAGGCGTTGGCCCCATAGGCCTCCCATGATTGCCCACCAAAGTGAATAGCCGTCTTGAACAGGCGCCCATCATAGTAAGCGGGCATGCTACGCCCCATGCTGGTCTGCTGGGTGCTTGGCGCGACGATCAGTAGCTCCCCCACTGGATCGAGCGCAGCAGCAGCGGCGGCTAGCCCCGGCGATTGAATGCCGTCGTCATTGGTGAGTAAGATGAGCGGTCTTGTCATGTGCCAAATGTCCCGATCCGATCGCGGTGTGAGTTTAGCATCTAATCCCCCGCGTTTCAAAGACGTGCAGTGTTTCAGCGCAAGCGCCCATCATTGCCAGCCCCTGCTCCTTCTGCTACAATCCCGCGCATGGAAGATGTCAAGCCGCGCACGCTGACTATCCGCTCGGCCATGCCCAGCGACTACGAGTACTGCCTGGGCCTTGACCATACCGTCAGCACTGAACACGTGTGGCAGATGGTGCTTGACGAGAGCGAAGGCACGTTGCAGATCGCTTTCCGCACAGCACGCCTACCGCGCTCTACGAAAGTGCTCTACCCACGCAGCGGCGAGGCGCTGGTGCGCTCATGGGAGCTGCATGCTGCCTTTCTGGTGGCCTTGTGGGATGATGTGGTGGTCGGCTATGTTAACGTGCGCGAGGAGTCGGCGCAGCAAACGGCTTGGGTGGCCGATCTGGCTGTGGATCGCTCCTATCGGTTGCGCGGGATCGGCACCGCCTTGATCAACGCGGTGCGCCGCTGGGCTATTGACCGCAATCTGCGCCGCCTGATCGTGGAGACGCAGACCAAGAATTATCCGGCCATTCGCTTCCTGCAGAAGCGGGGGCTGGTTTTCTGTGGGTATAATGATCTTTACTATCCTAGTCAGGACATCGCCGTCTTTTTCGGCCAGATTCTGCTATGAGCAGTGGCCGATAAGACGTTATTAATGCTGACAACCGATCTACTATGATAACTAGCCTTGTGCTTTCTACCGGCCCGCTGATCAGCCAGAGTTTCAGCGCCGCCATTGCTATCATCACGGCCTCGTTTCTCCTCTACAGTCTGGTGAAGGACGTGGGCAATCAAGTAGCCCGCGTCTTCAGCTTGCTGCTGCTCTTCGTGCTCATCACCTACATCGGCGATCTGGGTGTAGGGTTCAGCGGCTCGCCGCAGTATGCCGAGGCCTGGCTGCGCTTCCAGTGGCTGGGCATCGCTTTTGCGCCTGCTGCCTATGTCCACCTCTCGCACGCCATCCTGACCATGACCGGCATTACATCGCGTGGGCGGCGTGTGTGGGCTGTGCGCAGCCTGTACCTCATCGCGGCGCTCTTTCTGGCGCTTGTGATGTTCAGCAAGTGGATCGTGCAGAATGTGGTGCTGGAGCCTGCACCGCACTTTAGCCCAGGGCCGGCCTTTGGTGCTTTCCTCGCCTACTTCGTTGGTTCGGTGATCGCCAGCTTCTGGTTTGTCGTGCGTGCCCGCCGGCGCACGCTGACCGCCGCCACCCGTCGCCGTATGACCTATCTGCTCTTCTCCTACGCCGCGCCTGCGTTGGCCGTGTTCCCCTTCCTACTGGTCTCCGGCCGTGTGCTGACCTCGCCGCTGGTGTTCTACGCCCTGCTTATCTCCGCTGATGCTGTGCTGGCAGTGATGATCACCCTCATGGCCTATGCGATGGCCTTCATAGGAACACTGATGCCGGACCGCTTGATCAAGGCGCAGATGCTCCAGTTCTTCCTGCGTGGGCCGGTGGTGGCGATCGCCGTGCTGGCGGTGATCATCTGGGTGCCACGCGCAGGGGCCGTGCTGGGCCTCCCCGGCGATGAGGCAATGCCAGTCTTCGTCGTCGCGTTGATCCTCTGCCTACAGTGGGCGATCACCGTTGTGCGTCCTCATTTGGAGCGCTGGCTGATCTATGTGGGCGATCAGAGCGAGATCCGCCGCATTCAGGAGTTGGAGGAACGCCTGCTCACCGGCGCCGACTTCCATCAGATGCTTGACACCATCCTTGCTGCGCTGTGCGACTATCTGCGCGTGCCGGCGGCCTTTGTTGCCTCGCTCTCAATGAGCAATGGCCCACGTCTGGAGCGCGCCATCGGCCTACGCCCGGAGACGCGGGCCGAGCTGGAAGGCTCAACCGTGCTTGCGGAGAGCGCTCTTAACGGCTCGCTGCCCCAGCCGCAGGATGTGGTAGAGAAGGGGAACGTGTTCGTGTGGCGCGGCTTCTGGCTGATCCCCCTCTACGGGCGGCCGGTGGGTGAAAAGCCGGCTCGCCTCATCGGCGTGCTGGGCGTGGCCGCGCCGGTGGAGAATGGCACACCGCTGGACGAGGAGCGCCACCGCGTGCTGATGGCTCTGGCTGCCCGCACTGCCGAGGTGCTGGAGGACCGCCGCATCCAGTCCGAGGTATTCGCCTCGCTGGAAGGGCTGCTGCCGGAGATGACGGCCATTGAGCATATGCGTGAGGCCGCACGGCATGGCGGTGTGGCCGGACTGGCTGTGCCTACTGAGGAACTGATCAGCAGTCCAGATTTTGTGCAAAAGGTCAAAAATGCCCTGACGCACTATTGGGGTGGCCCACGCCTCACCGACTCGGCCTTGATGGGGCTGGCGGTTGTGCGTCAGGCGCTTATTGAGCATGATGGCAATCCCCAGCGCGCCATGCGGGCCGTGCTACAACGCGCTATTGAGAGCTTGCGCCCGGAAGGGCAACGCAGCATGACCACTGCTGAATGGATCCTCTACAACATCCTTGAGATGCGCTTCATTCAGGGGCGTAAAGTGCGCGATGTAGCCATGCGCCTTGCCATGAGCGAATCCGACCTCTACCGCAAGCAGCGCGTGGCGATCGAGGCTGTCGCCCAGATCGTCGCCGATATGGAGCGCAGCGCTGTTGCCATGCAGAGCAACCTTGCCGGACAGGAGTGAGACACATGCCCGATTTCAGCACCCTCTCGCGGGATGAGCTGCTGAAGCTACTTGATGTCTATGCCAAAAACTGGCTGGCGCACGATGGCTCGTGGTTTCTGGCGCTGGAAGAGCAGTTCGGCCTTGAGACGGCCATAGAGATGGACATCCGCTCTTGGGAGCGCTTCTCCGTAGCCGAGGCGAAGCGTATCATGAAAACGTTTGACATCCCCGAGGGCGGCGGCCTTGAGGCCCTCGAACGCGCCCTCAAATACCGCCTCTATGCGGCAGTCAACGAGCAAGCAACCCGCTGGACGGAGGACGGTGCGTTGGAATTCCGCATGGTAGAGTGCCGTGTGCAATCCACGCGGCGGCGCAAAGGCCTTGCGGATTTTCCCTGCAAAGCGGTGGGGCTTGTAGAGTATTCCCGCTTCGCCAGCACGATTGATCCCCGCATCAAGACCGAGTGTGTCTTCTGCCCCCCCGATCCGGTCGGCGAGGCATACTGCGCGTGGCGCTTCACACTGGAGGATCAATAGCGACGCCGTGACCCACGTCATCACCGGCCTATGTTTGCGAGCCGGCAACTGCGTGACGGTCTGCCCCGTAGATTGTATTGTCCCGGGTTGGCCAATCGAGGAGTGGCCTACCTACTACATCGATCCTGCCGCCTGCATTGACTGCGGGGTGTGCGTCAAGGTGTGCCCTTACAACGCCATCTGGCCGCTGAAGGATGTGCCAGAACCGTTACGTGCCGATATCCAGCGCAACTACGATTTCTTTGCGCGGGGGCCGGGCTACCGCGCACGCGGCACGTCTTGATGCGGAATGACAACAGGGGCGGATGGAGTGCAATCCGCCCCTATCTTTCATGAAGAGGCCTACGGCTGGAAGGTGGCCATCATCTGCTCGCCGATGAGGCCCAACGGCTGCAGTTCATAGATAACTCCCTCACCAGCTACAAATACGGCGCTGTTAGGAGCCAGCATCAGCATAGAGGTGACGCGCACGCCCTGCAAGTTGCCGATGGCGAACGGCTCTACAGTGGCGCTCTGGCCGCCAAAACGAGCCGCCAATATGCCTTCATCAGCAAGCCATTGCTCCACCGTTTTGCCTGCGGCGTTGTCGTACACACGGATGGCCAGTTCCGGCGGCTCCATGTCGGCCAGTTCCGATTGGGCGAGGGTCTGATCCATAAAGTGCACCTGCGCCAGCGGAACTGGCAGGACCTGCGCTTTGCCCTCCATCACCACAATGTTGGCCGGCATGCCCACTGAGAAACCGAACTTCGGGTCAGTATAGGTGCTGACCACCGTGAACGTCTCCCCCCCTGTTTCGGTTTCCCCGGGAACACCACCAGGGGGTACTGCGCCAGGGACGCCCCCACCGGATGGTGCCGAGGACTGCGGGCCACCGTACTCCTTGCCCGTTGAGTCCACTACGTGGCCCTCGACAAACTCATCTGGCTGAGGTGTAAGATCACCCTCCAGCCCAGCCTCACCGACCATCGTCTGCGCTCCTCCCTGCGATTCGGCAGCGGTGCCCCCTTGCGGGGCAGCACCTGCCGCATCCGATCCGCCCAGTGCCCCCACGGAGTTGCAACCGGCGATGAGCAGAGCCACGCTCAACAGCATTGCCCAAGCAACCCATTTGATCCTCATCTGCCGACCTCCTCTTGTGATGGCCCTCTGTCAGGACCATTGTACAGGATGCCATCGGACAAAGATAACCTACCACCCGCCACCGATGGCTCCACCTCTCTTAATCGAAGACGCCGAACCCGCCCAGAAGGTTCCACTCTCCCCTCGTTCCATCATCCTGTGGTATGCTTGTTCCCAGCAGCCCAACGATAACCCCTACCTCGTTGACGCATCCCCACTGCTATGTTAGGATGATGCCTCACGAGGAGTGACCGAGGATGCTGTCCACCCGCCCCAAGCGCAAGATTTGGAACATCGCCCCTCCAGCCCCTGCCTCCTTTGTGGAGCGTATGGAGGAATTGGGCGTCCATCCCGTTCTGGCGCAGGTGCTGTATCGGCGCGGCTTTACTACGCCCGAAGAGGCTCGTAGTTTTCTAAGCGCCTACGATGAAGATGATAATCCATTCCGCCTAAAGGGCATGGTGGAGGCCGTCTATCGGCTGCGTATGGCCATCCGCCATAAGGAGCCCATCGCCATCTACGGTGACTTCGACTGCGATGGGGTCTGCGCGACAGTGCTGCTGGTGCAGGTGTTGCAGAAGTTGGGGGCTATCGTGCGCCCCTACATCCCCGACCGTGTAGACGAGGGCTACGGCTTAAACAGTCCGGCGCTCAAGAGGCTGGCCGAAGAGGGCACACGGGTCGTGGTCACAGTGGACTGTGGTATCCGCTCCGTTAGAGAGGTTGAGGATGCCAACGCCTACGGGCTGGATGTGATCATCAGCGATCACCACAGTGTAGGGCCGAACCTGCCGCCTGCGCTAGCCGTGATCAACCCCAAGCAGGCGGGCTGTACCTACCCTGAAAAGATGCTGGCCGGTGTGGGGCTAGCCTACAAGATAGCGCAAGCGCTGTATATGGAAGCCCAGCGGCGCGGCTACAAGGGTGGTGAAGGTTGGCGCCCTGAAGATTGGCTCGATCTGGTTGCTATTGGCACAGTGGCCGATATTGCACCGCTGCGGGGCGAGAATCGCAGGTTGGTGCAGGAAGGACTTAAGCAGCTCAACAGCCCCCGGCGGCCCGGCTTGCAAGCGCTCTACGGTACAGCAGGTATCAAACCGGGGCGGGTGAACACTGTGACCATCGGCTTTATGATCGGCCCACGCATCAACGCTGCCGGTCGGTTGCGCTCTGCCCTGCTAGCCTATGACCTCCTCTCCGCTCCCCATCAGGCGGCTGCTGCGCCGCTTGCTCAGCAGCTCGATCAGCTCAATCAGGAGCGCCAACAAAAAACCCTTGAGATGCAAGCCTGGGCCGAGGAGAGTTTCGCAGGCGATCCCGAAGACGAGCCGCTGCTCTTTGCTGCTGACCCTCGCTTCGAGCAGGGTGTGGTAGGTCTGGTGGCCAGCCGCCTCACCGAGCAATACTACCGCCCTTCGGTAGTGGTGCAGGTGGGTGAGCGTGAGAGCCACGCCTCGTGCCGCAGCATCCCGGAGTTTCACATCACCCGTGCGCTGGAGGCTTGCGATGATCTGCTGGAACGCTACGGCGGCCATGCAGCAGCGGCAGGCTTCACGGTGCTTACCGAGAACCTAGAGGCGGTTAGCGAGCGTCTATGGGCATTGGCGGCGGAGACACTGGCCGATTTGGAGCTGGCCCCCGCGTTGGATATTGACGCAGAACTCAGATTGGATCAGATCACGTTGGACCTGGTTAAAGCGCTGCAGAGACTGGAGCCGACCGGCGAAGGCAACCCGCCACCCTTGTTTGTCACACGTGGGCTGATCGTCAAAGGGCGCTTTCCGGTCGGTGCGGACGGTCAACACCTTAAGCTGCAACTCTCAGATGGCACCACAACGGTGGAGGCACTCGCCTACCGCCAGGGCGATCAGCTAGAGGTGCTGCCGGAGATCGTGGATGTAGCCTACCATATTGAGAGCAACGAGTGGAATGGCGCCCAGCGCGTGCAGATGAACCTTCAGGACATTCGCCCCGCCGAGAGCCGATAGCATCAGTGGAAACCCACTTTACACTTGCTACTCCGAAAACCTAGCGAGGCGTACTGACATCTATGAACATCCCCTCTCTGTCGAAACCGTTCCGCTTGATGCTACCTTGGTTGTTGGCCCTTTGGGCCTTGCTGTTAACCCCGACGCAGCGCAGCGCTGCACAGCGCTCCACCGACATGCGTTTTGGGCTGGTCAACGCCTATGAGGCCGGGCCGCAAGCCGTCGCCGAGTCGGGCGCGGGCTGGGAGATCGTCCTACTACGTTGGGATGCCATCCAGCCCACTGCGCCAACCGAATGGCGCATTCCCCCTGAACTGGAGGAGGGTCTATTCGGTGCTCGCGCTGCTGGCCGCGAAGTGGTCGGGGTACTAGTCGGCACGCCGGCATGGGCTACTGACGGCCAGCCGGGGACGGGCGTCCCACGAGGGCTGTACCTGCCGGTGAACGATCCCAAGAACCTATGGGCTGCCTTTGTGCAGCAGGCGGTGAGCTACTTCGCCGCACGTGGCGTCAACCGCTGGGCGATCTGGCGCAACCCGGATATCCCATCCGGCACACTCGGTTGGGAATGGGATGGGAGCATAGCAGATTACTATCAGCTTGTGAAAGTGGCCTATCTGGTAGCCCACAATGCGAATCCCAATGCACAGGTTCATCTGGGCGGGGTAGGCTATGATCCGGGCTGGTTTGCCCGCTTTCTGGATGTGGTACTCAACGATCCTACCGCTCCGGCTAACAACTTCTATTTCGACGTAGCTACGCTGCACCTGTACTATTCGCCAGAGCGGATTTACACTCTGATGCAGAACCACTTTTATGTGATGCAGCAGAAGGGTTTGCCTCTCAAGGAAGTATGGGTCAACGAGACCAACGCCCGCCCTACTGTCGACCCTCAAGTGTATGCGCCAGATAAGACATTCCGCGAACACCCCAACATCACCCTAGAACAGCAAGCAGCCTTCATCGTACAAGCCTACGCACTGGGCTTTGCCGCCAATCGTGGGGCGCACATTGCCGTTTATCGGCTGGTGGATCATCTGGAAGAAGACGACGAGGAGGCCTTCGGTCTGCTGCGCACCGATGGAAGCGAGCGTCCGGCCTTTCGCGCCTATCAGCTGGTCGTGCGTGAGTTCGGCGGATTTGTCTACGCTCGGCGCGTAAGCGAGGAAACGCACCCCTTGGTGGATTATGTGCGCTTGACTTTTGAGGACAAGGTAACACACGTCGCTTGGGCGCGCACCGAGCGCAACGCCACGCTGATCATCCCCGCTCGCAGCGAAGAAGCCACATTGATTGACTTGGAGGGCCGTCGCTGGCCGGTGAAGCCCCAGAACGGTGTGTACCGTGTGGTGGTTGGGGGCGCAGAGTGCAACGATCCGCAAGAGGGTTGTCTGATCGGCGGCGCACCGTGGCTGCTGGTTGAGGAAGACGTGCCCAACGCGCTGAATGAGACCCCGCCGTCAGTGCAGGTGGAGGAAGGAGGCGAGCTGCCTACACCCAATCCTGCTGTGCTGATGACCATGACTGCGCAGGCGTTGCCCAGCCCCACGCCGACCTTCACACCGTCCCCTAGTGCCACGCCGACCCCGACGCTCACTCCGACGCTGCTCCCTATCCCCACACCGACGGACACTCTCCCCCCGGAGCATACCGCCACACCGAAGGCCCCAGAAACGACAGCAGGACCTGTGTCCTCCACGCCGGAGCCGACCTCACCAGCAGAGGGGATGCCATCTCCGCAGGGCTTTGCCGCGCTGCTGCCCTACCTGTTGGTAGGGCTAGGCATACTGGTAATCGTGATAGGGCTGGGGTATTTTCTCTGGCCTGGGATCGCTGGCAGACGCTAGGGATGCCCTGTCCAAACGATGCGAGGTCTCCCCTAGCACGCCACGCAAGTCATAGACCAGGAATCCCTCGTTCTCGTAAGCAATGGGGAAGTCGTAACGGTGGGGTTTCTCCACCACCAGATAAGATGCGCCATACCGTCGGGCAACGCGGATGATATCCGCTTCGGTGAGGCTGTAGTAGGCCTCTGCAGTGACGGCCTGTGCCAGCGGTGTGCTGTAGTCAAAACGGGCGATGGCCCCCGGCGCCACCTGCTCGAAATCGGCTACCCAGTCATCTAGATATTCCGGATTGAAGGGCATCTCCATCAACTCAGTGAGTGTGGCAGTAGTAGGACGTTCGGAGAAAACCCGCCACCCCGGCACATAGTTGGAGAAGATGTGCGGCGGCGTGATGAAGCACGTCTCGGGAGGAGTGTGCTCTCTAGCCCACAGTTGCACGTCTACCCAAGGGGTGCGTGGCCCATAGACGTGAATCCCCGGCGACCACAGGCCGCTTAGCCGGGTGGCGACCATCACTACCACCATACCGCCGTACACTGCCACCGCCGCCGCGATCTGACGCCAGCGCCTCTTCCCCAACCAGCCGCGCCCAAGCCAGACGAGGCAGGGAACAATAGGGATCAGCCAAGTAATGAAGGCGACAAAGAGGGCGCTTAATGTGCCCTCGTCTGGGTGCCGATCTTGGTAGCCCTTTGCCAGCACATTGGCGAAGTAGAGATAACCAAACGGAAGAAGAAAGACAGCAGCCCGCAAAATCTGCATTTGCAACAATATGGTCACCGGAAGCAGATAGGTGGTGATCACGTTCGCCAACACAATCAGGCCGATGGCATAGACGAAGTGGATCACGGCGCGGTTGTGCTGAGCCGACGGCGCGGCGCGGTAGCCGATCAAGAACAAAGCCAGTGTGCCCAACCCGTTGAGGGTATCAAACAAGATGTAGGGTTGATCGGAGAACAAATAGTAGATAGTCCCCAGCGTGCCCCGCGCGGCCACGTCCAAGATTTCGGGCCGCAGGGTGAGGTCAATGCCGCTGTGATTGACCTTCCAAACCAAAACCGGTGATGCTCCTAGCAGGAACAGGGTAAGAGCGGGCAGTAGCTTGCGCCAGCCGATCTCGCGCCAGCGCAGGAGAGCATCCAGCAGAAGCATGGCAGCCACAAAACCGACGGAAATGGCGTGCAGATTGTACATCAGCCCTAGCAGCAAGAAGGTCAACAGGTAGCGGCGGCGCAGGTACAAGACAAACGCCGCCAGTAAGAAGGGGAAGACAAAAGTGCGGTTGAGCAGGCTGAACTCAATCGCCAGAAAGCCCGGCAGTCCCACATGGGGGAAGACGAAGGCCATCACCGTGATAAGGGCAGCCAGCGGATTATCGAACAAAGTGATGCTTAACTCCCAAAGCATCCAGAAGGTGAGGTAGGTGGCCAGCAGGTGCACGGCGAACATCACCGGTTCCAGTATGCCCAACCGGTAGAAAGGCTGGAAGATGAACCAGAAGAAAGAGTAGTGCACAAAGCGCAGGTCGAGGAACTTGTCGCCCGGGTAGAGCGAGGGATCGACGCTTTTCTTTAAGTAGGGGATGTGCACCGACTGGTCGAAGGTGCCGAAATGATAACCGATCAGCACCACGGCAAACAGCGCAGCAACCAGAAAGAGAAGGTGGCGCAATAGCGCGGAGCGCATCAGCCGGTCAGCAAGGGAATTGAGCACAAGCAGCTCTCCTATTAGGTGAATATGGAGAGGGTCGGGCAAAGTGTACACTTTACCGAGCGTTTATCGGATGTGCAAGATAGCGCAATGTTTCAGCGCAAACGCGACTTGGCGATGAACTGAGCAGGGATGCGCATGCCCAGCACCAGATGGGATTGTCAAGATATCACCAACGCTCTCGAGCACCTGTTTCTGGACCAGTGGCAGGGCGTACCCCTGTGCCTTCCCTGTCGAATCTGCCCTCTGCTGATAGTAAAATAGGGATGTATCGGTCGCGCCAAGTGCTAAGGAGGAGATCATGATGAGCCGTTCGGTGTTGCGCTGGGCCGTCATCATCCTGACCGTCGTCACGGCCCTCATCCATCTCATATTGGGCATCGGCGGTTTGGTAGGCCAGCCGGATGTCTTGAGTGTGCTCTTCATCTTCAACGGGCTAGGGTACTTTGCGCTGTTGGCCGCCTTATTCCTGGATGTGCCGTTCTTCGCCACGCGGCGTGCGCTGGCCCATTACCTACTGATGCTCTTCGCTGCTGTGACCATTGTGGCCTTCTTTGCCATTAACTTCAGCCAGTTAGATCAGCAGGGGCCTGCTGCCATCGTCACCAAGGTGGATGAACTGCTGCTCATCGTAGCCACATTTCTGCACCTACGGGCCAGCACGTAGCCACAGCAAGAGGCTCATCCCCTCGATCGAAGAAACCCGCACCTCAAAGGCGCGGGTTTCTTTAGGATGCCCCCTAGGGGACTCGAACCCCTGTTTTGGCCTTGAGAGGGCCACGTCCTGGGCCACTAGACGAAGGGGGCGCAGCGACCGCATTGTACCATTTGTCTCCACGAGCGTCAATACATTTACAGTCCCTGCACCACCGTTCGCAATCCCAGCCCGCTAAGGTTACAATTCCCGCCGAAAAGCCACGATGAACGGAGGTGCTTCGTTGTGAGCCGTCCCCTCTCCCTTCAGGAAGTCATCATCCGCCTGCAGGAGTTCTGGGCCACACAAGGATGTGTGATCTGGCAGCCGTACTACGTGCAGGTCGGCGCAGGGACGATGAACCCGGCCACCTTCCTGCGCGTGCTGGGGCCAGAGCCGTGGAACGTGGCCTACGTGGAACCTTCTGTACGCCCCGATGATGGCCGCTTCGGGGAGAATCCCAACCGTATGGCCTACTACTATCAGTATCAGGTCATCCTGAAGCCCGATCCCGGCAACCCGCAGGAGATTTACCTCAAGAGCCTTGAGGCGTTGGGGATCGACCCGCGCCGTCATGACATCCGCTTTGTGGAGGACAACTGGGAGCAACCCGCCCTCGGCGCCTGGGGTTTGGGCTGGGAGGTATGGTTAGACGGGCAGGAAATCACACAGTTCACCTACTTCCAGCAGGCTGGGGGGCAGGTGCTCAACCCTGTTGCGGTGGAGATCACCTACGGTATCGAGCGCATTGTGCTGGCTCTGCAGGGCAAAGACGCTGTGTGGGATATTGATTGGGTGAACGGCCTCACCTACGGCGATGTACTGCTTCAGCAAGAAATTGAACATTGTCAGTACTACTTCAACGTGGCCGATGTGGAAGCCCTGCGTGCAGTTTACAACACCTACGAGCGCGAGGCTGAACGGGCCTTAGCCTGCGAGCCCCCGCTCGTGATGCCTGCCCATGACTACGTGTTGAAGTGCTCCCATCTGTTCAACGTGATGGACACACGCGGTGCGATCGGCGTTGTGGAACGCGCCGAGTACTTCCGACGGATGCTACGGTTGGCCTCCAAAGTAGCAGCGGCCTACGTGGAGCAACGGGCGCGGATGGGCTACCCCTGGCTGCCGCAGGGTTGGCGGGTTGATCCCGAAAGCGGTGTACTGACTGCCCCAGAGCCGCCCGTGTCTGTCGTGCGGATCGGCAACTATCCGAGAAAGCCTTCTCCTTTCCTGCTGGAGATCGGCACTGAGGAACTACCTGCCGCCGATGTGGATGCCGCCATCGCTCAACTGCGCGATCTGGTTCCGGAGCTGCTGGCCGAGGCCCGTCTCGATCACGGCTCAGTGACTATCTCCGGCACACCCCGCCGATTGGTGGTGTACGTTGAGGGGCTATCACCGCGCCAGCGCGCACAGGAGACCGTGCGGCGTGGGCCACCCGTGAAAGCCGCTTTTGACGCTGAAGGCCGACCCACGCGGGCCGCCGAGGGCTTCGCCCGCGCTCAAGGTGTGGCTGTCGAGGACCTCCAGCGGCGTGAGATAGAGGGAGGCGAGTACGTTGTAGCCATCGTCCGCGATGAAGGTCGCCCCACGCCGGAGGTGCTTAGCGAGCGGTTGCCCGGCCTTATCGCCGCGCTGCACTTTGAGAAATCCATGCGCTGGAACCTCACGGGCGTGAGCTTCTCGCGTCCTATCCGTTGGCTGGTGGCGCTGTTCGGTGGGGGAGTAGTGCCTTTCTCTTACGCCGGTGTGCACGCTGGACGCACTACATGGGGCACGCGCCCGCTTGGCTCTCCGAAGATAGAGATAGAGAACGCGGCCGCCTACTTTGATGTCATGCGCGAACAAGGCATCATCGTCGACCGCGAGGCACGGCGGATAGCCATCCAACAGCAAGTTGAGACGCTGGCAGCACAGGCTGGTGGTATGGCAGTGGACGATCCCGAGCTGCTGGACGAAGTCACGAACCTTGTCGAGCAGCCGACCGCGTTGCTGGGCACCTTCGCCAAAGAGGACCTGTCCCTGCCACAAGAAGTACTGATCACCGTGATGCGGAAACACCAGCGTTACTTCGCCATGCGGGATAAGAAAGGCAAGCTGCTGCCAGCATTTATCGCCGTGCGCAATGGCGATGACCAACATCTGGACAGTGTCATCGCAGGCAATGAGCACGTCATCCGCGCCCGCTTCGCCGATGCACGCTATTTCTACAACGAGGACATCAAACGCCCACTGGCCGATTACGTTCCCCGCCTGAAGACGCTCATGTTTCAGGAAGAACTCGGCACTTATTACGACAAAGCAGTACGTCTGGAGGGGTTGACCGCACGCATTGGGGCGCTGTTAGGGCTGAGCGACGAGCGTGGCGAGATGGAGATGGCCATCCGCGCCGCACGACTGGCCAAGGCCGATCTGGTCACCAGCCTGGTGGTGGAGATGACCTCATTGCAGGGCATCATGGGTCGCCATTACGCCTTGCTCTCCGGTGAGCCGCAGACGGTTGCCGATGCTATCTTCGAGCATTACCTGCCGCGCTCAGCAGGTGATACTCTGCCGCAATCGCGGGCCGGCATTGCGCTGGCGCTGGCCGATCGGTTGGACAGTCTGGTGGGGCTATTCGCCGTTGGGATGATACCTCGTGGTTCCGCCGATCCTTATGGATTGCGCCGCGCCGCGCTGGGCATCATCCAGATACTTCTCGGCCATCGTCTCAACCTTGACCTGCGCCTGCTTATTGAATGGACAGCGCAAGGGTACACACGTGAATTAGGCGAACAGTTCGTTACCGATGAGGCTAAAGCCGCCGTGCTTGACTTCATCGCTGGACGGTTGCGCGGCGTGCTGCTGGAATCGTTCCGCCACGACGTAGTGGAGGCGGTGATCGCCGTGCAAGCGCACAATCCCTACCGCGCCTATACGTATGCCCAACAACTGGCGCAGTGGGTCGCACGTCCCGATTGGCAATCCATCTTGGATGCTTATGCGCGCTGTGTGCGCATCACACGCGGGCAGGAAGAGCGCTTCTCACTGCGCCCGCAGGCACTCACTGAGCCGGCAGAGAAGGCGCTTTACGCTGCCTATCAGCAGGCCGCCAGCGCTGTTGGCCAAGGAACCGACCTGAACGGCTTCCTCAGCGCCTTCGCGCCGATGGTGCCTGCCATCACCACTTTCTTTGCTCCGGCGGAGGAAGGCGGCGTGCTGGTGATGCACGAGGATCGCGCTGTCCGTGAGAACCGATTGGCGCTGTTACAGCACATTGTGGCGCTGGCGGACGGAGTGGTCGACCTTTCACAGATGGAAGGGTTCTAACAGCGTGCCCATCCTGCGCGATATTCCTATCCGCGTGGACCTTGATGAGCTCGTGCAGGCCCATCTGCCTGCCCGTTTGTCTGCTAGGCCGCCTGCGCCGCAGGTAGTTGAAGCCGCTCGCGTTGCGCTAGAACGCTCGCCCTCACTGATCAGCCCCGCGTTGATCTACGACTTCTTCCCCGTTGAAGCGGTCACCGATGGCGTGGTGTACTTACCCAGCGGCATGTCATTGACCATCGGGCGGAATGCAGTGCTGCTGGAACCTGCCGAGGAACTGTTGGTTGGAGTACTTACCATCGGCCCGGCGCTGGATGCTGCCGTCAGCATCTGTTTCCGCAGCGGCGAGGAGCTGATCGGCTTGATGCTGGACAGCGCGGGCGTCATCGCTCTGGGACGGGTGGGCGAGAAAGGGTTTGAGATCGCACAGCAACGCGCCGAGGCCCTAGGCGGTGGGGTGAGTGCCTCCTTTGCGCCGGGGTCGGTGCCGGGGTGGTCGATTACACGCCAGTGGGAATTGTGCGCATTGTTGCCCATCGAGGAGATCGGAGTTGAACTGAGCGAGTCCGGTCTGCTGGTGCCGCTCAAGTCGGTCTCATTTGCGGTGGGGATCGGCGCAGGGTATCAGGAGCATGAAGTCGGATCGCTATGTCATCTATGCGCCCTGCAAGATACCTGCTGGCGCAGGCGAGGCTGAAGATCATCAAGGTCTGTATCCCAACACAGCGTAGGCCTTATCCAGCCACTTGCGCACTTCGGCATATTGGCCACGCCACAACGCAATACGTGCCTGATCGACCACCGCATAGGCCAAATACATGGTATTGGTGCCGTTGAAATTGGTGAGCACGAAGTCGTAGGTACGGCCTACCTCTTCGGTATAGGCAGCCAGATCGGCGGGGTTGATGCGCAGGTTGACGGTGCGGGCGGCGAGCGTCTCCCGCCACTGCGCATCAAGTGCCTCCAACGAGGCTCCATAAAGCCCTTCATAATCTGAAGTGTGGTAGAGCCTGCTCAACTTCTCCAGACCGTACGTTTCGATCAGATAGTCCACAAAGCACGCGCTGCCAAAGTAATTGGGATAGTGGCGCACGTGCCCCAGAAAAGCTTGCCAATCGCGCTCTACAGCAGCCATGGAGGGCATCAGCCCGGCGCTGTAAATAGCCCCACAGAGCCGATCGTAGGGTAAATAGCCGCCCTCCTCCAGAACGACTTTGCCGGCATAGGTCGCGACACCCTCTGAAAGCACGGTCGAAGAGGGCGTGCCCCATGTGTTCCATACCACCAGATGGGTCATCTCGTGGATGAAGAAATAGAGATTGTCGGTCGGTGTCCCGCTGCCATCGTGCAGGATGAAAACCTTGCGCTCGGCAGAACGGCTGAGGCCGTGCAGGTGAGCATTGGGCGCGGCGAAGAGCGTACCGGCGATGTAGATATCAAACCTGCCGGAAAGCCGCACGTTGAGCGTCGTCTCGATGGTCTCCAATGCTTGCTCCGCAAGCGCAATTGTCTCGTTGAGGTGTTGGTCGGTGTAAGTTCCGGGCTGGTAGTGCAGGGTGAAGCGCTCATGCTCGTAGACCAGTGGGTAATTTTCATCCAAGTCCCCTTCGAGGATCGAGCGCGGCCACTCGCTGCGCACGATGCGGTGCGGGATGTCGCCCGTATCGGGCGTAGCAGTGGCAAGTGCGACAAGGGTCGGTGGGGCCGTCACCGAGCCAGCGGGTTGAGTGGTCGCCTCCTCAGGGGCGGCAAGCGGGATGCGCAGCCTCTGCCCACTGAAGATGGAGTTGGCATCAGCGAGGTAATTGGCAGCCTGAATAACCTCTGCCGGAACGCCGTAGCGGTCGGCGATCAAGGTCAGTGTCTCACCTGGCTCCACAACGTGCCACGTTCCCTTCTGGCTGGGCGGCAAGGGGATGATGAGGATTTGCCCATCGCGGATGGTGCTGTCAATCTGCAGTCCGTTTACACGCAGCAGATCGCCTAGTTCGATGCCGTAGAAGAAGGCGATGGTGGTGAGGGTTTCGCCGGGTTGTACCACATGTTCAAATTGGCCGGGGGTCGGCGAAGGGGTGATGCTGACGCCTGCGTCAGTAGCCGTAACGGGGATATGTGTGGCCTGTGGAGATAGAGTGACCGTTTCCCCCATGACCGTTGGTGAGGGTGCAACCTGCCGTTGCCCTAGGCGGCTTATTCCCACACCAAACACAAAAGCCGCCAAGAGGAAAAAGGCCAGCGCAAGGGCCAAGATCGTCCCCTCGCGCGCGCCGATAACTACCGTCCGCTCGTTGTGCCGCCGATTCATGCTCTCCTGCTGCCTCTGCATCTCCAATCTGTCTGCGGGCGGATTGTAGCCCGTAAAGCCGCGATAGGCTATCTGCCTTCACGGAGCGGCACTATGGCTTGCCCCAATCAGGGCCGTAGTCATCCGCTGCGCTATCGGTTAGGCGAGTCAGCGCACCGGTGGCAAAGTCAAAGCGATAAAGGTCCGTGTTGCCGCCCACCGTGCGGTTAAAATAGAGCGCCAACCCATCGCCTGACCATGCGGGGCGACCGCTCTCATGGCCTGCGATCAGCCGCGTGGACTGGCCACTGGCTACATCCAGCACCCAGATGTCGGCCACATTGCCCGCACTATCCAGCGTGTTGTAAGCGATAGATTTGCCGTCCGGGGACCACGCTGGAAAACGGCAATCAGCAGCCGGACAGTTGAAGATGGCAATCAGATTCCCGCCGGGGTACGCCATGATGGCGATCTCCCACTTGCCGCGTTGCTCGGTCATGTAGGCAATTTGTGTTCCATCCGGTGAGAAGCGCGGTGCACGGTCGCCGAAATCGTTTTGGGTCAGGCGCGTGCGCCCGCTGCCATCGGCATTGATGACGTAGATTTCGCTCTCATCGCCAGTCCCCGATTCGTAGACGATCAGCCGACCGTCGGGTGACCAGTCGGGATGGCGATCAGGCTTCGCCGAGGTGGTAACTTGGTGAACGTTGCTGCCATCAGCATTCATGATGTAAATATCAAAGTTCCCCCCTCGTGAGGACTCAAAAGCGATCTGCGTGCCATCGGGCGACCAATCCGGTTCTCCGTCGTAGACAGCGTTGCTGGTCAGCACGTTCACGTTGTTCCCATCCGCAGCCATCACGGCAATCTCGGCACTTTCGTTCACACCCCGTGTGAAAGCAAGGCGTCCTGCCGCCGGTGGAGGAGGCAGAGTGTCTGTTGGCGTGGGGACGGAGGATGTAGGGGTCGGCGTGGCGGTTGCTGTAGGCGGTCGCGGTGATGGCGTAGCAGTAGGAGGCGGAGGTAAGGGCGTAGGGGTGGCCGTCGATGTAGAGATAGGTGTCTCGCTTGGCGCGGGGGACGGCTCGATGATGCCACCGATCATTTCCGTTGCTGTCGGAGTGAGCGTATCACCGGGGATGACGATCACCAGCGGCGTGTTGGTGATCTCCCCTGGGGGAAGGGAGCCGGGCGTCCGAGTGGGCGGCAGGGTGGGAGCAAGAGCCGGGCGCCCTTCGCCGCTCATCCACGAAAAGATGATCAGCCCCACACCGACCACACCCATCACAATGGCCAGCCCTAGTACGATGGTCAAGAGAGTAGCTAGAAGCGGTGTGAAAGTCGGAGCACGGCGCCCTCTTTTGTCAGGCTGCGCCCGATCTTCGTGGGTAGCCGATTCTCCCTCCTCTTCACCCTCAGGAAGCAGGACCTCTCCCTCAACCAGCGGGGGTATTTCTGTCGCTTCCTGCTTTTGGTATGCTGCCTCAACAACTTTGCGGAAATCCGCAGCAAGGGCCGCCGCAGTGGGATAGCGCTCCTGCGGCAGTTTGGCCATTGCGCGGCGGATCACACGGTCAAGGTCGGGCGGCAAGGTAGGGTCTCTCTCACAGACTGAGGGGACCGCTTCTCTGACGTGCTTATACATCACGCCCAGTGGGGTATCGGCATCAAAGGGCGGCGTGCCTGTCACGATCTCAAAGAGGATCACCCCCAGTGCGTAAATGTCGCTGGCAGGCGTGACTTCTTGGCCTCG
>Ga0197142_1001857_pt1 | contig 19049 bp, 15 predicted proteins | sample GBS60_MetaG_FD_148614 | JGI IMG/M metagenome (GOLD analysis project Ga0197142, IMG submission 148614) | Sediment microbial communities from Great Boiling Springs, Gerlach, Nevada, United States - GBS 60_MetaG | ecosystem: Environmental > Aquatic > Thermal springs > Hot (42-90C) > Sediment... | reverse complement strand
AATACTTTAAAATATTTTGAAGGTAAAATAGGGGTTATTTATAAAGGAGAATTAGTAGAGTTAGCTAACTTAAAGCAAGGTTTGGATAAACCTTTACATCCTTATTTTAGATTACTTTTAAATAAAGATAATTACGAAAAAAATAATGTTTTCAAAGAATATAACGATTTGCAAGATAAAGATTTATCAAATAGAGGATGTGTATTTTATTCAAGATGTAAATATTCTATATCAAAATGCAAAGAAGAGAAGCCAATACTAAAAGATTATAAAGGTAGGTTAGTAGCTTGTCATTTAATACAAGAGATTGAATATTAATATATTAACAATATGGCAAAGTACATAATTAGTAGATTTATCTTTGTGGTTATAACTTTTTTTGCGGTTTTAGTTTTAAATTTATTTATACTACGTATGATGCCAGGAGATATAATACAAACACGAATACAGGAATTAGTTCTAAATTATGGTTATTCTTATGAGCAAGCTTATAAAATAGTAGAAAGTCAATTAGGGTATGATATAAATAAAAACATATTTGAGCAATTTTTATCTTACATTCTAAATGTTTTTAGGGGAAATTTAGGAGAATCTATTATCTATAGGATACCTGTATTAGATGTAATTATGAATTCTATTCTTTGGACTATTTACTTAGGATTAGCTTCGCTAATTTTTAGTTTTATTTTAGGTATAGTTTTAGGTATAGTTGCAGCTTATAATAGAGAAAAATTGATAGATAATATTATTACTCTTTTTGCTTCATTAATTCTTTGCATTCCTAATTTTTTAATAGGTATTATACTTTTAGTTTTGTTTGGAGTTTATTTAGGTATTTTTCCTTTAAGAGGAGCTTATAGTATAGAAGCTCCTTATTTTTCTTTAGAATTCTTTATTTCTGTCTTAAAACATTCAGTTTTACCTATTTTAAGTTATTCGTTGGTACTAATTGGAAATTGGATTTTAGTTTTTAGAGCTTCAGCTATTACTGTTATTTCCGAGAATTATATACTCTTTGCTAAAGCTAAAGGATTGAAAAATATAACTATTCTCTTTTATTATATTTTACCTAACGCTATAATCCCTATAATCCCCTTATTTTTTATAAGCTTAGGTGGGATAATTCAAGGTGCTTTTTTTGTAGAGCCTATCTTTGGGTACCCTGGTATAGGTTATTTTTTTTCAAAAGCTATAACTTTAAGGGATTATACCCTTATCCAAGGAATACTTACTGTTATTACTTTAATTATATTGTTTCTTAATTTCTTAGCTGATATACTCCACAAAATGATAGATATAAGAGTAAAAAATATTGACTAATATGGGTTTTTTTAAAGAAAAAAAATTTAAATATATTTTTAAACCAGGTAATGTAGGGTTATTTATTTTTTTATTGTTTATAGTTATGTCAATAATAGGTAAATTGCTGCCTATAAACTTAGAGCCTAATTATAGTCAAAGGTTTTTAATTTCTTTAGAACATCCATTAGGTACAGATTATGCAGGTAGAGATGTGTTCCTGTTAATTGTGAAAGGATCTTTTGATGTTATTTTTATAGCATTATTAACTGGATTTTGGGCTACCTTAATTGGATTTATTTTAGGTATAATTTCTGGATACTTTGGTAAAATTATAGATATAATAATAAGTAGAGTAATTGACATATTTTTAACTATTCCAACATTTCCAATTATGGCTATATTAGCTGCTACTTTAAAAGTTAATGATATAATTAGCTTTTCATTAATATTAGCTATTTGGTCATGGCCTGGTTTAGCCTCTGCTATTAGAACTCAAACTATATCTCTTAAATCCAGAGAGTTCGTTATATTTTTAAAACTTTATAATTTTCCTATTTATTATGTTATTTTTAAGGAGATTTTCCCTCTGATTTTGCCGATTATTTTGATAAATTTTATAAATATTTCTAGAAATGCTGTTATAGCTAGTGTAGGATTAATGGTTTTGGGTTTAGTACCCTTAGAAGTAACTAATTGGGGTATGATGATTAATTTAGCTATAGGTTCTACAGGAGCTATTTATATTCCTAATGCTTGGCCTTATTTATTTGCCCCTATATTTTTTATTATTTTATTTCAAATTTCACTAGTTTTAATTTCTTATCATCTTGAAGAAGTATTTGATCCTCGTATTAAAAAAAATAATTAATTAATATTAAGGGATCATTACAAAATAAATAAAGCACTTAACATTAAAATTTTCTGAGAGAACTATAAAAAAATAAACATCATAACCTATATACTCTTATAGAAAAACCTTATAATTAATTTCACTTTTTGATAATAAAAAATCACAAATTAATAAATATAAAGTAAAAAACACTTTATCAAAAAAATAGAATTTTTTCAATAAATAAAATTTTAGGGATAATATCTATAAAGCATTCTAGGAAAAGGAATAGTTTGTCTTACATGATCTAAATTACAAATCCAAGCAACTGTTCTTTCTATACCTAATCCAAATCCTGCGTGTTTAACAGTTCCATATTTTCTTAAATCCAAATACCATTGATATTCTTTTAATGGTATATTTTCTTCTTCCATTCTTTTTAAAAGTATTTCATAATCATCTTCTCTTTGACTACCACCAACGATCTCTCCATAACCTTCAGGAGCTAAAATATCCATATTTAATACTAATTCTTTACTATCATCTAATTTCATATAAAAAGGTTTTATAGATTTAGGATAATTAGTTATAATAACAGGTTTATCAAATGATTCAGAAATTAAACTTTCTTCGGGAGCACCGAAGTCTTGACCAAATTCAAAATCAATACCCTTAGATTTTAATAATTCAACAGCATCTTTGTAAGTAATTCTATAAAAAGGAGGCTTTATATTTTCTAACTTTTCTATATTTCTTTCTAAAATTAGTAATTCATATAAATTATTTTCTAAAACTTTAGAAACTATATAACTAATCATATTTTGAGCTAATTGAATAATATCTTCTAAAGTAGCGAATGCTATTTCAGGTTCAACCATCCAAAATTCCATTAAATGTCTTCTAGTTTTGCTTTTCTCGGCTCTAAAAGTAGGTCCAAAACAATATACTTTATTAAATGCTAAAGCTCCAGCTTCTACATATAATTGACCACTTTGAGATAAATACATCTTATCTCCAAAATAATCTATCTCAAATAAAGTAGTAGTCCCTTCACAAGCCGCAGGAGTCAATATAGGACTATCAAATTCAATAAACCCTTCCTTATTTAAAAACTCTCTTATAGAATTCTTAACAGTATGTCTTATTCTAAGAATAGCAAACTGTTTACTACTTCTTACCCATAAATGCCTATGATCTAATAAAAAGTCTATTCCATGTTCCTTAGGAGTTATTGGATAATCTTGAGTTTTATACAATATTTTTAAATCTTTAACAATTATTTCATAGCCTATAAATACCACATTGAAATTAGGTTTATTTTTATCAAGTTTTAGCCTATTATTTTCCACAACAATTCCTTTAACCTCAATAACACTTTCTTGAGTTAATTTTTCAATCACTTCAAATACACTTTCATCTACATTATTTTTTTCGATAACTAATTGTATAAAACCAGTTCCATCTCTAAGAACTACAAACTTAATTTTACCACTACTTCTAACATTCCATACCCAACCTCTTAAAATAACTTCCTTACCAACTAAATTATTTTTTCTAATATCATCAATTGTAATTCTATTAGTAACTTCTATCATATTTTTAGTATTTTATAGATCTGGAAATATTTATATTCCGCCTTTCCAGCAAAAGCGGTTCTATTAAAAAGCAATTTATTTAAAGGATTTCACTTTTTAATCAAATTTCTTTCTATTTTTTTGTTAATTTCTTCAGGGAAAACAAATTTAGAAATACTATGAATATAAGGGGTTAATTTCAAAATATACTCAGCTGAAATAGATGATAATAAATAATCTTTAAAAGGTCCATTAGTAGGTGAAATTGATACAATTAAAAATATTGACCACCATATTAATACCCCTTTTATAAAAGACATAATTCCACCTATACTTTTGTTTATTGTTCCTAAAATTTCACTTGTCTTAGAATATAACTCCAATCCATATCCAATCGCTAATATTAAAAAAAACGAAATAAAAAATAAAATAATACCTACAAACATATAAACATAACTTTTTAATGGAATATTAAAATAATGATTAAGTAAAGAAGAAAATATAGGAGTTAAATTAAATACAGCTATTATACTTAAAATAAGAGCTACAATATCTGTTAATTCTGCTATTATTCCCCTTTCATATCCTATTTTAAATATTGCTAATAAACTTAAAACTACAATTATATCTACCATAAATATTCATTATTTTTTTAAAATTTTATATATCATATTAGCAATTAATGAAGGGTTTGCTTTTTTAGATACTTTAGAATACAATACTAAATTTGAACCTAAATTTTGTAAAATTAAATAATTATTACTTAATTCTATTATTATGTTATTTCCTTCCTCATTTATTAAAGTATAAAATAATTGTAAATCTTTATAAATAGCTGTTAAAGAAGAAACAATAAATTCATTAATTTCATTTGAAGATTCCTCTATTTCTTCTGTTTCAATATTTATTAAATAAATTTCTTCAACTGTAGGTATAGAGCCTTTTATTTTTGATACTAAATTAGCTAAATCTACCATTTCCTCTTCCCTCCTATTTATTATATTATAATTATGTATTGCATTTTTAGTGATCTTATCCTCTATCTTGCTTATTTCCTCTATTATTTTGGATTCATCAGTACTTTCTTCTTTTTTTATACTAACTTCATTTTCTAATACATTTTTTGTTATTGTAATATTTTCCTGAGTACCGATCTTATCAGTACTTTCTTGAATTTTTTCCGCAGAAAATTCAGTATTTTTTTTATCTTCAATTTTATTATCACTAATAATTTCTAAATTTTCAAACTCAATTTCCATTACTTCTTCCTTCATTTCTTCCATTACTTCTTCTTTTATTTCTTCTTTCACTTCTTCTTTCACTTCCTCTTTCACTTCCTCCAAATTGCTAAATAAAATATCTTCTTCCGTTTCTAATTCTAATTCTAAAAGATTTTCATCTTTTATTTCTTTTTCTATTACCTCTTTACTTTCAGCAACTCCCTTACTTTCTTGTTTATTATTAATTTCATTTTCTGGAGATTCGTTAACAAATTCATTAATTAAAATTTCATCCTTTTTTATCTCATCTTCACTTAAAACCTTAATTTCTTCTTTTATTTCCTTATCATCTTCCTTATTATCAGTATCTCTAATATTATCAATATCCATAATTTCACTTAAATTATCATTTGGTTCATTATCTAATGTAATATCTTTCTGTTTATCAATATTAATATCAATAATATTTTCTTTTAATTGAGCTTCTTTATTTTTAGCATCATTATCTTTAGAAGGTTTATTTTGTAAATCTAAGGATTGGAGAATACCTTCTATTTCCTGATCCAATTCTAATAAAATATCTTCTTTATTTTCTTTATCAATATCCACAATTTCTTCTAAATTTTTAATTTTTTCCTCTTCTATTTCTTCCTCTCTTATTTTCTCCTCTTGAGAAAGATTTCTTCCAGAAAAATTTGAAGCATTAATATCTAAATCATAAATCGAACTATTATCATTAACTTCCTCCTCATAATTATCCAGGATTATATCCTCAGGCTTATATTTTATCATACTTTCCAAATGTTCTAGTATTTTTTCTTCTTCTAATTTTTTCTTTTTATACAAAGGTAAATATCTAATCAAATCTTCCTCAGTTATCTGTATTAGATATATCAAAGCATCTAAATCTTCATATTCATCAAATGATATTCCAACTATTAATCCCGATTTAATTACTATTCTTCCTTGAGTACCTCTAAATATTAACGTTAAATCAATTACTTTTGCTTTCTTTTTATATTTCTCAATTACTTTAATTAAACTCTCTCTTTCAAGATCTACAATATCCTCTATTTCTTCTCTTTCGTAAATACTATCCTTTTGTAACTTTTTTTTATCACTTGTAGGAGGTTTTATATATTCTGGTTTTTTAAATAATTTTCCCCCCAATGGATCTTTTGCTTGAAAATTATTCATCAAATTTCCCTCCCATCTAATTAAAAAATGAGAAAAATATAATCCTTTACTCCCTATTATATATTTTCTTTTTAAATTAAATAACTCCTATATAAATTTAAAAAATTAACACTTTTTTTACAAAGTAATAAGAAAACTAATAAATACGAATATTGATTTGTGATAATAAAAAAATTAAAAAAATAAAAAAGATAGGGATAAGTGAATAGTAAGTAATCATAATTCGCTCGGTCGATTAGTACCAGTCAACTTCACCCATTACTGGGCTTCCATCTCTGGCCTATATACCCGGTGTTCTACCGGGGACCTTACTTACCTTACGGTAAAGGGAGATCTTATCTTGGGGTGGGCTTCCCGCTTAGATGCTTTCAGCGGTTATCCCGTCTACACATGACTACCCGGCGCTGCTAATGGCTTAACAGCCGGTACATCAGCGGTGTATTCGCCTCGGTCCTCTCGTACTAGAGGCGACTCCCCTCAAATCTCCTGCGGCAGCAGCAGATAGGGACCGAGCTGTCTCACGACGCTCTGAACCCAGCTCACGTACCGCTTTAACGGGCGAGCAGCCCGACCCTTGGGACCTTCTTCAGCCCCAGGATGCGATGCACGTTTCTCCACTGTTTCCAGTGGCGTAGACTATATCTTCACCCTAGTCATCACCTTACTAGGGGTCTGGCGTCTGATGACTACTATTCGTAGTCATCTCAGGCCTTTAGCCTTCAGTCGTTACAGGGTCAAAGAAGTTTATATCCCATTTCTGGGGGTATATAGCGATGGATTAAATTACAGAACTGCTTAGCACTACTACTTGGAATATAAATAACATTATATTTACCTGCTTTATGTATTTTACTTTTTATTCCAAAATTTTTATCGAGAACTTTTATTAGCAAATTTATTTCTTCTGTACTAAAACTTTGAGTGTTTAATCTTAGTGCTTTACAGTCTGTACGGCGATGTCCATCATCCATATACCATACTGCCAAAGCTAACTCACTATTCATTAATAATTCTATATTTTTTGGTACGTTCTTCTTTGCCTTAAAATAAAACCACTCATAATATATTTTTAATTCTTTCATTGATTTTGTACAAAATCTCACATGCCAATATTTTTTATTTTTTCTTACATCATATACTTCAATTTTTTTAGGTTCACATGCTGCTATCTCTTTAATCATATTGTATTTCCATTTTATATAACTTACTTGTTTAATACTATGATCAAACCGCATTCTATACATACATCCATTTTTTTCTAAACATCCATCTCCTAATAAAGATCCTATAATTACTGAGTGTAATGGTTCTTTTAACATTTTAGTGTGTTTATTTTACTTTTGACAGTATTTTCAACTTCCCGACTTCCCACGGGATTACCCCACACCCTTTTAGGTAGGAGGGCTCCCCCGTTATAAGCCAGATTTTTCATAAGGAGTTACCTCCTTATGGGCCCTTACTCGAGCCGACATCGAGGTGCCGAACGGCGCCGTCGATATGAACTCTTGGGCGCCACAAGCCTGTTCACCTTTTCTCCTTTGGTTTCCCAAAGGGGTAGACTATATCTTCATCCCTATTCACTTATAGGGAGCGCGGCGTTTTGACTCTATTTATTTAACATAGAGTCCTTCGGCATCTCGCCTCCAGTCGTTACAGGGTCTAAAGGAGCTTTATATTTCATACAATCTATTATATATTTCCCTATTATATTAAATAATTTTTTAGTTTCCTTTTTATTCAAATAAAAACATGGATATCCTTTCTTATATATTATTTTTACTCTTATATCAAAATTATCTTTTAATGTTAATTTTAATCTTTCCAATTCCTCTTGACTATACTTAGGCATATACATATATACTACTTGGTCTCTTTTATAATAATATCCATCATCCATATACCAAACTGCTATTGATAATCCATTTTTTAATAGATTCTTTATATTAGTTGGTATTATTTTTTTTCCTTTATCATCATAAAAATATCTTCTTAATTTGCCTAGAAATGGCATTGAGTTTGACTGACATCTATAGTATATATATTCTTTCTTCCATTTAGGATTATATCTTATTATTTTTTGTGGTTTATCCTGCATTAAGTTTTTTAACTCTTGGTATTTCCAGATTATATAATCTTTTTGTTTTTCTGAGTGTTCTAATTTTAATCTAGCATTTTTTTTTCCAGTTTTTTGCAGATATCCATCACCTAATATAGTACCTATTATAATTTCTTTTTGTTTTTTAGTTATCATTGTTTTTCACCTTTACTGTACTCCTTTAGACTTCCCACGAGATTACCCTCAATCCTACAACCGTAGTTGTAGTTGTTAGGGCTCCCTCGTTATAAGCCGCGTGCTTGCTAAGTAGTTACCTACTTAGCGGGACAACTTTTGTTATCCCCGGAGTAACTTTTATCCGCTGAGCGACGGCCCTTCCATACGGATCCGCCGGATCACTAAGCCCTGCTTTCGCAACTGATCGAGGTGTCCCTCTCACAGTAAACCCACCTTATGCCTTTGCACTCAACACCCGATTTCCGACCGGGCTGAGGTGAGCTTTGGACGCCTCCATTACCTTTTAGGAGGCCACTGCCCCAGTGAAACTGCCCACCTGGCGTTGTCCGCTTATAGCGTTAGAATCCCCAACTGCTAGGGGTGGTATCCCAAGGGCGGCTCCGTGTTAACTGGCGTTAACACATCCTAGCCTCCCACCTATCCTGTACAAAGCAGTCAAGAATTCAGCACCAAGCTGCAGTAAAGCTTCACAGGGTCTTTCCGTCTTGCTGCTGCTACCCTGCATCTTCACAGGGTCTGCAATTTCACCGTGCCCCTCCCCGAGACAGTGTCCCAGTCGTTACGCCTTTCATGCAGGCCACAACTTACGTGGCAAGGAATTTCGCTACCTTAGGCAGTACCCCCATATATCGCTATATGGACTGGACCATATCTTCTAATACCTTTAAGGTATTAGTCCGGCGTATGGTCTCTGAGGATTTTCTCTACAATCTCGTTAAGCGACTTACTTCGCTTTTTACCCTTTCCGGCTGAATTCATCGCATAAGCCTTCTTGACTATGCGGATCATACCTTCAGGGCGCAAATGTTCCTTGCTTTCTAATGCATTAACTATTTCTTTAAATTTACGTATTTCTTCTTTTTTAGTAGAAAAGGCCATATACTTTTCTAAAAAAGGTATTACCTTCTCTTTTAAACTTCTTCTACAGGTAATAGCAAATACCATTACATTTTCATTTCCTGGTTTATTATAAATTCTTCCTGTTCCAAAAATTTCTTTAGCCATTTTTAATAATGATATTCCTTTTTTATGTTGATATATATAAAACTCAGGATCTACAAAAAATCCGAATTTAGATGCTTTATGTTCTTTAATTGATACACATAAACTTCCTTCTCCTTCTATAACTCCAGCAAGGAACCATTTTTTTGCCTCGATTGTAGAGAATCTTTCCTGCTGATTACCTGCACCCAATGCTTTTTCACCTCCTCGGTAGCATGGGATACACCAGGCGTCCCAGCATATAGCCGGATTTTATAACGGCCGTTTTGGTAGCTCTAAACAACCGTTATAGTTACGGCCGCCGTTTACCCGGGCTTAGGCTCAGACCTTCGCAGGTTTACACCCGCTAAGCCCTCACCTTAACCTTCGGGCACCGGGCAGGCGTCAGCCCCTATACATAGCCTTACGGCTTAGCAGAAACCTGTGTTTTTGTTAAACAGTCGCCAGGACCGCTTAGCTGCGACCCTCTGTCATCAGAAGAGATCTTCTGATAACCAGAGGGCACCCCTTCTCCCGAAGTTACGGGGCCAATTTGCCGAGTTCCTTAGGGAGGGTTCTCACGCACGCCTTAGCATACTCTGCCCATCCACCAGTGTCGGTTTCCAGTACGGGCTGTATATACCTCCAGTTTGGTCTTTTCTTGGACATCAGCTCACCTAGTAGCCCCTAAAAGGGACGTCCTTCTTCGGCTTACGCCTACGAACCGAGCATACCACCAGCCCGTAAGGCTTAACTGATGCCGCAACCAAACTTTCAACAGTATATACAGGGGACGGAATATTAACCGTCTGTCCATTCGGCTACCCCTTTCGGGTTGACCTTAGGTCCCGCCTAACCCAACGCTGACGAACATAGCGTTGGAAACCTTGGATTTGCGGCGGACAGGATTCTCACCTGTCTTTACGCTACTCATGCCTGCATTCGCACTTCCTTACCCCATCATCCGAGCTTACGCTCTAAACTTCATTGGTAAGGAACGCTCCCCTACCGCTTGTATTTAATAAAAATACAAGCCCGTGGCTTCGGTACTGAGCTTAGCCCCGCTGAATCTTCGGCGCATTCTCTCTCGACCAGTGAGCTATTACGCACTCTTTAAAGGATAGCTGCTTCTAAGCTAACCTCCTGGCTGTCTTTGAGAGAACACTTCCTTCCCCACTTAGCTCAGATTTGGGGACCTTAGCCGACGATCTGGGCTCATTCCCTCTCGACTATGGACCTTATCGCTCATAGTCTCACTGCCCCATAGTAATACAGTATTCGGAGTTTGTCGAGGTTTGGTAGGCTGTTAACCCCCTAGCCTCAACAGTGCTCTACCCCTGTATTACCAACTTAGGGACGCTGCGCCTAGACGCATTTCGGGGAGAACCAGCTATCACGGAACGCGATTGGCTTTTCACCGCTATCCCCACCTCATCGGACGGTTTTGCAACACCGAACCGTTCGCGCCTCCCAACGGTTTTAACCGCTGTTCACACTGGGCAGGGATAGATCGTTCCGTTTCGGGTCTGCCGCTAGCGACTATTAGCCCTATTCAGACCAATCGCTTTCGCTACGGCTCCGGGTATAACACCCCTTAACCTTGCCACTAGCGACAACTCGCAGGCTCATTAGGCAAAAGGCACGCTCTCAAGCGCTTACCATCCCGTAAGCTACTCTCGAACGGTTTGTAGGTCCGCAATTTCAGGTCCTATTTCACTCCCCTACCCGGGGTACTTTTCAGCTTTCCCTCACGGTACTTGTTCACTATCGGTCGCAAGGAGTATTTAGCCTTGGAGGATGGTCCCCCCAGATTCGCACAGGGTTTCACGTGCCCCGTGCTACTTGGGAATATTATCCAGGTTAATCTATTACTTTTCGTATACGGGGCTTTCACCCTCTATGGCGAGCCATTCCAGACCTCTTCTACTAAGTAATAGATTAAACCCGAAAGCCTGGCAGAGCTTTCCGATAATATCCCACGACCCCGCTACTACAACGGCTGCCACCTTTAACATAGTAGCGGTTTAGGCTCTTCCCCGTTCGCTCGCCGCTACTAAGGGAATCTCATTTTGATTTCTTTTCCTGATGCTACTGAGATGTTTCACTTCGCATCGTTGTTCAAGCTCCTAATAAGGAGCAGGTTTCCCCTTCGGAGACACCCGGATCACAGCTTCCTTACCAGCTCCCCGAGCATTTCGGCGGTTAAGGAACCGTCCTTAATTCTCCTTGCGCCAAGCCATCCATTACGGACCCTTACTAAATTATGATTACTTACTATTCACTTATCCCTATCTCTATTTTAATGAGGATAGCTAACAAAATAGGTTTTAATTTAAGACCTTTAGAAAGGAGGTGATCCAGCCGCACCTTCCGGTACGGCTACCTTGTTACGACTTCGCCCTCCTCACCGTTCTTTTCCTAAGCCCTTATCAGGCCTTCAGAAAAAAACGACTTGGGTGGCGTGACGGGCGGTGTGTACAAGACCAGGGAACGTATTCACCGCGGCGTGGCTGATCCGCGATTACTAGCGATTCCGGCTTCATGCAGGCGAGTTGCAGCCTGCAATCTGAACTGAGCCGAGTTTTCTAGGATTTGCTCCACCTCGCGGCTTCGCTTCCTTCTGTACTCGGCATTGTAGCACGTGTGTAGCCCAGGGCATAAAGACCATGAGGACTTGACGTCATCCCCTCCTTCCTCCGACTCGTCGCCGGCAGTCCCCTTAGAGTGCCCACCGTTAATGTAGCAACTAAGGGCAAGGGTTGCGCTCGTTACCGCACTTAAGCAGACACCTCACAGCACGAGCTGACGACAGCCATGCAGTACCTGTGCTAGCCGATGTGAGTTACCCCACATCCACCCTCACCTTTCAGCAAGGGCTTATGCTAGCATGTCAAACCCTGGTAAGGTTCTTCGCGTTGCATCGAATTAAACCACATGCTCCACCGCTTGTGCTGGTCCCCGTCAATTCCTTTGAGTTTCAGGCTTGCGCCCGTACTACCCAGGCGGAGTGCTTAATGGGTTACCTGCGGCACGGAGTGTTACACCCCACACCTAGCACTCATCGTTTACAGCCAGGACTACCCGGGTATCTAATCCGGTTTGCTCCCCTGGCTTTCGTCCCTCAGTGTCAGGAACAGGCCAAACAGGCAGCTTCCTCACTGGTGTTCCTCCCGATATCTACGCATTTCACCGCTACACCGGGAATTCCCCTGTTTTCTCCTGCCCTCGAGCTAAGCAGTATTAGTAGAAATACTGACCTTGAGAGTCAGGCTTTATCTACTAACTTACCTAGCCACCTACGGACCCTTTACGCCCAGTAATTCCGGATAACGCTTGGGACCTACGTATTACCGCGGCTGCTGGCACGTAGTTAGCCGCCCCTTCCTCTGGAGGTACAGTCATCATCGTCCCTCCTGACAGCAGTTTACACCCCGAAGGGCTTCATCCTGCACGCGGGATTGCGTGGTCACCCTTTCGGGCATTGCCTACGATTCCCCACTGCTGCCCCCCGTAGGGATAGGGGCCGTGTCTCAGTCCCCTTGCGGCCGGTCACCCTCTCAGGCCGGCTACCCGTCGTAGCCTTGGTGAGCCATTACCTCACCAACTAGCTGATAGGACGCAGGCTCCTCTTCAAGCGGATTACTCCTTTTCTTATAAGGCACAACGCCTTATAAGAATATGGGGTATTAGCCTCAGTTTCCCAAGGTTATCCCCCACTTGAAGGTAGATTACCCGCGCGTTACTCGCCCGTTCGCCGCTCCGTACTAGACCCGAAGGCCTAGCCGATCGCACGACTTGCATGTGTTAGGCATCCCGCTAGCGTTCATCCTGGGCCAGGATCAAACCCTCCACTAACTTTACTAAATTCTTTAGTAAAGTAAAAAATATGCTAACCTATTTTATTAGCTACCCTCTATTTTTTATTTCTCCTCTTGGCTCCCCCTTTTTCAGGGGTCCATTAATATATTTATACTTTACCCTATATAATTCCTTTCAATATTTTTTAATTTTTAATATAAATTTTATTGATTTTTATCAATTTTTTATATTCTTTAAATTTTTTTTTATATTCTTTTCAGATTTTTTCCCATTTTCTTAACTTCCTTTACTACCTTAATATACAATTTTAATATACAATTGCTTTATCTAATTGATAATAATCTATTATTCCACCATTATAATTTATATAAAATTTTAACTGCTTATAAGTATTAACATCAACAGTATAAATATTAGCTTCAACTACAGAATCATTTAGATTAGAACTACCAAAATTAATAACAGAATCACTAAGATTATAAGGAACATTTTTTATAATAACTCTTCCGTTAGTTAAAGTATAGAACCTAACAACATATGAATCAGCTACATAAACACTTCCATATAAATATTCGTAATTAACTTTATTTACAAAAATGTTTAAAGTAGAAATAAAAACTAAAAAACTAAAAATAACTCCTAACAATAAAAAAGAAATAATTAAAATATTACCCATTCCTTTTTTATTAAATACAAAATAATTCACAAGGTAACTAATTTTTAAATCATTTTTTAAAATTCTCATAATTACCCACACTAATTAGACTATCCTTTCTATATCCCTATATTATAGTTATAAAAAATTAATAAAATTTCCTTTAAACTTAAATAATAATACAAAAATTAACTAATTTCCAGATATTTCAAAAAATAAATAATAACAAAATCTAAACACAAAATTTAAAATAAATTCCTTACTTAATTCCCTATCACTAAGAAAAATATCAGGCATTATTTTCTCATGCGGTTCCAAATTAGTATCGAAATTCAAAAAAGAATTAGTATATAAAACAGTAAAACTATTAACATCTAAATTTGCTTGGATAAAAGGTTTTCCATAAGAAAAATCCCCCAATACAATTCCCCTCCTTTTTAAAACTCCAGAAACTACCTCAGAAGAACTAGCAGTCATATCATTTTGAACTACAAAAACAATAGCATCCTTAAAATAATCTTTATAATCCTCTCCACTATAATAATTTACACTTTTATTTTTATAGTGAATAGTAAATAAATAACTTTTAGGTGGGTAAAATAAATTAATAAAAAATGAAGCAGTATATAAACTACCACCAGTATTGTCTACTAAATCAATAACAACTATTTTTTTTAAGTCCTTATATTCATCTTTATAATAACTAAACAAATAATCTCTAAAATACTTATAATATCCTATAGGAAAATAGTAAATTTTTATATAGTAAATCAAAAAATCATTTTTCTTAATTAAAATTATATTTATCTTATCTTCTAAGCTCGCTTCCTCTTTATCATTAAAATATTTTTGACTAAAAATATTTCTTTTATAGATTTTTAAATAACTATCATTTGAATAAAAATAAAGCGTATTTTTAAATATTTCATCAATTTCATCAAAAGTATAATTTTTTTTAGCAAATAATTCCTCTATTTTTCTTTTAAAAATATCATATAAATTCTGTTTAATAAAAATATCCTCCTGATATATTCTTCTTATAGCATATAAATAATTAGAAACATATTGCTTAAATTTGCTATTATCCTCATTACCACCATAAGAAAAAACAAAAAAAATTACATAAAAAAATAAAAAAAATGAAAAATACCGTTTTTTGTGTATACTTTTAAAAAAAACTAATCTAAGCATCAAAAGTAGAACTCCTTTTTTATTAATCAAACATAAAATAGTAATTCTCTAATTTAAATTCTAATAAAAATACCTGTTATAATATGTATAGCCTGATTCCCTTCAAGTTTGTAACTATCAGGAGCAGAATAGTTATCACCTATAGCACTACTCCATTCCTCAAACCAGCAAGAATTATCTTCTTTTCCTTGTTGAATATAATCGTTCCAAAAACTTCCATTGTCTTCCTCATCATAAGAATCATATCTTCCACTATAATCATCCACCATAATCATCCCCTCCCACCATAATCATCCCATCCATAACTTCCATAGCCATATCCCCCTACCGTAATCATACCCACCATAGCTTTCATAATCGTATCTACCATAATTCTCATAATCATAATTACCATAATTAGATCTACTACTATAATCATTCACAAATCATTCACATCATATTCACCATTGTATCCGCCACTACTATAACTACCGCCACCATCATAACTTCTACTATAACTGTTTACATAATTTACCAAATAATTACTATGATTATTATTTAGAAGATAATAAGAATATTGCCAAAACTAATACTATAAAAAATACAAACATGACAAATAAAGCCAATCCACCTATTAATAACCCTAACCATATCTTATTATTACCTAGCATATTATTATTCAGCACATCTTTAACCCCCTTTTATTTTTCCAAAAAAAACGCCTACTTATAGTATATTAATTTTCTTCAAAAATTATTAATTTTTTTCAAAAATAAAACAAAAATTCTAAAAAATTTAATATTTTTTGCATTTTTAACAATTTGGCACTACTTTAGTTTTTTTTACAATTCAATTTAAAAAATAATAAAAAAAATTAAAGAAAATATTATATTATCTTTCAATTCTATATTATCTTATTTTTTGACCCAACTTATTAAAAGTAACATCTTGTCCAAATACTATATAAATACTATTACCATAGGGGCCATAATCATCCACATTAAATCTCCCATCCCACGCTTCAGAAGAACTATAATAATTATCTCCTATTTTTACTATATAATCATAACCATAATAATACCGATAAAGTCCTATATCTACATAGTCAGCATAATATCTATCATAATAAAATTTAGAATAAGCACCATAATAACCATCATTAACATAAACAGTTTTATCATGGTAGCTATCATTATAAGCACTAAAATGTACATAAGCAGAATCATTCCAGTCATAAGAACCCAACCATTCAATATTTCCATTCCTATTTCTCAGAACTTTTACATATAAAAACTTATAATTATTATTAGTAGTAGTTGTAGTTGGATAAGTATTAGTAGTTGTGGTAGTGAAAGGATCAGTTGTAGTAGTGAAAGTAGGAAAAAAAGTAGTAGAAGTATCAAAAGTAGGCAAAGGAGGGAATCCACCACCACCCCCACCACCACTACACGAAATAACAATATACATTAAAAAAACAAAAAACAATCCAGATATAAATATTAAATTTTTATATTTATTAAACATAAATTTTAGCCCTCATACATTTAATTATAAAAATAAGAATACCTATAATTATTTGTAAAAAAGATGTTAAAATTTAAGTAAGTAATTAAAGATAGAAAGAAACTGAGAAACTCCAATATTAGCAGCTAACTCAGTTTTAACTATATTTTCAATATAATCAAATCTTAGAATAAAAGTACTATAATTTTTAAAGATATTAATTTCTTTATCAGAAAACCCCCCTTCAGGACCAATTATTATACAAATCCTAAATTTTTCTTCTTCTATATCCTTAAGTAATTTACTTTTTTTAGCAGAATCTTTAAAAATACAATAAACTTCATCTAATTTAAAAAAGTCAGAAATAGCTAAATTAGTATAAGGATGAAAAACAATAACCCAATTATAAAATTTTAAATGTTCTACAAATTCTTTAAAATTACTCAAAAATTTAACATTAACAGAGTAATACTTACTAACATAAATAGTATTCCAAAAAACAATGTCCCTAATTTTATCTACTTTTTTTTCCAATTCATATATATTTGAAATCATATATTCAGAAGGGAAAAAATAAATAGTATCTATAGGTAATTGTACAACATTAGCTAATAAATCATTAAAATATCTATTTTTAGGAGGTACAATATATAAATTAATAATCAAATTATTAAGTCTAATATTTTCTATTTTTTTTACCTTAACCTCAATAAAATTTTGATACTTTTTTTTAGTGTTAGAAGTAAATCCCTTAAGTTCTCCTAATACATATTTACAGTAATTTATGTAATTAAGAGAATCAAAAATAATTAAATTATCCTTATGTTTTAATCTTAAAGAATTTTTAAGATAATTAAACACTTCATAATGAATTTCAAAAGAATAAATGCTTTCTTCCTGAAGTTCAGAATTTATCTCAGCAAAGATAGAGACCTTGTGCTTGGGGAAATTCTCAATAATCACAGTATAAAAAATAATGGATGGAGCCGAGGGGATTTGAACCCCTGACCTTCTCGGTGCAAACGAGACGCTCTCCCACTGAGCTACGACCCCTTACTACTCTTTAACTATTCAACAAAAATTTTATTCTCCCTCCTATATTTTACTTTCTATATAAGCTCCTTTTCAATTATCTTCAAAAATTTTCAAATGTAAATTATAACCATCTTAAAAATTTTCCCTTAAAGAATTATAAATGTTTATATATTTAAACTTATATATTACAATCATACCTTATAACATATTAAAAAGAAAGGTAATCTCACTTATATAAAGGTAATCTCACTTATATATTGAATTCTTAAACTATAAACCAATATAGAAAAATAAAAAATTAAATAATACACGAACTTAATACGACTTTTAATATATTTTAATATATTTGATTAATATAACTAATGATAATAACAATAGATGGACCAGTAGCAAGTGGAAAAACTACTATAGGCTTTCTATTAGCCAATAAACTTTCTCAAATATATAACAAAAATTTTTATTTCCTTGATACAGGATTAATATATAGAAGATATACTTATTTATTTTTATATCAAAAAACAACTTTTAATACAAAGAAACCTATTAAAGATGTAAATTATTTCAGTGATTTATTAATAACCAATATAACTTTACAAGAAATTGAAGAAAAAAATAAATACTTATTTACAGAAGAAATAGCAATAAACACTTCAAAATTAGCTACCAAAAAAAAAATTAGAAATTACCTAAATAAAATACAAATAGAATTAGTTGATTCTAAAGATACAGTAGTAGTAGGTAGAGATAGCGGAACGGTAGTTTTTAAAAATGCTGATTTTAAATTTTTTTTATATGCAAGCAATTATATAAGAGCTTTAAGAAGGTATAATCAGTACAAACAAAAAAATCCCGATATTTTAAAGAACCTATCCTTTCATGAAATATTAATCAAAATAATAAAAAGAGATGAACAAGATAAAAAAAGGAAATATGCTCCTTTACCAAATGTTAATAATTTAGCAAAAGATTTTATCTTAATAAATACCAATAATCTTACCATTGAAGAAACTTTAAATAAAATCATTTCATATATCACCATAAAAAATAAAATTATTTAATATATATAAAACATAAAGCTGTTTAAAAAATATTACATATTTATAGTAAAGTCATAAAAAAATAATTAAAAAAAAATGGGTAAAAAAGAGTGAGAATAAGGAGAAAACAATTACTTTGGGGTTATAAATATTGGTAATGTAAAAGATTTTAAAAAGAAGTTGGAAGAAATTGGTATACCTGTTAACCAAGACGCCATTTCCAGTTCCCTTTTTGAAGACATAAAAAAAGATGGATCAAAAATTAATACTCTCATTGGCGTTAAAAAATTCATTGAAGGTTGGGATACCTGGAGAGTATCTTCTATGGGACTTCTGAATATAGGTAAAGGACAAAGACCACAGATAATTCAGCTATTTGGTAGAGGAGTAAGATTGAAAGGAAAAGATATGACACTTAAAAGAAGCGGAAAAGA
>Ga0197142_1001856_pt1 | contig 19057 bp, 13 predicted proteins | sample GBS60_MetaG_FD_148614 | JGI IMG/M metagenome (GOLD analysis project Ga0197142, IMG submission 148614) | Sediment microbial communities from Great Boiling Springs, Gerlach, Nevada, United States - GBS 60_MetaG | ecosystem: Environmental > Aquatic > Thermal springs > Hot (42-90C) > Sediment... | reverse complement strand
GACTCATATTCTTGCCGAGCGCGCGCTCGACATTTTGACACCCGAAAGGCAACCACAAGTAGCAGAAAAGATGGGATTTCAAAACCATCTTGATTTCATGTCTGCTTACTACCGACACGTTCATCAAATTAGGAGAGTCTACCACAAGGTTACTTCTGCATGCCTTGAATTAGACTTGGAATTCGAGCCTGGCATTTTTGCTCGCGACGAACGACTATACATCCGCGATTTCGACATTCCTCAGCGCAATCCCGATGCGTTAATTAGAGTTTTTATCCATGCCCAGTCCTACAATCTGCAAATAGGACGCGAAGCATCAAACTTAATTACGTCAAGCGCACATAACTTGCAAGTTACAACTCAAGCTTCCCAAGAGTTTCTGAACGTGCTTGCGCATCCGAACGCGATTGGAGCAATACGCTCAATGGTTGAAACCGGCGTTCTCCAAGCCATAATTCCGGAGTTCGATCAGCTCATTTATACAATTCCGACGGATTTGGTACACAAATTCACCGTAGGAGAGCACAGTCTACGAGCAGTTGAACAACTACAAGCATTGCGCTGCGAATCTAACGAGCAGTTTGCAGGCGCTTTCTCACGCGTCCGAAACCCAGAGACACTCGTATTAGCCACTCTGCTTCACGATATTGGCAAACTTGATCCGTCGCGCCCGCATGCCAAGTCGGGAGCTTCAACAGCAACAAAAATTGCCGCACGACTCGGCATGTCCAAAAGAGCCTGCGCTGAAATCGGCTTCTTAGTAAGAAATCATTTGCTGATGACCGAAACTGCCCGTTTGAGAGATTTGGCCAGACCTAAAACCATTCGAGACTTTGTATCAGTGGTCAGGGACCAACGCTTGCTGGATATGCTGTTTTTGCTTACTGTAGCCGATATCCGCGCTCTTGGAAATCGAAACTGGAGTAGTGTACAAATACGCTTCCTTTTGGAACTGCACGAACGTGCCACTGCAGCAATTCGATCACCTACCCTCTCGGCTGATGTTACGTCTTATTTAAGTCGCCACCATAACCGTATCCGCCAAGAACTCAGTCTGTCAGATTTGTCGCCAGATGAAATCGACGAACACTGTGCATCTATGCCCATTAGCTACCTGCTGAACACACCAATGGAAGAAATTGCGGCGCATATCGATTACGTTCGATCTGTTCGAAACGGCATACCCGTGGTAGAACTCAAAGATGATCCTACAGGTCACTTCACAATACTCACCATAGTGACAGTAGATAGACCGGGTCTGTTAAGCGAAATCGCAGGCGTATCTTACGCGCTCGCAATCGACATCCACGCAGCTCAAGTATTCACCAGATGCGCTTCAGATAATATCGCCATCGATATACTCTACATCGATTCCGATGGTTACCGACTCTCCCAAACGGAAAAGCGACAGCTTGAAAATGTACTCATAAGTGTTATCTCAGGCGAAATTCACGTTGATGAATTACTTACACGCAGGCGAAAGAGCTGTTCTAAACTTCAAACAAGCGCAAATGTAAAAGTGCTCGAAGATGTTTCCGAACACGATACCGTTATAGAAATACGCGCAACTGACAGACCCGGTCTTCTATACTACCTTACCCGCAAAATGTCCGAGCTAGGTTGGAACATTCACAGTGCTCGAGTTGCTACCTGGAATCACGAGGCAAGGGACGTATTCTACGTTACCGACCGTACAAACAACAAGCTCAACCCTAGACAAATAGAAAGACTATCTAAGGCTTTAAGATCACATGACCATCGCGCACATAGCGACGGTCGTTAGCGCCCTAATCCTCTATAACAGGTATTCGCTTTACATTGGGATCGGTAAAGATGTCGGCCTCGTCTACGCTTGGTGAAGAGAACTCGCTCACTATGGCTCCTTCAGGTCCCGCCTGGAACCAATGCAGTGTTTCTGGTGGAAGTGTGTACTGCTCTCCGGGCCGTAAAACTATCTCGTGAAAAACAGTATAAAACTCGCTCGGTGGCTTAGCTTTAGGCGAAGCTACGGGCTCTCCCGGCACGTACAGGTAGACAACTCCTCGACGACACCTGAAAGTCTCTTGCTTGCCTGGTCGTCCCTGAACCGGCGGATGTTTGTGCTCCGGACATGTCTGATAAGGGAATAGAACAAGTTCTTTTGCACAGTATCGGTCGTTGTTAACGTACGTTATAATCTCAAGTCCCTCGATCTCGAGCCTGCCCAAACCGAAATCGGCTACCTCAAGTTGTTGGGCCTCTTCCGGTGTTATTGCTATACCTGCTTGCTCGAGCATGCTGATAGCTCTACTGCGAGCTTCGTTAACCTCAGAACGTTTCATTTGAGCTAACCTCCATTACATTTGTGTCAATAGTGTGATGGACCGATTGTCTCGAATACTTTGCGCATTTGCAAACAAAATCTGCAATTAACAATTAGTGTCCTTGATTAGCAATTACTTCATGCCCATGCGTGTAGTCGCATACTTGAGCGCATATTCCGCGGCCACCAACCCTTATCGGAGACCTTATATCTTAATCATCTCAGGAATTTGATTCCGTTCGTGTAAAAAACAAAGATAATCAGCTTCTCGCCATATAAACGAAAATATCAGGCGCATCATTAGTAATGCTAATCACAAGTGAACCGTTGTCCCCACCCAATCGAAACGGAATTTCCTACACCAGTTGCGAGCCAGTCGTATACTTGTGAATCTTCTCGGTAAAATCTCTTCACCACTGACCTCACTAGTAGGTACGCGAGTAGTTGAGGGATTGGGATAGGTCGATAGTTCTTATCTCTGCTCCTTGGAACTCGGACATTTGCTTGGCTCTGTTATGCACACTCGTTTTTAAGACAGTTTACTCATCATCAAGACAAAGTCCTCCTATCCTGTACACGCAAGTCAACTTCCCTTTTTCCAGCTACTGGATCCCTATTAACCTCCACAGAACAATCTGCTAACATGAGAACCGTCAGGCTTATTTTATTGCAGAGCTATCATTTAATCTGGAGGACTTATGAGTATTGAAGTTGTTAGACCCTTAGCGGGTCAGATATCGGTTTGGATCCAGGAACGTGTTCGTGAAGCCAAAGCAAAAGGTATTGTGCTGGGAATGAGCGGAGGTATCGACTCGTCCGTTGTGGCTGCGCTTGCCAAGATGGCTTGTGGAAACAACGTGCTAGGTTTAATTATGCCCTGCCATTCAAACCCTCGATCGGCAGCCGACGCCCAACTCGTGGCTCGAAAGCTCGGTATTCGCACGCACATAGCCGATTTGACTGCCGCTTATGACGCCCTGGTTTCAAGAATACCTCACTCCGAAGGTATTGAGCTTACAAACGTCCGGCCTCGACTGCGTATGACGGCACTATATTGCGCGGCTCAGGCGATGAACTATTTGGTAGCCGGAACAAGCAACAAGACTGAGCGCATGATCGGCTACTTCACCAAATGGGGAGACGGAGCGTGCGACATCATGCCCATCGCAGGACTGTATAAGCACGAGGTATATCAACTTGCCCGTGACCTCGATCTGCCTGAAGAGATAATTACAAAACCACCTACTGCCGATCTATGGGAAGGTCAAACAGACGAAAAAGAGATCGGTATGACATACGCCGAGCTCGATGCCGTTCTGCAGGGCATAGAAACCGGGGAATTGGCAGGTCTCAATCCGGAATCCGTTAATCGTGTACGCAAGATGATTGCTTCGACTGAACACAAGCGATGCCCTATACCAATGTTTGAGCCGGCATAGGAGGATGGTTTGGATGCGCAGGGTTCTGAGCGGTGCATTTGTAGCGCTTTTTTTTGCGTGTGCTGTTTCACTGCTAGCTCAAGAGATCCCGCCTCCTCCACTCAGAACCGTCATGCCCGACGCTGATTTTCCTGATCAACCAGGTTTGCCGGTATCGCCTTCAGGAATCCAGTCTGTTCCTCAGATTCCCGCTCCAGAAGGCAGAATTCCTTCCCCAGTTGCGCCATCTGAGCTACCAAGCCGCTATACTCCTCCGCCACCCGAACCCTCGGTATCGGAAGCACCCGGCGAGTTTGCTCAGGTTGAAGCAGACCAAGTGCGTACGACTCTTGAAAACGGCGAACTTGCCCTTACCATAGCCTCTGGAAATGTGAGAGTTAGGTTCAGAGACGCGCTGGTTACCTCTCAACACGCCCAAGTTGATTATAGAACAGATACCGCAACATTCGAAGGCAATGTTGTATTGCGAATCGGCGTTCAAGAATCACGCGGAGAACGGTTTACCTTGAACTTAAGAACCCGAGAGTGGACCGGCCTGGAAGCCTCGACCACAATTGGGCCAAGGTTCGCTCGCGGTTGGCTTCGAGCACCAGTATTTGCACAGGCTGATCGATTGCAAGGAATCGGGCAAAGACAGATACACGCATTTAGTGTCGAAGCAACGACGTGCAATCTGACCATGCCTCATTATGAGTTCGTATCCAAGTCAGTTTCTGTTTATCCGAACAATAAAATTATATTGAGCAAAGTCACTTTGTATGCACTTGGACGGAAACTTTTTACGATACCGCGCATGGTAATACCGCTGAGGCAGATACAAAGAAATCCAAACGTTATCCCGCAAGTTGGCCAGAGTGAAGAGGAAGGTTTTTTCTTAAAAACGGCTTATTCGTATCTGGGCACTCGAAATCAGGTCGGTTCGCTGCTTCTGGACTTGATGTCTAAAAAAGGTATCGGTAAGGGTGTTCAACACTCCTGGCAATTTGCTAACGCATCTGGTGAAGCTAGCTTTTACCAGATTTTCGATCGCACTATCGACCGGAACACGCTAACCGGCAGGCTTACGCATACTCAACTTTTAGGTTCTGTTCGAGCCAATATATCGACCGATTTCCGCTCCAACAGTTATTTGTATGCGCCCGACAGCAAGACTCTGGTGAATAGTCTGACTCTCAGCCGAAATCGACCCGGAGCTATCACTTCTCTTGCAATAACGCAAAATATTAATAGCGCCTTTGTCCGCACTTCGAATCTGACAGCGTATATGCGCCACAGACAGCTTTTCGACCAAGATACATCGCTCGACGCAGGCCTCGATTATACTGCGTTCACCAGCACAGCTACACAAGCAAGATTGACTTCGCAAATGCTTTTCTCCAAACACGAAGACAAATTCGACTGGAGTATCTCCGCTCAAAAGCTAAACGATTTGAGTGACGAGGCATTCGCAGGAAAAGGCATCTTCGCCGGAATTGAGAAGCTGCCCGAAATCGGAATCGTCACAGATACAAAGCGGTTGAAAGGACTGCTGCCGTTCGATATTCCCGCTAGGCTTAGAATAACTAACGGCCAATATGTAGAACTTCCTTCGAACACCAGTCTGAACCGAACATTTTTTGAATTATCTACTCCTGTCAAACGCCGCGACCTTACGGATACATGGAGCCTGGCTTTTGGAACAGGGTTTAGGCAATACTTCTATAGCGACGGTACTGCGCAGTATTCATTCGATGCTAACACGGAGTTGTCTAAGCAGCTCGGGCCGAAATCTTCGCTTGACCTTACCTATCGCTATCAGATGCCAAGAGGCTTTACACCATTTCGATTCGATTTCGTGGGCAGATACAACATTGCCACTCTGGGCATTAATTATCAAGATAACAGTAAAGTGCGTTTCAGTTTGCTGACCGGCTACAATTTTGAACAGCCACAATTCCCTTGGCAGGATATAACCTTCCGCCTCGCGTTACAACCGACAAATAGTCTGCTACTCTATACTTCCACAGGTTATGATATTAACAGGTCACAATGGCGAACTCTTATCAACCAATTGCGAGTCCGCGCTGGCGATAGGTTTAGACTAGACGTCGGTACAAGATATGATACGATACGAAAAGAACTTGCGGCCGGTCGATTTTTCTTGGATACGTCAATAGACAGATTGACACGTCTACAAGCAGTAGCTTCATATAACGGTTTCACCCGTAGCTTCGATTACTCCGGCATAATGCTCACTCGTGACCTACATTGCTGGGAAGCATCGGTAATTTACACCAAACAGACAGGGTTCTTTGAGAGTCAAAGTGTTATGCTGAATCTACGAATCAAGGCTTTCCCAATGTTTCATGACTTCGGAGTTGGTGCTTTCGGTCAAGCTCTAGATGCAAGTGTCGGACAAGTTTATTAGGCAGCAAAAGTGAATCGCCCTCTACTTGTTGTGTGCCTGATTGCGACTTTTGAGTTTCAGAATAGCATCCTTCTTGACAAGTCATGAGTCGCAGGAGCATACTTTTTGACGTGGGGCATGTATTTGCCAACAGCAGGAACGTATTAAGGGTACTAGCAAAGGCTTTTTATTTTGTTTGCAATGGTCTATTCCGTGTATCCTAATAGATCATTGCTATAAAAGACGAAACACCGCGGATTTTGCCGCCTTATTTGTTTAGTTGATAAACTTTTAGCAGCAAATCGATATAATTCTGCACTCATCGTAGTAATCTTATACTTATAAAGTTGTGGCTTGGAGGATCGAGACTTGCGCAAAGCGATACAATTTGGCGCTGGAAATATTGGACGTGGTTTTACAGGACAGCTATTCAGCGAGTCTGGTTTTGAGGTAGTCTTCGTAGACGTGGTGCCAGAACTGGTAAAAATGCTTAATGAGAGGCGATCTTATCCTATCAGGATTGCTTGTGAAAATCCCTGGACTGTTACGGTTAGAAACGTGCGAGCAGTGGACGGCCGAGACATAGAAGCCGTCGCCAACGAAATTCGCACTGCGACACTAATGTGCACTGCTGTCGGAGTAAACGTGCTTCCTAAGGTAGCTCCCACAATCGCAGAAGGCGTCAAGGCAAGAGCCAACGCGGACGTGAAAGAGCCAATTAACATTATAATCTGCGAGAACCTGCAAAACATGGCCGAGTTTCTCAAGGGAGAAGTCCAAAAACACCTGCCAGAAAGTTATCACGATTACTTAGAAGACAAGATCGGATTCGTCGAGAGCGTAGTTGGCCGAATGGTTCCAGTTATGACAGAAGAACAAAAGGCAGAGGATCCTTTGTTAGTTGTAGTGGAGCCTTATAAACACCTGCCGATCTCAAAAGCTGGAATCAAAGGCGATTTTCCCGAGATCGCAGGAATCGAATTGGCAGATAACTTTCAGAGCTTTGTCGACCGCAAGCTGTACACGCACAACGCAGGACACGCTGTGGCAGCATATCTGGGCTATCTACGCGGATACCATTATGTATATCAGGCGATTAATGATGAAAAGATCAACGTAACCGTGCGTGCAGCAATGGCTGAAACAGGTGAAGCGTTGATCAAAAAATACGGGCTTGATCCGGTCAAACATCAAGCACATATCGAAGACCTCATATCTCGGTTTGGCAATATTGCATTAGGAGATCAGGTCTCACGGGTAGGAGGTGATCCTCTTCGCAAGCTGGGCCCTAATGACAGACTTGTCGGTGGTGCTAAACTGTGCCTGGAATACGATATTTTCCCTACAAACTTGTGCAAGGCAATAGCTGCTGCGCTTAGGTTTGATCCGCCTGGAGATCCTACCGCACCAAAGGTGCAAGCAATGGTTCGCGAATTAGGAGTTGCTGGAGCACTTAGGGAAATCAGTAATCTGGCCGAAGACTCCGAGATTACAAATGAGGTTGTTCGTCAGTACGAGTTTGTTGCCGAAGAATTTGGAAGAAATTCGGAGTAAAGGCGTATACGTCGTTCTCAGTTAACACAGATCAACTATTCTTATATATTCAAAATCCTAAGGGGGACCGCCGTGTATTATATGCGAGGAGAAATACATCAGCAACCGGAAATAATAGGTAACATCGTTGCCAACGAACGCAAAGCTGTAGCCGAGGCAGCAAGCGAGATTTTGAAGCGAAATGTCTCGTTTATAGTAATAGCAGCACGTGGAACGTCCGATCATGCCGCAATATATGGTAAGTATCTGCTCGAAATCGCGAACGGCTTTCCTGTAGGGTTGGCGGACCCTTCAGTGTTCACTCTCTACAAGTCAAAACTGCAAATGGATCAGTCGTTGGTTATCGGGATCTCGCAATCGGGAGAGGCTGCAGATGTTGCGGAATATTTAGAACAGTCCCGGCAGTTCGGTGCGCTAACGTTGGGTATAACAAACGAACGCGGATCAACTATTACCAAAATAGCTGATCATGTCATATTCTGCAACGCCGGAAAAGAATACGGAGTTGCAGCAACAAAGACCTACACGTCTACCCTCGCAGCATTATACATGCTAAGCGCATTCTTAAACCGTGACGAGTCTCGGCTGGATAAACTCCTTGCTTGTGCTGAAGCAATGAGAACGGTGCTTTCCATCGAGGATTACATCGCTATGAAGGCAGAACGATATAGGTACATGCGTAAAGGACATGTGATCTCGCGCGGGCTAAATTTGTGCACTGCCTTGGAGACAGCTCTAAAGATGGCGGAAACAAGTTACGTTGCCCTTAGAGCTTATTCGGCCGCGGATTTTTTGCACGGACCCATTGCCGCGGTAGACGAAGGCGAACCTTGTTTCATTTGTGCACCGCCGGGTAGAGCTTTCAAGGCGATGTTGGATGTAACCCATCGGCTAAAAGACATAGGCGCCGAAAACGTAATATTGTCAAGTGAGGAAGAAATACTTTCACTAGCTAGAACACCGGTTAAAATTGATATAAAAGTAGATGAGGAACTAAGTCCGCTGGTCTACATTATCCCAGGTCAGCTCCTATCTTACTACCTGGCTATCACTCGAGGTCACAATCCTGACAGACCACGTGGTCTGTCCAAAGTGACAATAACCAAATAATAAGTAACCAAACAAAGAATCGGAAGACCCAAAAACACTCCTCTTGCAATAGAAAATCGCTATTTATCAAACCTATGCGGTTGAAATAAAGTGAGAGATAGCTAATGGCAAACAAGAACCGAGTTATAAATTTGTTCCTGGACCTTGTGCGCATTAACAGCCCATCGGGGCAAGAGCGCGAAATAGCGGATTATTTAAAGGCTAAGCTTTCCGACCTCGGCTTCCGCGTCGAAGAAGACAACGCTGGTTCGAAGATCAACGGTTCGGCAGGTAACATCATTGCGTTCAAAGAGGGAAATACTGTTAATGCGCGAGCGATCTTTTTCTGCTGCCACATGGATACGGTCGAGCCGACTGATAAGCTGAACCTGATCATTGAAGACGACGTCATCAAATCGGACGGCACTACCATACTTGGAGCAGATGACAAAGCGGGCATCGCTGCAGTAATCGAAGGTATTGAGTCTGTTCTGGAAAGTGGAGAACCACACGGTGATATACAGGTACTCTTCGATGTAAGTGAGGAAATCGGCCTTTTGGGCGCTAAAGCCTTGGATATTTCCAAGATAAAGGCGGATCTGGGCTATGTGTTCGATACTCATAAACCCGTCGCCGGAATTACACTAAGTGCGCCGACCCACGAGGTCATCACAGTCGAGATTCAAGGCATAGCTGCACACGCTGGAATTGCACCAGAAAAAGGGGTCAGCGCAATTGTTGCTGCAAGCAAAGCAATCGCTAGAATGAAGTTGGGTCGGATAGACGAAGAAACCACAGCGAACGTAGGGATTATTTCCGGCGGAAAGGCACGGAATATTATTCCGGATCGCGTCACTGTCAAGGGCGAAGCACGTAGCCGCAATGAGAGCAAATTGACCGCACAAGTTGAACATATGAAGCAGATGTTTGAGGAAGAAGCCGCCAAGATCGGTGCAAAAGCTGTAGTTGAAACAGCGAGAGAGTATACAGGGTTTCGCTGGACTGAAAATGATGAAGTAGTAAAACTAGCCGCAGAAGCATCGCGCCGAATCGGTATCGAGCCGTCTTACCATGACGGCGGAGGTGGTAGCGATGCAAACATATTCAACAGTGCCGGAATACCGTGCGTAGTGATAGGTGTAGGCTATGAGAATCCCCACGCTACGAATGAGTTTATCAATATCGGAGACCTATCGAAGGCTGCTGACTACGCGGCAGCACTAGTGCAAACCGCAGCATGTAACCCAAACCTAAAATGACTATACATTATAAGCTTGTGAGAAACTGTACTTCGTCAGGCATGACGAGCAGATTTAAAAAATATCAACCTGTGAGGTTTGCGCTATGTTGACCCGCTCCCGCGGTCGAGTGATATCGGTAGATGCAGCAAGGGGAGATGCTCTTGAACTGACTGTAGACATTGGCGGTGAGCAGAGTAAGGCCATCGCATATGTTAGTCTAGTCGGACCAGTAAGCGCAGAAGACGAAGTCTTGCTGAACACAACTGCAGTAAAGAAGGGTCTTGGCACAGGTGGCTATCACTTCGTCATTGCTAATCTTAGCTCGCCCGAAAACGGAGAAGATGACGCTGGGCACATTGTAAAAGCGCGATACACTCCCGTGCAGCACAGTGTTCTTTCTGTGGAAGAAGAAGATTCTCCAGAACACGTAAGTATAAAAGAGTTCCAGTCGTTGGATGGCATACCTGTAATAATCGGACAGCTCCACAGCCAATTGGCGCCTGCCGCAGCCGCTGTGAAGCGTCTAACACGTCCTAACGCTCGTGTAGCTTATGTAATGACCGATTCCGCAGCCTTGCCACTGGCTTTCAGCCGCAATGTTTATGAGCTTCGCAACAAGGGCTTGCTAGATACAACGATCACTATCGGACAGGCATTCGGTGGCGAAATTGAAGCCGTCAACATATATACGGGATTAATTGCGGCAAAGCAGGTGGCCAAAGCAGAAGCGGTGGTTGTCTGTCCGGGACCAGGCAATGTAGGCACCGGAACTACTTACGGATTCTCATCGATAGAACAAGGAGAAATCGTAAACGCTGTAAATATACTCGGCGGCACAGCAATAGCAATAGCGCGTATCAGTTTTGCAGATCCGCGTCCACGTCACCAAGGCCTAAGCCACCATACCATTACCGCACTAGGTCAGGTAGCTCTCACGAAATGCACGCTTGTGCTTCCGATGACAGATCAAATGCGATTGCTGACAATACAAGAACAAATCGCTCACAGCGCCATTACTTACAAGCACAAGGTTCGTATCCTCGACGGTCGCCCCGGCATCACTGAATTGAAGGACAGAGGTATAAAACTATCTAGCATGGGCCGAAGCTTCGACGAAGACCCTGAGTTCTTTTTAGCCGCTTCCGCAGCTGGAGCACTTGCTGCAGAAATAATTCGAAAGCAACACGAATTTCACTTTTGAGGATATGAAGATATTGGCCTTGCGCGTATTTGCGTTATTATTCTTACTCTACCTGTTGCGACAAACAATGCGTCCGTTATGGAATAGGAATGGAAACCTCCGCCAAGATCAGGATTTTCGTGATCTGTGGAGATAATAGAACTATACTAAGCCTATGGTCGCCCGGCCTTGCTCCAGGTAAGAGTGTTGAAGCGTCGATTAAGATACCTGACTCAGATTGGCCGCGTCGACTAGTGTATCCGAGCGACTTTTCAGTTCGACCTAACGAAAGCTGTTAGGAAGTCTCGTGGACCGGCCTGGTTGCAATTATGATTACAACGCAAACTGGCAAGAATGCTTAGTCCGGATTCTGTTGCTTTTCGTGCTGCCCGTTGCCATGCCCAAATGGAAAACTTAATCGAACGGATTTTCCCCAGGGTACAACATTGTCTTGGGTAATGGGAAATTGATGTCGTCCACACCCATCAGCTTAAGCGCATCAAAAAGTACCTTACCACAGTGGGCAAATCCTACCGCCCCGTGATGCGGGAACCGTTTGCCAATAACAACATGGCGGTAGAATCGCGCAAAGTTCGGAATTGCGAAGACTCCAATACCTCCGTGGCTCTGGCAATCGATGTCAAGCACGTGCCCCTCAGCAATGTAGCTAACAAGTCGATTATTGATGTCTCCCTGCAATCTAAAAAAGGTAGTCGGGCCTGGACGTATTTGTCCATCGAGCGTGCCCCGTGTAATGCTGGGCGGTGTGCCGGGCTCTTCCATTAGCCGCTTCATAATGACCTGATACTTCATAGAACAGTTCTTCATACAGCAGCTTGGCGTGTTTCCACAGTGGAAACCCATGAACAGGTCTGCGGCTTCAGCTCCTTTGAAGTCCATATCTGGTGTGAGCATATCAGCCGGCACAGTATTATTGATGTCCAGTAATGTGACCGGATAGTCGGTTGCCATTGCACAGCAAAACTCGCTTAGAGCACCATAGATGTCTACTTCGCACGCTGCCGGTACGCCTCTAGACGCCAGACGTGAATTGACGTAGCATGGCACGAACTCGAAAGCCGGCTCGAACGAAGGCCAGCATTTGTTCGCAAACGCCGCATATTTCCTCGAGCCAAGGTTATCTTCCATAAATTTGAGCAATGTGGCCTCGAACCGTGCAAGCTTCGGCAGTAGATCAGGATAAGTATTCCCCTCTCCCAACTCCTCCGCCATATCTTTGGCTATAGACTCAACCATCGGTGTGTTTTCGTCGAACGACTGATAGAGCCTCAAAAGATCCAACTCGCTGTTTTCCATTACTTCGACCCCAAGGTCGTAGAGCGGCTTGATCGGTGCGTTGCAAGCAAAAAAGTCCTGTGGGCGCGGCCCGAACGTAAAAATCTTGAGATTCTTGACGCCGATAACTACACGAGCCACATCGACAAAGTGTTTGACTTTAAGAGCGAGTTCTTCGGGAAGTCCAATGGGCATTTGCGGAATATAAACCGAAACGCCGCGCAAGGCGAAGTTGTAGGAAGCATTTAGCATCCCACAGTAGGCATCCCCCCTACCTTCGATCAGGTCTTCCTTTGTCTCTTCAGCAGCGCCACAAGCCATCACGGGGCCGTCAAAACGCTGAGCAAATATCGAGAGCGGCCCTTCGGGCCCAAAATTGCCCAAGTATACAACTGCAGCATTACAGCCAACCAATTTCGCTTCATCAATAGCTGCAATTGCATCCGTTTCGTTCTCGATAATTCTATCGCACGCATAAACATTTAGACCGATCTTATTGCAAGCATCGACAAGCTTCGCCGTTCTTGTTCGCGATAGCGAAATTGGAAAACAATCCCGGCTGACACCGACAATTGCTAATTTGATTACTGGTGCATTAGGCAAAGACATATCGTCTATCTCCATATCTAGTTTTTTTATAATATTGTAAAGAATTTCTATCAGGTTACAAAAAAACAAAAGACTTGCCTGCTAGTAATCAACCAAAGCGCACGTCAGATCTCCTCCGCAAACGACTTCGTCACCCACTTTAGACTCAGCTCTTATCTTCCAGATACCGCGACGTGCCGTTATTAGTTCAACTGATGTAACAACTTGGTCTCCCGGCACTACAGGCTTTTTGAATCTAACGTTGTCAATCGCGGCAAAGTAAGCAAGCTTGCCTTTGGCCTCCGGACGCAGCATAAGAAGGTAACAACCTACTTGGGCCATATGCTCTACCAGTAACGCCCCCGGAAAAACAGATTGACCTGGCATATGACCCTGCACAACCTTCTCGTTTGCCGTAACGTTCTTTATTCCCACGCACCTTGTTGCATCCTCATTGACCTCGATGATGCGGTCAACCAAAAGAAACGGGTAACGATGAGGAATAGTTTCTCGAATATTTTCGATATCAATAACCATCGGCGTCCTCAATTTTTGGTTACTTAAAGCCGGTAATAGCTAAACCGACTATCTTCTTTGTCCGTATTTTTCTTGGTATCGCCTATGAGCGCGCTGAACTTCCTCTTCAGGAATAGGTATCGGCCTACCCCTGAGCAGCGCCAAATGAACGGTCTTAGCCACGTCCTCACACATAACTGCCGCCTTCAGCGCCGATCTAGGATCAGGTCCGATTGCAAATACCCCGTGGTTTTGCAGTAGTATGGCCGGTGAAGAACCAATATGTTCAACCACCGCCTTGCCGATTTCCTCGTCGCCTATACGACAATATGGTCCACATGGAATCGGCCCTCCGAACTCATCTGCGATTGCAGTTAAAACCACGGGAATCGGCTCGCCCAATGCGGCAAAACTGGTCGCATAGTTTGAATGTGTATGCACAATCCCATTTATATGAGGCATATGAGCATAAATATAAAGGTGCGTCGCTGTATCCACCGAAGGTGCCAGTTCGCTTTCTATTATAGCACCATCAGGACCAACTACGCTCATGCACTCCGGAGTCAAATCTTCAAAGCTAACGCCGCTAGGTTTGATAACAACGTATCCAGTTTCAGGATCCCTTCCACTAACATTGCCGCTGGTCATAGTTACCAGATTGTTTCTCGGCAATTCTTTGTTCATCTCACAAACTAAACTACGCAGCTCCGAAAGAATCAACTGGCATACCTTCCTTTCCTTCAATCAACCATCGTGCCTTTTCGCGATTCAGCTACGGAACTCCTCTCCGTAGCTCAGCTTCAGCCAATTTTCCATACTTACCGCCCGAATCAGCTTGAACCGCAAGCTGGAATTCACGCAACGCATCTTTGTTTCTTCCCATTCCGCGATAGGCCTGTCCAAGCTCAAAGTGGTCTCTCGGCAACGGATCGACAAGTGACCGAGCACGCTCATAAGCCTCAGCTGCTTTAGAATAGCGTTTGAGCTTGAGATTAGCCCTACCGAGGCTTCGCCACGCCTCCGCAGATTTAGGATTCGCTTTAACGGCCACATCAAATATTCGTGCGGCTCCGCGCACATCGTTCAAACCAATGTACAGCAAACCAAGCTGGTAGGCAAATTCTGACTTCATTTGTCCTTCCAGCCAACCATACTTAAGAACAGCCTCGTATTCCTCCGCTGCAGCATGCAAAAATCCGGCGCGTGCTAGATAGGCTGCCGCAGTCGACCGGTAGATCCACCATCGAGGCTTAGTCTGATGAACATACCAAGACCAGGAAAGATTAGATTCATATACCTGCGCTGCTTGAAGTTCCAGCACAGCAGCGTTTATTACATATGCAAACGCTACCGTCCAAACCGCAACCGGCCACACACGTATTGATCTCGGGCGTAAACTAAGCGCTTTCCACACGAGCCAACCCAATATAATTGCCGAACCTACACTAGCAGTGAATATGAACCGTTCAGCCGGTGGTGGAGGACCTTTCTGTGCAATCAAATCAGAAACAGGCAGAATGCCGATAAGAATCCAACCAAATCCAAATGCAACTATCGGAAATCTTTTTCTGAGCAATATCGGCACTGTGACCAGTGCGACTGGCGTAAGCCACGCGACAAACACGCCAGGCGAGAGTTGAATCGTACGCAGTGGATTTTCGTAATACTGTATCCGTAGCTCATCTGGCACGAACATTAATCGCAAATAAGCCGTATGCACTAATCCCAGCCGGATGATTCGTTCCTTCAGGTAGTAACCAAATGGCACATCCGTGAAAGATCCGAGAACAATATGCCGCGCAATGAGGTACACAGCCACAGAAGGTAATAGTACCGTAACCCACTTTGCGAGCTCCGCTCGCCGTATCGAGTTTCCGAATATCCACACATATAGCACAAAGAACGCCGGTACTACAATTGAGCTCTCTTTTGAAAAGAAAGCACAGCACATTAGCACCGCACACAACACGGCTAGCGGCCAACTAAACCTCGGTCTCTTGCGATAGTTCGCCACAAACACAACTACACTGCCAAGTGCAAACAGTGTCGCAATTAGATCCGTACGTCCCGATATCCAACCGACAGACTCCGCGTGGCTTGGCACAACAGCGAAAAAAACCGCCGACATTCCCGCCGCGGTCACGCTCATATTAAGGTTCCTAGCCAAGACAAAGACCATAACACACACAGCAACATACAACGCAAGATTTGTCAACCGAAAGCCCGTTGCATTCGGTCCGTAGATAGAATAGTCCGCTTGGAACGACACTGTAACTAACGGGCGGTAGTATAAAGATTCCGCTCCATAGAATCCGTGTAGAAAATGCCTCGCGAATGCCTGTGGCGCATAAGCTATACTGCGAACGACAGGATTGGCCAATATGATTTGCTGATCGTCCAATACAAACTCGCCGTCAATGGACATAGTATACGGCCCAACAGCGGCGACGACAACAATCACCAACCATAAGACCGCAACGTAGACTTGGCTGGGGAGTTTTCGCTCGAAAGCGGCAGAATCAAGCTGGGACATATTCGGCATCCTCTGAAGAGAATGCTAACAACGGCTAAGTCGAATGTCAAGCTGCTGAAACATAGTCAAAAACTCAGGCTACCATAATATGCAGTACAAATGAGCTGTTGCCAGTCCAATAGCTTTGGACGTAGAAAAGAGGCTTAGGAACTCTGACCATCCGTCCGCATTCGAAGCAGAGCTCGCCGCGTTCGGCATTCGACACAAGCTTATCGCACCGGTCAACGCCCAAACACAACGGCAAAGGCGAGAGGTCACATCGCACCGACCAGTATAACGCTCCTACAACGGTGGGCAATTCTTTAGCATGAAATATCTCAAAGAGCAGATCAACCGACACCTTAGACAGTCAAACCGAAAGCCACTGTCTTGCCACGGTTGGCGATCCGCACAAGCATTTGCTAGAAAACTACACATGTATCTGGTTTAACACATCATTGACAAGCACAAGCCTATATACTTCACTTTATGATGAGGTCTGTCGCCGAAGCGTGAGAGCAACCAGCACTAACGCAACGGTTCCAAATGTCAAAGCCGAATCGAGACGCACAACGGGCGGAACGCCCAACGCTCCGGACACAACCGGAACTACTATTCGCAAATTAAGCAATATCAACATTGCACCGATCACTGTGCCCAGCCGTCCAGGATCGATTCGTCTGCATGCAATGGCTGAAAGTGGGGCCGCGATTATCCCGCCTATCAAGAGCGGAACAGTAATTCCCCACAGAAACTTCTTCAGACCCAAGGTAATGGCAAACGTTGCTGTGATCGCAAATGTAGTAAGGAACTCGGCTGCGTTAACAGAGCCTACCGCATACCTGGGCTCGCCCTTGCCGGTTGCTAATATAGCTGGGGTGCAAATAGGTCCCCATCCGCCTCCACCAACAGCATCGACCGCACCACCTATCAGCCCCAGCGGAACAAGAAATCTCTTCGATAGTCTTGGATTGCCCGTAGGTCGGTGCTCTGCTCTGATATGAGTTAATATTATTCGCGCTCCCATAATCAGGAGCAGAAAGGCTACATATGGCTTAATAAGATCACCTGACAACTTGGACAAGAAATACGCTCCAAGCGTTCCCCCCATTACCCCGCTTAGGGCTAATGGCACTGTCACACCCCTATCAACGTTACCCAGCTTCAGATGTGAAACGCCCGATGCCAGACTGGCGAACAACTCAGATGCATGGACTGAAGCTGACATAGCCACCGGCATGAAGCCTGCCGCCAACAGGAATGATGAGCTAGAAACTCCGTAGCCCATTCCTAATGTACCGTCAATGAATTGCGCTAGAAAACCTATTGGCAATACTATCAAATACTTTTCCATCTTTCCTCGACTTATTCTTTTAAATTGCGTAATTGCTTGCAGTGTCAGCCCACAAAATTGTGCCGCCACCCGATAGGTCATACTCGTCCACGATCACGAACCTGCCCATTTCCGCAATATCGATGAACCGGTCGAACGCAATCGATTTTGCCAGATTGAAAACGACGGGTGCAACTTCGTTTTTGGCAACCTCGATTGCCCCGGAACCGACCGCATTCAGCGTTGCGGTATCAATTATGCTGGTTATAGCTGCAACTCGACATTATCTTGTTCCCAACGATGCCGATCAGCGCTTGACTAGAGACGACCTCGAACTGGTCTGTATCGTGCAAGCAAGATAGTTGCAGCGATTCCCAAAGCAGTAATAAGAGCCGCTACACCCAAAGATGCTGCATAGCTGCCTGTATGGTCGAAAAGCGCCCCTCCAACAGGCGGCCCTAAGATTCCAGATAGCCCGTAAGCCAGGAAGATTATTGGATAAATGTTACCTATTGCTTGCGGCCCGTATTCCGCCGCGACTTCGGCCGCGTATACTATAAAGCATGCCCCGAATCCGAAACCTGTTAGTGCAGCAGCCAGCGCAAAAGTCAATCCCGAGAATGCGGACGGAAGAAGTAGCATAACCGCCAAGCATAACACCGCCAAAGAAAGTGGGATCGCGTACCGACCAATCCTATCGTGCACTATTCCCCAAAACACTCTCCCGGCTGCGTTACCTATTGCAAGAGTTCCTACAGCCAAAACTGCTTGCTTGGGATTAAGCCCCGCAGATACGCCAATAGGTTTGATACTGCCAATCACCATCAAACCTGCAAAAGTACCACAGAACATTCCTGACCATAGAGACCAAAACTTACTTTGTCTGATAACCGAACCTAGTTGAATGCCTTTTTGTATAATGTGCAATGTATCTCCAGGATTGCGCAATAACATTGCACACGAAATCAGAACCGCTCCGTATACCAACCCAATTACACGAAACACCTCAAGGACATTACTACCGCGATCGATTAGAGTACTCGCGATTAACGAAAGTAGTACAGCTCCACCACCAAAACCTGCAACAGCAATACCAGTAACAAGTCCTTTGTATTTAGGAAACCACTTAATACAGGTAGCCAATGGGCAAACATAACAGAAGCCTATACCTGCTCCACCAATTACGCCAATGCCGAGAAGGATGAATGGGAAAGCTCCACCCGAGATAGAAGCCAGAACATACCCACATCCGAACAAAAACCCGCCAATCGTGGCGACTAATCTTGGTCCTCGTTTCTCCTGCAACCTGCCAGCAAAAACCATAGCTGTTGGAAAAGCAGCAAGCGTCATCCCAAAAACAAGTTGTGTTTGGGCTGTGCTGAACCCGTATTCAGAAACCAGCGGAGAAACAAATACGCTCCAAGCGTAAATACCACCTACACACAACTGAATAATCACCGAAGCAGCCAGCACCACGTAGCGATACATTCCATAGTCGTTCATAATCAATCGACTGCGCTGTTCCAGGTCTTTTATATTCAGATCGTTACTAACCGGTTTCCCCATTTTCGAGGTGTTCCTTTCTGAAATATCTGCCTCTTGTTATGAGCCTATCCCGCTC
>Ga0197142_1001854_pt1 | contig 19075 bp, 21 predicted proteins | sample GBS60_MetaG_FD_148614 | JGI IMG/M metagenome (GOLD analysis project Ga0197142, IMG submission 148614) | Sediment microbial communities from Great Boiling Springs, Gerlach, Nevada, United States - GBS 60_MetaG | ecosystem: Environmental > Aquatic > Thermal springs > Hot (42-90C) > Sediment... | reverse complement strand
GCTTCTGATCAGGAACAAAAACTAATCCTTCCTTTAATGAAAATTGGGGGGAATAATTAAGAGGAAAAAGTAAAAGCTTAAATATATATTCAGAAAAACTAAAGGTAATCAAAAAGGCGATTAATAGAGCAACAAGGCATACAACAATTCTTTTCCTTAACTCTGAAAGATGTTCTATTAAAGACATCTTTTGTTCTTCCATCCATTCTTACTCCTTCTTTTCAATCTCTTTTCTGGCAATGTTTTCAATGTGTTTATCTATTCTTAAATCGGAAAGATTTGGCATATCTTTAAAGAGTTCATCTTTTAATTGTAGAGGGTCTTTAATATCCTTTTTCGCTTCCTCAACAGTTTCCTTAACCTCTTGGATTTCCTTTTCCATTTCTGTTTTTGCTGACTGAAAAGCCTTTTTTACTTCATTAAGTGCTTTTCCTAATGTGTAGCCAAGCTCTGGAAGTCTCTTTGGACCAAAAACCAATAATGCCACTATAAATATAACAATTAACTCTTGAATTCCTAAATCAAACATGAATTTATTATAACATTAATTAATGTCATCTACAATTTTCTTTAGCTTCTTCTTTTCATGGGGGAAAAGAACAGTTACACCGAAGAGCAATCTAACATCGGGAGTTCTATTTTTTATATCAAAACCAATACCTACAGTAGTATATGAAAAATCTGTTACCCTTATTCTATAACCAAGCCGCCATTCAAGGAGGTCTATTTTATTTTTATTAATCGCTTTTCTGCCAATTATTTCAAATAAAATCTTTGAATTGTAACTTATATTCAACTCTGAACCAAGATTAATATTCCATGTCTCCTTTAATCCTTCTTTCTCGGGATTGAAATAAATTATGTTTCCGTGGGCTTTAACAGGACCTATCTTTTTGGTTAAAATAAAGCCTGCTCCTAATCCACCGCCTGTTGAAAAATCATCATGACCTATATCACCGGATAAATAAAGCATATAAGCAAAGGCTGGTAAAAAAGTTGTTTCATCAATGAATCTATGTTTAAATCCAAAATTTAAGTCCTCTGCTCCATTTTCATGGAAGGAATTTTTATAGGAAATGTTATATGGAAGATTAGTAATAATTTCAAATCTATCTGTTAATCCGTAAGAAAGATTTAGATTCAGTCTTTTAATAGCTGGCTCCCTTGTAAAATCAAAATTGAGGTCAATAGCAACCTGATTTCTACTTGGAGAGTCTGCAGAAAAGGTCGAAAAAACTGCAAAAGGAGTTGTTGGCGAAAATCCCTTTCTGTCAAAGGCAAAGAACTGAAAACAAATGTAATTAACAGTAAAATTAATAATCTCTTCATTTAGGTAAGAATATCAAAATTTTTAAAATCTGTCAAATATACCTAAAATTGTCGATAGCAAAAGGCTAATTTTGTCATTCCGAAGGAGCGTAAGCAACTTAGGAATCTCCTCCTTTTTCACCAGATATATTATTTAATGAGAGATTCCTCTGGGTATTGAACCCCTCGGAATGACTGCATAAATATGACATTGCTTTTATCCCTATCGGCAATTTCAGGAACATCTCTTTGAAGAAATCTTTGAAAGAATGAAAGATTGATTCTATTCTTTTCCTTCAAGAACTTCTCTGATTTTTCTTGAAAGAACTTCTATACTGAAAGGTTTCTGTAAGAAATTAATTCCTTTATCCAGTATTCCATGATGTGATATAACATTATCTGTATATCCTGACATATATAAAATTTTTATGTCAGGTCTAAACTCTTTTATTCTTTTGGCATTTTCACACCACTTATACCAGGCATAACAACATCAATTATTGCAATGTGAATAGGTTTATTGTAAAACTGAGCTAAAAATAAAGCAGTGTTATAATCGTGGGCTTCCAATGTTTTATATCCGAGACTTCTTAACATCTCTAAGATTGCTTTTCTTATAATACCATCATCATCTACCACCAAAACAGTTTCATTACCTCTAAAAAGCATTTCATTTTTCTTTTGAAAAACTGTCTGTTCAATAGGTTTATCTACTACAGGCAGATATATTTTGAAGGTTGTTCCCATAGAAGGTTCGCTGTAAACCCATATATTTCCACCATGTTGTTTTATTATTCCATAAACTGTTGAAAGTCCTAAACCTGTTCCTTTTTCCTTTTTCGTGGAGAAAAAGGGCTCAAATATTTTATCTTTAATCTCTGGAGGTATTCCAACTCCTGTATCAGTTATAGCTATCATCACATAGGAGCCCACTTTTGTTCCTTGATGGGTTTTTACATAGTTTTGATTCAAATATGTATTTTTTGTTTCAATTATAAGCTGTCCAACCTGTGGCATAGCATTTCTTGCATTTACAACAATATTTAATATTGTCTGTTCAATCTGATAGGGGTCTACTTGGACAAGTTCTAAATCAGAAGAAAGTTCAGTTATAAGAATAATATCTTCTCCAATTGTTCTTTTTATAAGGTCTTCCATATTTTTTATCAAATCATTAATATTAATTACCCTTACATCTAATATCTGCTTTCTGCTGAATGCTAACAGCTGTTTTACAAGCTTTTCCATCCTTTCTTCAGCAGATTGAACATGTTCAAGATAAGTTCTTATTGGGTCATTTTCTGAAATTTTACTTAATGAAAGCTGAATAAAACCCCTTACTGCGGTAAGCATGTTATTAAAGTCATGGGCTATTCCTGCTGCAAGCCTTCCTATACTTTCCATTCTTTGAGCATATAAGAACTGTTCTCTAAGGGATTGAAATTCTTCATCTTTTTTTAATTGTTCAGTTATATCAATAAAACAGATTTTTACTCCCTCAGTTTCAAAATACTTTATTTTTGACATAAAAATTCTAAGATATTTTACTTCCTTTTTTTCTGTCATAAACTTTTATACGAATAGTGCTGTAATCCTTTTTCCCTAAAAAGACAGATTTAAACTCCTCTGAAAAGAATTCTCTGTCTTCATCTTTTTCTATGAGCTCTAAAAATCTCTCAAAGGGCATCTTTATAAATTCTTTCTTAGAAAAACCAAGTATTTCTGTTGCTCCCCTGTTAACCTCTACAAAATAGGCAGGATCATCAATGGCAATAATAAAACCTATGAAATGATCTTTTAATATCTCATTACTTATTTCCTCTAATCTTTTTTTCAATCCTGATTGGACAACAATATTCTCAATTAAATGTTGAAGATATTTTTTCCTTTCCTTTTCAGATTTATTCTTGAATGCAAAGTAAATATTATTCTTGATTATCTCTCCATTGCAAAGTATATAGCGATGGCTTTTAATTATTTCTTCAATAATATCTGACGAAAATTTTTCAAAGTTATACTGACAAAGAGCCCTTACAGGATATTTTTTGAAAAATCTATCATTTACAATATTTTCATACTCAATTAATTTATCTAAGCTATCGTATCCCCTAAAAGCCTATGTCATCTCTCCTGTTATATATAAAGATTTATAATTTTCAGAAAGGCTTTTTCATATTCCATTATTAGTAAATCTATCATTCTTTGGGGCTCAAAAAATCCGTCTTTAAGATAAACATCTTTAGCATAAAAAAATACCATAGATTTTTCTATTTTTTCTTTTTCTATACCATTATCATTAAGAAGCTTTATTATTTCTTCTGGAGAGTGTTCATCATAAAGATAGATTATCTTTGCATCTTGGTTAAAACCTTTTTGAAGGAAATAAATTATATTGTCTTGCCAATTCTTTTCAGAATCATAGAATAAACATATATGAGAAGAATTTTTTATATCTTTAAAAGTATTCCATAAACAATTTTATCATATGGGGGGGGAAATTCACCCCCTCCCCATATAAAAATTTTTAGCAACCCTCTACTGCTTTCTTTTTCTTTGGTGCTGCACCTTCTTTACCTTTTTCCTTTGGTACTTCCTGCTTAATTGTTATTTTGTCACCTACTTTAAGTTCAACAGTAACTTCTTTTCCATCAGCCTGTTTAACAGTTACCTTGGTACCATCAATCTTTGTTATTGTTCCAGTAACATTACCTGCATAGGAAGAAACAACAAAACCAAGTACAAAGGTTAGCATGACAGCTATTGCCAATATTTTCTTCATCCTCTTTCACCTCCTTTCTCTTTAAGATTTTGTCAGATTATATCAATAAAATGAAAGTTTTGTTAACTGTCCAGCATAAACTATTGCTGCTCTTAAAATCAATGTTCCTGCAAGCACTAATAGGGCTGCAAAATTCATTCTAAAAATCTGAGACTTTGTAAATTCACCATGAAAACCATCTTCATACTCTTTTAATTCTCCAAGTTTAATTCTTAATGCTAAAGGAAGCAGAAGAAATATTGCAATAAGAGCAATTGTAAATATAAAATGTTCATCTGTCAATGAGAAAAAGGGTTCAATTGCCTTTTTATAGGGAGCAGTTGATGTGTATAATCCGTAGAAAAATAAAGCTATGACAACAAGTTCTGCAACAATTAGCCATATATCAATTTTTGTAAAGAGAAATTTAATCTCTGCTTTTTTAGCAATAATAACGATCATTGCAGCACCGGATGAAAGGGCTGAAACAAGAAACAAAATTGGAAGTGTTGCATTGTTCCAAAGAGGTATTGCTGCAAAGGAACTAAGTAAAACACCAGTGTATATTCCGAGAAATATTCCCATAGCAAAATTTAACTTTGCAATTGGTCTCATTTTAGGCGCAAGTTTTTCAGAAATTTTTATAAGAAAGGGAAATCTTAAACGATGCCTTTGTTCCTTTGGTATAACTGCTAAAATATATAAACCATTTGCCAATAATACAGCAGGCACACCCCAGGTACCCCAAGACATAAGAGAAAGAGGCTGAAAAGTTAAATAACCCCAGTAAAGATTAAAAGGAGAACCTAAATCAAGGATTATAAATTGAGCACCTACAGCAAGTACTATGAAGGCAATAAAGGGTGCTCTAACACATTGAGCAAGTTCCTCAACAGGTTGTTTAGGAATTCTTAGATTCGCAATCGAGCACATTACAAGCATTCCAGCAGAAAGACCGCCAAGAAATAAATAAATTACAATTCTCCAATCCCAAACTTTAAGATAAGGGTAGGTTATAGCATTTGTTCCTGTTATACTTAGCTCTATCATTATAGACCTCCTGCAAATTTTTTGTTAATGTAAAAGACTCTTGGACGGGTCCCTGCAAATTCAAGTCTAACTGAAGCATCGTATTTCTTAATAAGCTGTGACACTTCACTGTTTGGGTCATCTAAATCACCAAATATCCTTGAGTGTCCAAGACAAGTTTCAACGCAGGCAGGATTTTTACCTTCCTTAAGTCTGTGATCACAAAAAGTGCACTTGTCAGCTACACCCTCAGGAGTAGAATACCTTGCATCATAGGGACAGGCTAAAATACAGGCTTTACAACCAATGCATTTTTTCTTTTCAATCTGAACTGTTCCATCCTTTGCTCTGTGAGAAGCCCGAGTTGGACAGGCATCAATACAGGGTGCTATTTCACAGTGATTACAAAGCTCGGATCTTAGTTCCATTCTTAAATAGGGGAATTCACCTCTTACTTCTTCAACAACCCTTGTTCTAAAATACCCATCGGCAACATTATTCTCTTTTTTACAAGCAATTACACATGCCATACACCCAATACATCTTTCAACATCTATGACCATGACATATCTTGGCATATCAGACCTCCTTGGCAATCTTTACAAAATTAACTCTCATTCCAACAGTTCCTGCAATTGGGTCAATATCATATCTCGTTATCAATTGCTGGTCATCGGCACCTCTTAAATATGCTTTTCTTAAAAGTTTTGAAGTGGAAGAAAAACCATGAACAAGATATAAACAGTCTGGTCTAATTCTCTCTGTTATTTTTATTCTTACTTTATTTGATTTAACTCCATCCTGATTTATAAGTACGATATATTCACCATTTTTTAGTCCCATTCTTTTTGCAACCTTTGCATTGACCCATGCTGTATTTTCCTCCATTAATTCCCACAGGGAAGGATTATTAGTTGTTCTCGAAAAGGTATGCACTGGAGCTCTACCATAGATAAGTCTGAACCATCCTTCTGGAGGTTGTTCATGTTTTGTGTATTTAGGAACAGGATCAAATCCTTTTTCTTTAAGTTCTTTACTGTAAAGCTCTATTTTTCCTGAAGGTGTTTTGAATTTTGGTTCATTATCAGCTGTTATGTAAGGCTTTTCACTTTCTGGAAAACTTATATAACCCTTTTTGGCAAGCTCGCTGTAATCTATTCCCCATGTTTCACACTTCATTTTTAAAAAATCTTCAAAGGTATTCCAAGGGAAATAATCTTCAAGTCCAAGTCTTTTACCCAATTCCTTTGCTATCCACCATCCAGGCTTTGTATCATACATTGGCTGTACAACAGGCTGACGAATTGATATTCCAAAGGCTCTCTCTTTTACTGTGAATAAATCATCGTGACGCTCAAGATAGGTGCATTCTGGAAGCACCACATCGGCAAGTACTACACCATCATAGGGCATCATATCAACTGCAACAAGTAAATCAAGTTTTTGAATAGCCTTTAAAGTATCTTTTTGATTAGGCATTGCCTTAATTATGTTTATTCCTGTAGTAAACCATCCCTTTATAGGATAGGGTTCCTCTGTTAATGTAGCCCTTACAATTGCATGGGTTATACCTTCTTCTCCTGCAAAGGGATAATTACCCTTATGGATTTCTGGTTTTTGATGATCAGGATAATCTTTCTCTGAAAGAAAAACCGGTTCAAGCTTTTTCTTTGGATAAAGATAAATTCCACCTGGTCTTCCATAGGCACCCAAAAGAGCTGTAAGTATTGCAACAGCTCGCACACGCTGAACATTATCTGAATACCATGAGGTATGTCTTCCTGGATGGATTAAAACATGGGGTTTATTTTTACCCATTACACGGGCTGTCTCAATAATTAAACTTGCTGGGATATCTGTTTCTTTTTCAGCCCATTCTGGAGTATATTCCTTTACTGCACTTGCAACTTCATTAAATCCAACAGTATATTTTGCAACATATTCTTTATCGTAAAGTCCTTCATTTATGATTACATTGATCCAAGCAAGCAAAAGTGCAAGGTCAGTGGCTGGTTTTATAGGCAACCAATACTTTGCCTTTCCTGCAGCTGTTGAAAATCTTGGGTCAACAACTATTATAGTGGCACCCTTTCCTACTGCCTCTGCAAATTCCTGACACTGAGAATTATGGGCATTCTCTCCAAGATGACTACCTATAAGAACAACCACTTTACTATTCTGAATATCAACTCTTTCTGGATTACCAACTGCTTCACCAAAAGTTATTTCAAAGGCAGTATCACGGGCACCCCTACATAATGCAAAGGAAGGAAATGCAAAATTTGGTGAACCAAAGGCTTGAAGAAGATGTATAAAATAGGTTGAAATTGTTCCGTGTGTAAGAAGAACTATTGATTCTGCACCATAATTTTCCTTGATTTTTTGCATTTTTTCTGCAACATAACCTAATGCTTCATCCCAAGAAGCCTTTTTAAACTTTCCTTCTGCACGACCACCTGTGTTAATAAGAGGTGTTTTTAGTCTATCTGGATCATAAAGAAGCCCAATTCCTCCATGTCCCCTTGCACACAATTTTCCACGAGAGTTTGGATGAAGAGGATTTCCATCAAGCTTTACAACCTTTCCATCAATAACCTTTGCAATTACACCACATCTCCAGAAACACATCTCACAGGTTGTAGGAACATATTGTGGTAATGAAACAGGTTTTTTACCAAGGGCTAAAACTGAATTTACAACTGGCGTTCCAACAGCTGCAACTCCTCCAGTTACTGCAGCAATTTTTAAAAAATCTCGTCGGGTAATACTCATACCCTCACCCCCTTGCTTTTGTTATACTATATATAAATGGTATCTAAAAATTTTTCTTTTGTCAATATCTTTTTATAATAGGGTCTGGGGGTATGAAAAATATTGATTTAAAAGATAATCAATTGCTTAACTCAAAAAGAAGGCTTTTTTTAAAAAGAATTATCAATTTATTTTTTATTATAGCAAGTTTTGTTTTTGTTTTCTCAGTTTTAGCCTTTTTAAAGCCTAAAAAACCAAAAAACAAACCCTATAAATTTTTTGAAATCTCCAATGACAAAATTCCAAAGGAAGGAGTTAAAAAAGTTGATATAGCCATTGATAAGGAAAGGACTATAAAAATTTTTCTTGTAAAATATAACAATTCAATATTTGCTCTATCGCCTGTATGCACCCATCTTGGTTGTTTTGTAAACTTTGATAGAAATATAAATGAGTTTATTTGTCCCTGTCATGCAGGTAGATACAATATTGAAGGAAAGGTAATTGAAGGTCCTCCAAAGGAACATCTTCATAGATTTCCAATTAAAATAGAAAATAACAGAATTTTTGTTGGTATAAAAATATGAATATCATTGATTGGTTTCTTAATAGATTCAGATTAAAATCAGCTCACAGAGGAATTTTCGAAAGAGATATTCCAGAAGGAATTAACTATTTTTACTGTTTTGGCGGAATTGCCTTTACAGCCTTTTTATTATGTTTAGCATCTGGACTCTTTTTATCCCTTCACTATGTTCCCTCTGAAAGGGAAGCCTATTTGAGCATTCAGAAAATCCATGAAGAGGTATATCTTGGTAAATTAATGAGAGGAATTCATAAGTGGTCTGCCAATGTATTAATCGTAAGCATTATTATTCACTCAATAAGGGTTTTCATAACAAAAAGTTATAGACCTCCAAGGGAGTTAAACTGGATTGTTGGAGTTATTATATTTTTTATTGTTATTTTAGAAGGCTTCACAGGATATCTTCTTCCATGGGATCAAAAAGCCTATTGGGCAACTGTGGTTGGAACAAATATTATTGGGTCTATTCCTATTATTGGTAAAAGTTTGTTATTAATTGTCAGAGGTGGATATGAAGTAACAGGAGTAACCCTTGTCAGATTTTATAGCTTTCATGTTTTATGGTTTCCGTTAATCTTGGCAATTCTTTTATGGGCACATTTTCATATGATAAAAAAGCTTGGTATATCAAAACCCTTATGAAAAAAAAGTTTTATCCCGATTACTTAATTGAAATTTTATTTTCTATGATTATTACCTTTGAAATAATTATTGTTCTTTCTTTGCTTTTTCCACCTATTATTGGCAGAGAAATAGATTTTACCTCAGCCTATCAGCCAAGACCAGAATGGTATTATCTATGGATTTTTTGGCTTTTGAGATTTTTCTCAACGGATATGGTTTTTGTTGGTGGAGTTTTCATTCCCTTATTTATTGTTGGATTTCTTATATTCATTCCATGGATTGAAAGATACATTGGTTGGAAATTAACTGCTTTAGCAGGTATTGTTTTCTTTTTACTTTTTATAATAGGGACTCTTTTTGAAACCTTTTATTAATAGATAGGGGTTGGAGGTATAATTTTTATCTATTGATTTTTTCATAATTTTTAATATATTTAAAAATAAAAAAAAATTGAAAAAAGGAGGGGTATATGGAGGAAGGTAGAATTAAAAATTTTCCCATATATTTTTTTGCAGTTATAATGGGACTTACGGGTCTTGCTATTGCCTATAAGAGTGCTTTCTTTTTGGGGGAGTTCCTTTATAAAATCGGCTCTTTTATTAGTATTCTCTCAATAATCCTCTTCGGATTATTTTTGACAATCTACTTGGTAAAAATATTTAAACATGGTGATGAAGTAAAAAAAGAGTTTAATCATCCTGTTAAAGCAAGCTTTTTTCCAACAATATCAATATCTCTCTTACTTTTAGCAGTTGCCTTTGGTGATATAAGTAGTTCTTTTTCATTTTTAATGTGGATTTGTGGAACTTTTCTTCATTTTCTTTTTCTTGTGAGAACTTTAACTTTTTGGATTAATAAAGAATTTAAAGTTGAGATGATAAATCCTTCATGGTTTATTCCTATTGTAGGAGCTATCATTGTTCCAATTCAGGGGATTAATTATTCAGTGGAACTTTCATTGTTTTTCTTCAGTATCGGTCTTGTCTTCTGGATTGCATTATTCACAATTGTTCTATACAGAATTATATTTCATAATCCATTGCCAGAAAGATTGCTTCCAACTCTTTTTATTTTAATAGCACCACCTGCTGTTGGATTTATATCCTATTTAAAAATTACAGGCTCTGTTGATACAATAGCTAATTTATTATTTTATTTTGCCCTTTTTTTGTGTATAGTTCTTTTTGCTCTTGTAAAAAAATTTATCAAACTTAGATTTTACATATCATGGTGGGCTTATACCTTTCCTCTCGATGCAGTTACAATCGCTATTTTAATGCGATATCATATAACCAGTTCATCTTTATATGAAAAATTAAGCATTCTTGCATTAGCAATAACAACCCTCGTAATAGGGATTGTAGGTGTTAAAACTCTAATAGCAGTAACAAAAAGAGAAATCTGTGTTGAAGATTAAAAAGTAAATAAAAAAACCTATTTGCCTAAATATAAATTTTAATGTTAAATTAATGAAAAATTACTAAGAAAGGAGTTTAAGCATGAAATTTTTAAAAATTTTTAGCTTTCTTCTAATTGTTTTCTTTATTTTTTCCTGCGGTCAACAAAAGGATGAAGTTATTGTGAAAGCCGGTTCATCAAAACTTACAAAAAAAGACCTTCAGGAGGATATAAAAAGCCTTCCACCTCAAACAAAGGCATTTCTTGCAACTACTGAGGGTGTTAATCGATTAAAGGATGAACTTATTAAAAGAGAAGTTTTATATGAAGAAGCAAAGAAAAGAGATTTAGCCAAATCCGATGAATTTAAAAGAAGGCTTGAAGAATTCAAAAAGATTACTCTCATTAACATGTTGCTTGAGCAGGAGTTGAAAAATATTCAACAGGTAACAGAAAAGGAAGCAAAGGATTATTATGAAAATAATAAAGAACAATTTATAAAACCAACAGAGGTTAGATTGAGCCAGATTGTTGTAAAAAACGAAGAAGAAGCTAAAAAAGTTTATGAAAGAGTTGACAAAGGAGAAGATTTTGGAAAGATTGCAAAGGAACTTTCAAAAGATGAAAAAACAAAAGCCTCTGGTGGAGATATGGGATTTTTCAAAAAGGGGCAACTTGCTCCACAAATTGAAAATGTTGCATTCAGTCTTAAAAAAGGTCAGGTAAGCATGCCTATGAATTTAAAAGGAGACCTCTATATATTTAAAGTTACTGATGTCAAAGGAACTCCTGTTGATTTCGAACAAATAAAAATTCAACTAATGGAACAACTTAAAGCCAAAAAACAGCAGGACTGGTTCAATAGTTATATTGATGAACTTAAAAAGAAACACAAAGTTGAGGTTAATGAAAAGGCTTTACAGGAAATGCTCAATCAGGCTTTAATTGGAGGCAAAATTACAGAGCCACAGCAAAATAAATAACTATTTACCGATGCAAAATTCACTGAATATTAAATTTAATATCTCTTCTGTTGTTACAACACCTACAATCTGACCAAGAAAGTTTAGAGCCTCTCTGAGAAACATAGCAGTAATCTCAAGGGGCTCTCTATTTTTGAAACTTTCATAGGCATTGTTTAATGATTCAAAGGCTTTTTCAAGAGAAAGTTTATGTCTTAACTTTGTAACTACAATACCTTCCCTCTCATATTTACCAGAAATTGTTGAATTGAAAATAAGCTCCTTTAAATCTTCTATGCCTTCTGCATTTAAAGCTGAAATTTCAACTGTTGGTTTATCTTTTAAAGATTCAGGCAAATGAAATTCATCGGTTTTTATATCTTTTTTATTTATTACAACAATAACTTTCTTATGAATTACCTTGTTTATTATCTCTTCATCAAGACTGTCAATAGCTCGGCTACAGTCAAGGACTAAAAGAACAAGCTCCGCTGACTCAACTGCTTTCAGACTCCTTTTTATTCCTTCAGCCTCTACCAAGTCATGGGCTTCACGAATACCTGCAGTATCAACAATTTTAAGAGGTATTCCTTTGATGTTTATATATTCTTCAATAATATCCCTTGTAGTTCCTGGAATTTCTGTTACTATTGCTCTGTCTTTCATTAATAGAGCATTTAAAAGAGAGGACTTGCCAACATTAGGCTTACCTACAATAGCAGTTGTAAGCCCTTCCCTGTAAATCTTTCCCTCTTCATATCCTTCAATGAGTTTTCTTATCTCCTCTTTTATTCGATTTATCTCTCTCTTTATCTCTTCTTCTGTAAGACCATCTATATCCTCTTCAGGAAAATCAATATATGCTTCCACATGGGCACAAACTCTCATAAGAGAGTCTCTCAATTCATTAATTTTTTCAGACAGTCTACCACTTAAATGCTCTAAAGCAATCTTTTGAGCCTCGTCAGTTTTAGCCCTGATTAAGTCAATTACTGATTCAGCCTGACTTAAATCAATTCGACCTCTTAAGAATGCTCTTTTTGTAAACTCACCGGGTTCAGCAAGACGTGCTCCTTGAGATAAAACAAGTTCCAGAATTCTTTTTAATGTTAAATATCCACCATGGCAGTTAATCTCAACAACATCCTCTCTTGTATATGTATTTGGTGCGCGCATAACAGTAACTAAAACTTCATCAATATTCTGTCCTGTTAAAGGATCAACTATAAAGCCATAATGAATAGTGTGAGTTTTTACATATGAGAGATTTACTCCTTTAGGAGATTTAAAAATTTTATTTACAATCGAAATTGATTCTTTTCCACTTAAACGAATTATTCCTATTCCGCCTTCTCCTAAAGGAGTACTTATGGCAGCAATTGTATCAAACTCTGAAGAAATCACTTAGCCTTTTTAATTTTCTGATTTATATAGAACTGTTGGGCTATGCCAAATATATTATTTATAAACCAGTAAAGAACAAGTCCTGAGGGAAAAGTAAGAAACAGAAATGTGAAAACTACTGGCAAAATAAGCATTATTTTCTGTTGAGTTGGATCTGCAGTAGAAGGAGTCATTTTTTGTTGAATTAACATCGTAGCACCCATTAAAATTGGAAGAATATAGTAAGGATCCTTTGCTGAAAGGTCCTGTATCCATAACATAAAAGGAGCCTGCCTTAGCTCTATTGCTAATGTAAGAATTTGATAGAGGGCAAAAAATACAGGAATTTGAAGCAAGATGGGTAGACACCCACTCATTGGATTGATTTTGTATTTTCTGTAAAGTTCCATCATCTCCTTTTGAAGTCTTTGAGGATCATTTTTATACTGTTCTTTTAATTTCATTAACTTTGGTTGCAGTTCGCTAAGTTTCTGCATTGACTTCTGACCACGATTAACTATAGGAATAAATGGAATCCTTACAAGTATTGTAAGAATTATTATGGCAACTCCATAATTACCAACAAAACTATAAAGAAGCTTTAAAAACCAGAATAGAGGACGGGCTATGATTGAGAAAAATCCAAAATCAACTATATGTTCAAGTCCTAAATTGAATTTTTTAAGATAATCATAGTCCTTAGGGGATGCAAAAATCTTATATTGATTTGTTCCATCCTGAAACTCAACAGCAGTAATCGCATCTCCATTATAGGGCAATACTACAAATTGATTTGCTTTGCTAACAGGAACAATTGCAGAGAAAAAGTATTTGTCTTCCTGAGCAATCCATTTTACATCACCGGTATATGTAACAGGCTCTTTTATTTTTGAAGGATTTATTTCTATTCGATCAGCTTCTTTTAATATTACAGGACCCCAATGGGGTGCATTCTCCTTGTCAAAAATTCCAAAATTCAAACCAAGGGTTACATGATAGTTACCAATGCCATTAATTTCTTCCTTAACATCTATTGCATAATCGGTTTTATTAAAAATAAAACTTCTTTTAATTGAAACATTTTCATCGCTGTAGTTAAATATTACAATGGCTTCCTTTGAATCTTTAAAGGATGCCTGTGAATCATCAACATTGAAGAAAATTTTTGTGTAATCAAATTTGCCATCCTTAATAATTGAAATTGCTGGAATTTGACTGGAAGATAAATGAATTGGATTTCCCTTTGAATCTTTATATTTTTTAAGCTCAACGGTTTTGATAGTTGCTCCTTCATTTGAAAGCACTACTTTAAATACCTCATTTTCTAAAGTTACCTCTTTATATTTGGCATCTTTAACTATTGTTCTTTCTTCCTTTTTAGAAGATGGAATCTGAATAATTGGTGATGGAGATGGTTTCTCCTCTTTTTTAACCTCTTCAGTCTGCTGAACTGGTTGTGTCTGTGGTTGATAATATTTTGTATATAAATACTGACTACCAAATAGAATAACCATGCTTAATAGGACTGCTAAAAATGCTCTTAATCCTTGATTTTCCATACTCTCACCTTAATGGATCATATCCTCCCGGATGAAAGGGATGACATTTAAGTATTCTTTTTACAGCAAGTAATATACCCTTTGCTCCATATTTTTTAAGTGCCTGTTCAGCATACTCTGAACAAGTCGGATAAAATCTACAAGAAGGAGGCATAATTGGTGATATAAACCTCCTGTAAATTTTTATTAGAATTAAAGAAAATTTGGATATTAAGGAGTTAATCTCCATCTACCCTTTGCTCTTCTTCTTTTTATAACTCTTCTTCCCCCTGGTGTGCTCATTCTTTTTAGGAAACCGTGTGTTCTTTTCTTTTTAAGCTTATGGGGATGATAGGTTGTATATGCTCCCAATGTTTACCTCCCAATTAAAATTTATATGGAATAAGCGATTTTATAGACTTATACTGAGTTTCATGAACTGTAGCAGGCTGTCTTAAATTTCTTTTCCTCTTTGAAGGTTTGCCTGTAAGCAAATGACTTTTATTTGCTCTTCTACGTAAAATTTTACCAGTACCAGTAACTTTAAATCTTTTAGCTGCTCCTCTGTGCGTTTTTAGTTTTGGCATAACAATATCCTCCTCACTGAGTTTAGACAATTATTTTAATAAAATTTTGATAAAATTATCAATCTTTTCCAGGAGCTATAATCATACTCATATTGTTTCCTTCAAGTCGAGGTTCCTGCTCAATTTTATGAGAAGAACCCGCAAGAAGAGCTTTTATTTTATCAAAGACTTTCATACCAAGCTCAGGATGGACAATCTCTCGTCCTCTGAAAAATAAAGTGACCCTTGTTTTATCTCCATCCTCTAAAAATCTTTTGATATGTTTAACTTTTAGTTGAAGGTCATGGTCTGAAATTTGAGGTCTTATTTTTATTTCTTTTACAGTAGCTGTCTTTTTAGAAGAAGTTTTTTTATCAAGCTGATATTTGTATTTTCCATAATCCATTATTCTACATACAGGTGGATTTGCATTAGGAGCAACTTCTACAAGGTCATAACCTCTTTCTCTTGCTATTGCTATAGCTTCTTTAATACCTACTACACCAAGTTGTTTTCCATTTTCATCGACCAATCTTACTTCCTTTGCCTTAATGGCTTCATTTACTCTAATGTCCTTTGTTGCTATTGTACCACCTCCAAAATTTGTTTTTTTGTTTTTATTTCTTTGGTTATAAAATCAATAAAATTATCCAGTTCTATGAGTTCGAAATTTTCACCGCTTCTTCTTCTAACAGTAATCTTATTTGTTTCCGCTTCTTTATCACCTAATATAAGCATATATGGTATTTTACCAATGGTTGCCTGTCGTATTTTATATCCTATTTTTTCATTTTCTATATTCAATTTTGCTCTAATTCCCTTATTTATAAGAATATCATAAATTTTTCTTGCGTAATCTACATGTTTTTCTGATATGGACATTACTTCAACTTGAACAGGTGCAAGCCAGGTGGGGAAAGCTCCTGCATAATGCTCAATTAATACTCCCATGAATCTCTCAAGGGAACCCATTAATGCCCTATGTATCATTATAGGTCTGTGTTCATGTCCGTCTTTTCCTCGATAAATTATATCAAATCTCTCTGGAATGTTAAAATCAACCTGTATTGTGCTACACTGCCATGCTCTGTTTAATACATCCTTTATTTTAATATCAATTTTTGGACCGTAGAAAACTCCTTCTCCAGGGTCAATCTGATATGGAAGATTTCGCATTTTTAAAGCCTGTTCTAAAGCAAAAGTTGCTTTTTCCCAGTTTTCAAGGGTTCCTACATATTTTTCAGGTCTTGTTGAAATATATATTTCATAATTGTCAAAGCCAAAAGTTGATAAAATAAATACTGTAAAATCAAGAACTTTCTGAATCTCTTCCTCAAGTTGCTCTTCTGTACAGAATATATGAGCATCGTCCTGAGTAAAGCCTCTTACACGCAAAAGACCGTGAAGAACTCCTGATCTTTCATATCTGTAAACTGTTCCGAGTTCAGCAAATCTTAATGGAAGGTCTCTGTAACTGCGAAGTTCAGATTTATATACCTCAATATGAAAGGGGCAATTCATAGGTTTGAGTTGATAAGCAACTTCATCAATTTGCATAGGCGAAAACATGTTTTCTCTGTAGAAATCAAGATGTCCACTTTTACTCCAAAGATCAAGTTTTGCAATATGGGGTGTATAAAGCAGTTGATATCCTGCCTTTAGATGCTCGTCTTTCCAGAAATCTTCAATTACTTTTCTAACGAGTGCTCCATTTGGTAACCAGATAATAAGACCCGAACCTACTTCCTCGCTTATCTCAAAAAGCCTTAGCTGTTTGCCAAGCCTTCGATGGTCTCTTTTTTTAACTTCTTCAAGAAATTTCAAATATTCATCAAGTTCCTTTTTTGTTGGAAAAGCAGTACCGTAAATTCTTTGTAACATCTTATTTCTTTCATCGCCACGCCAATAGGCACCGGCAACGCTTAAAAGCTTAAAAGCTTTAACCATACCAGTATGAGGGATGTGAGGTCCTCTGCAAAGATCAATAAAACCGCCTTCTTCATATATAGAAACTTTATCATCCTCTATTTCATTTAAAATTTCTATTTTATATGTTTCACCGAGAGACTCAAACAGTTTAACTGCCTCATCCTTTGAAATTTCCCTTCTTATAAATGGTTTTTTGGATTTTATAATTTCCTGCATTTTCTTTTCTATTTTTTGAAGGTCTTCTTCTGTGAAAGGAGTTTCTTTATCAAAATCGTAGTAAAAACCATCATCAATTGCTGGACCAATTGTAACTTTTACCTCAGGAAATAATTCTTTCACAGCATGAGCCATAATATGGGCAGTGCTGTGCCTCAGGATTTCAAGGCCTTCTTTAGATTTAACATCAATTATTTCAACTTCGTCATCGGGATTTACGGAGGATATCACTGATAAATCTTTAAGGTGTCCGTTAACTTTTATGGCCAATGCTTGACTATCTTTCAAAAATTTTTCGAGTTCCTTAAAGCTTATTTCTAATATTCTATCATCTTGCCTAAGCTTAATTCTAAACCTCCCAAAATTTTTCTTACCAAATATATTAATCTAAATCACTATTCATAATCAACCTAAAATTGCCGATACAGAATAAAAGCAATATTTCGTTTATGCAGTCATTCCGAAGGAGTGTGAGCGACTAAGGAATCTTCTCATTTTTCACCAGATAGATTATTTAATGAGAGATTCCTCGGGGTATTGAACCCCTCGGAATGACTGCATAAATATTATATTGCTTTTATCTCTATCAGCAATTTTAGGGGTTTAAATGATATTTGCCAAAAAAATTACGATTTTGATATATTATTATGTTCGGCGGCGTAGCTCAGTTGGTCAGAGCAGACGGCTCATATCCGTCGTGTCAGGGGTTCGAATCCCTTCGCCGCCATTTTTTATTCTATAATTTCCCAGAAAGGTAAAAATTTTACTGAAGTATTATCAACTTTCACTGTTTCTTTAAAACCAAGATTTACAATCCATGCTTCCTCAGTTTTATATTTTGCAATAAAACTTTTAAGTGACCTCTCTATTTTTGGGAATCTTGTACACTTTGCCTCTACTGGAATTATCCTGTCTTTTAAATCTACTATAAAGTCTACTTCTGCTTTATCTTTAGTTCGCCAGTAATGAATTGTTGCACCAGTTTTTGCAAATTTATCAATCAGAAGATTGTAAATAAGATTTTGAAATAGGAAACCAGCTTGAGAAGTTTCTGTTAATTTACCAAATAATCCTATCGCATAATTTCTTAAACCCAAATCATTAAAATAAAAAATAGGAGTTTTAGAAATTTCCTTTCTTATATTTCTGAAAAAAGGCGTTATTCTTCTTATAACAAAAGTTTTTTCAGTATAGTAAATATAATTCTTAATTGTCTGCAGAGATGCTCCTACAGTGGTTGATAATTCATTGAAATTAACAAGATTTCCTATCTGAGATGAAAGAATTTTTATTAGATTTGAAAATACACCAATTTTCTCAATTTTCAATAAAAATGATATGTCCTTTTCTATGTAACTTCTAAATATCTCATCAATAATCATTTTTTTTTCGTGAAGAGTCTCTTCAAGAACAACTCTTGGATATCCACCAAAATTCATATATTCCATAAATAAATTCATTGCCTGCTGATCTATTTTTAAGTATTCATTGAGCATTTCTTCATATTTATATTCTGTTTTAAAGTTTAAAAACTCCTTTAAAGACAGTGTGTTTAACTCAAAAATTCTTTTTCTACCAATTAATGATTCTTTTATTTTTTCTTTCAAATCAACACACCCAGAACCAGAAACAATAAACTTATATGGTAAGTTCATATCATAAAGTCCTTTTAAAAAAAGTCCAGCGTTTTCCTTTCTCCGTATCTCATCAATGAAAACATAGCCTTTCTTATTTCCAAACTCAAGCTTAAGCCTTTGAAGCAGATCTAACTGTGTTTTGAAATTAGGCATATCCCTCTCAAAATCAAGACTTAAAAAAAGAGTTTTTTCTCCTTTTTCCTGAGTTTATCAACTTAATTTTGTAAGTTATTGAAAATATTGAACTTTATTTTTTGAAAATGTAAATTTTTGTACAACAGGAGAGATAATTCTCTTATTTTCCCTTTATTCTTTAGATTCCGAATTCTTCTTTGGCTGTTAAATGGGCTGGTTCAGATACTTTCAATTCTTTAAATACAGCTTTTGCTA
>Ga0197142_1001853_pt1 | contig 19075 bp, 11 predicted proteins | sample GBS60_MetaG_FD_148614 | JGI IMG/M metagenome (GOLD analysis project Ga0197142, IMG submission 148614) | Sediment microbial communities from Great Boiling Springs, Gerlach, Nevada, United States - GBS 60_MetaG | ecosystem: Environmental > Aquatic > Thermal springs > Hot (42-90C) > Sediment... | reverse complement strand
TGTTAATCGTCACGCCACGCTCCCGCTCCTCCGGCGCAGAGTCGATGCGCTCATACGGCTGGTATTCCGCCAGCCCCTCTTTGGAGAGAACGCGCGTGATGGCAGCCGTCAACGTGGTCTTGCCATGGTCCACGTGACCAATCGTGCCGATGTTCACATGCGGCTTCGTGCGCTCAAATCGCTGCTTGCCCATTTAGTGCTGACCTCCTGATACTCTTTTTGTCGTTTTGCAAGGGTTATAGCCCCCAGTCTTACAGGTTTACCAGCTGCTTGCCCTGCACTCGAGCAATCAGTTCCTGCGCAATGTGTGACGGTACCTCTTCGTAGTGTGAAGGTTGCATCACGTATGTGGCACGCCCCTGCGTCAACGAGCGCAGGGCAGTCGCATAGCCAAACATCTCCGCTAGCGGCACGTGAGCCCGGATGGTCTGGGTGCCGCCCGGTCCCGGCTCGATGCCTTCGATTCGCCCACGCCGCGAGTTCAGGTCGCCGATGACGTCGCCGAGGAACTGCTCCGGTGTGACAATCTCCACCGCCATGATGGGTTCTTTGATAGTGGGGTTCGCCTTCTGCATCGCCGCTTTGAATCCCAGCGAACCGGCTATCTTGAACGCCATCTCGGAGGAGTCTACTTCATGGTATGAACCGTCCACGACGGCGACGCGCACGTCTATCACAGGATATCCTGCGATAACGCCGGTGTCCATTGCCTCGCGCACGCCGCCCTCGATGGCGGGAATGAACTCCTTGGGTATCACGCCACCCACAATCTTGTTCACGAACTCGAAGCCCTGCCCTGGCGGCAACGGTTCGATCTCCAGAATGCAGTGCCCGTATTGACCGCGTCCACCGGTCTGGCGCACGTAACGTCCCTCGCCGCGCGCCGGCTGGCGGATCGCTTCACGGTAAGCCACCTGCGGGCGTCCAACGTTCGCTTCCACCTTGAACTCCCGCATCAGGCGGTCCACGATGATTTCCAGATGCAGTTCACCCATGCCCGAGATAATGGTCTGTCCCGTCTCAGGGTCGGTGCTGATTCGGAAGGTGGGGTCTTCCACAGCCAGGCGGCTGAGCGCGATGCCCAGCTTATCCTGGTCGGCTTTGGTTTTCGGCTCGATAGCCACCGAAATCACGGGGTCGGGGAACTGCATTGCTTCCAGGATGATGGGCGCTTTCTCATCGCAAAGCGTATCGCCTGTGGTCGTCTCGTTCAAGCCCACTGCTGCCGCAATCTCTCCAGCATACACCACTTCCACGTCCTCGCGGTGGTTGGCGTGCATGCGCACAATCCGCCCGATGCGTTCTTTCTTGTCTTTGGAAGCGTTATACACGTAAGAGCCTTTGCTGAGGGTACCGGAGTAGACGCGGAAGTAAGTGAGCTTGCCCACAAAGGGGTCGGACATAATCTTAAAGGCGAGGGCGGTAAAGGGTTCATTATCCGAGGGGTAACGCGCTTCTGGGGCACCGGTACGGGGATTCGTCCCCTTCACCGCGCCGATATCGATGGGCGAGGGCAGGTAGTCCACAATAGCGTCGAGAAGAGGTTGTACGCCCTTGTTCTTAAACGACGACCCGCATGTGACAGGTACAATCTTGTTCTGAAGGGTACCCCGACGCAGGGCGCGTACAATCTCCTCCGGGGTAATCGGCTCGCCCTCCAGGTATTTCTCGATCAGGGTGTCGTCCACATCGGCTGCCGCTTCTATCAGCACCTCGCGCCAGTGCGATGCCATTTCGTGCATCTCGGCAGGGATTTCCATCTCTTCGTACTCCTTGCCGAGGTCATCTTTGTAGACTATGGCCTTCATATGCACGAGGTCGATGATACCGCGAAAATCGCTTTCTGCACCGATGGGCAGCTGGATGGGTACCGCATTGGCGCCGAGGCGGTCTTTCATGCGCTGCACCACGCGGTAAAAGTCCGCGCCCAGGCGGTCCATCTTATTCACGTAGGCAATGCGGGGTACGTGGTATCGGTTCGCCTGCCGCCACACCGTTTCCGACTGGGGCTGAACGCCGCCTACCGCGCAGAAGATAGCCACCACACCATCCAGGACGCGCAGCGACCGTTCCACCTCTACGGTGAAGTCCACGTGACCGGGCGTATCGATAATATTGATACGGTGCCCTTTCCAGAAGCAGGTGGTGGCGGCAGAAGTGATGGTGATACCGCGCTCCTGCTCCTGTTCCATCCAGTCCATCGTGGCGGCGCCATCGTCCACCTCACCGATGCGATGGATGCGTCCTGTATAGTACAGGATGCGTTCAGTGGTGGTGGTCTTCCCCGCGTCGATGTGCGCGGCGATACCGATATTTCGAGTTTGTTCTAGCGTGTATTCACGTGACATCCGTTGTTTTTTCCTCCTAGACCTGCACCTGCAGATCCCCGTTACCCCAGCCTACAGTAGACGACATTACCAGCGATAGTGTGCAAACGCCTTGTTCGCTTCCGCCATGCGGTGAGTATCTTCGCGCTTCTTCACCGCGGCACCCTGATTGTTGGCGGCGTCCATAATCTCCGCTGCCAGTTTCTCGATCATGGTGCGCCCACCACGCTTGCGTGCGGAGGTAACCAGCCAGCGAATTCCCAGCGAAATCCTTCGCTCGGGACGCACCTCCATCGGCACCTGATAGGTGGCACCGCCCACGCGGCGCGGGCGCACTTCCAGCACAGGCATAACGTTCTTCAGTGCCTGATGAAACACTTCCAGCGGGTTGCGCTTCGTGCGCTCACCCACAATGTCCATCGCGCGGTAGAAAATCTTTTCGGCAACACTCTTTTTCCCGCAGACCATCAGGCGGTTAATAAACCGCTGTACCAATACATCATTGTACACTGGGTCTGGCGGTATCACACGGCGCGGAGCCGGTCCTTTTCTGGGCATTGCTCTCTTCCCTCCCGCTTACTTCGGTCGCTTCGTACCGTATTTGGAACGGCTGCTCTTGCGGTTCTGCGTACCCGCCGCGTCCAGCGTGCCACGCACCACGTGATAGCGCACGCCCGGCAGGTCCTTCACACGTCCGCCACGTACCAGAACCACCGAGTGCTCTTGCAGATTGTGCCCAATCCCCGGGATGTACGCCGTGACTTCCACACCGTTGCTCAGGCGCACACGAGCTACCTTACGCAGTGCTGAGTTGGGCTTCTTCGGCGATACGGTACGCACCACCAGGCACACTCCCCGCTTCTGCGGACACCCTCTCAGAGCAGGGCTCTTGCTTTTCTTGCGTATGGGCTGACGCCCTTTACGTACCAACTGGTTGAATGTCGGCATCTGGCGTATTTTCCTCCCTCACCGTCTCTGGGCGAAACACAACCCCTTCGCCACACACGAAGGCGAAGGGGCTGGTCATTCGACATCCCGCTATGTCACTACCCCTGCAGGGGACAAGAACCGAGCGTTTCTGGCGCCCTTTCGCCTCCTTTGCTCCGTGTTTGGTCTATACAGTTATCTTCCGCATCTGTCGCGGAAGCGGTTCGCTTGTCCGGTGGGCTTACCCAACCGAAGTATTATACTGGAAAGTGTCCAGAATGTCAACCTTTTTTGCGTGCCGCCCCCGCTTTTTTGGCAAATATTATTCTTCACCGAAGACGAGAGGGTCGATATCCTCCTCATCTGGCGGGGAAACGATGGGCGATTCCTCATCAAAAGACGGCTCTTCGATGGTCTCCTCCTCCGGCGTAACCTCGTCGTCTTCTTCGAAGAGACCCTCTTCATCGGACAGGAGCACTTCACCCGCTTCCACGACCGGTATCTCGCCGCGCTCGATAATCTCCGGTAGAGGTGGTTCTATCTCGCGATGCAGTACCGGGTCATATGACTCCACGGGTATTTCTGCGCCTTCCGCCAGAGGTTGGGGCTCCAGTTCGCGGTAAGCAGCATAACCCGTTCCGGCGGGGATGAGCCGCCCGATAATGACGTTCTCTTTCAGCCCCACCAGCTCGTCTTTCTTGCCCCGCACCGCGGCCTCGGTCAATACATGTGTGGTGCGCTCGAACGATGCGGCGGATAGGAAGCTCTCGGTCGTCAGCGCGGCTTCTGTGATGCTTTGCAGTACCCATTCTGCCGTAGCCTCACGCCCGCCCTGCCGACGTACCCGCTCGTTCTCCGCCTCGAAGATGAACTTATCCACGATACTACCCAGCAGGAAGCGCGTGTCGCCCGGGTCTACCACACGTCGTTTCTTCAGCATCTGGCGCACGATAATCTCGATGTGCTTGTCGTGAATGTCCACACCTTGCTGCTTGTATACCTTCTGGATTTCCTGCACCAGATACTCCTGCACCGCACGCACGCCCTTCAGCCTCAGCAGCTCACGCGGCTGCAACAAGCCTTCGGTGAGGGCGTCGCCCGGCTCCACTGGGTTACCCACTTTCACCTTCAGCTCGCCGCGCCCGGGCACCGGGTATACCTTGATGACCTGCACCTCCTCGATGCCAGCCTCCAGCAGGCGATCCAGATGCTCGGCAGTGATTCTCTCCCCTTCGCGTACAATGACGGCATCCGGGTCGCCCTCCGGCAACGACGGGTCGACGACGGTTTTGGCAGACACTTCGTCCAGCAAACCTTCGCCCGTCTCCGTTACCGCCACTGGCACATGCAGTATCACCTGGCGCATCAGCTCGTGGCTCTCGATGGCAGCCACCACACCCGCGTGTTCAGACATGATAGCGCGCCCCTTCAGCGCCTCGGTAGCCATGAACAGCTCAATCACCCGCGGCAGGCTACCGGCGGGAGTAATATAGGTATCCATCAGCTCGCGGAACTGCTTTGCGCTGATAGATACCCCCTCTTCACCAACCTCTCCCTCTTGCTCTGCCGTGGCTCGGCGACGTTCCTCGTAGCGTCCGACGTCACGGCGCAGCTCCTCCAGCAACTGCATGCGGACGTTGGCAAACTGCTTGCCACCTGTGATGTAGGTACCTGCGACGCCTCCCGTATGGAAGGTGCGCATGGTCAACTGCGTGCCTGGTTCACCGATAGACTGCGCGGCGATAATGCCGACCGCTGTGCCAATCTCGACCAGCTTGCCGGTTGCCATATCGCGCCCGTAACACTTGGCGCACACGCCGCGATGGTGCTCGCAGGTCAGCGGAGAACGCACCAGCACACCGCGCTCGCGCATCAGGCGGAAGTGCTCCAGCGCCTGCGCATCGGTTGCTTGCTCGGCGATACTGTCCAGGTCGCTCAGGATGGCATCGATGCGTTGTGCCGCTTCGTCGCTGATGAGCTCGCCCGCCTGCGCCAGCAGTTCGCCTGTTACTGGGTCGCGGATATCCTCCAGCGCGGTGCGTGCACGGATGCGCTCGGCTACCGTCTCCACCAGACTGGACAGGTCTTCCACTGGCTTGATGGTGATGCCGTTGGTAGTGCCGCAGTCATAGGCGCGCACAATCACGTCCTGCGCGGCATCCACCAGACGGCGGGTCAGATAACCGGCGTCCGCCGTTCGCAGGGCGGTGTCAGACATGCCCTTGCGCGCACCGTGCGTGGAAACGAAGTACTCCAGCACCGACAAACCTTCATGGAAGTTGGACTTGATCGGCAGTTCCTCCATCAGGTTGCCGCGCGAGTCGGCGAACAATCCGCGCATTCCCGCCAGCTGCGACAGCTGCTTGGTGGAACCACGTGCCCCTGACGCAGTGATAATGTACAGCGGGTTGAAGCGGTCGATAGACTGTACAATCGCTTCGCCGATGTCCTCGCTGGCTTTCTGCCATGCCTGAATGACACGTTGTTTGCGCTCGCCCAGTGTCAGCTGACCGCGCCGATACTGCTGATTCAGCCTCTCCACCGCGCGCATGGTGTCCGCCAGAATCCTGTCGCGGTCTTCGGGGCTTTCCATATCGGTGATGGCGATGGTCGTTCCCGATGTGGTGGCGTAGCGGAAGCCCAGGTCCTTCAGGTCATCGAGCAGCTTCACCGTGCGCTCCTGCCCGTGCATCCGGAAGCAGGCAAGGATCAGGCTTGCCAGCGCCTTCTTGTCCATCACCATGTTCAGGTATTCGTCGGTGTAGGCGATGCCTTCTGGCAGGATTTCATGGAAGATAAGCCGCCCGACCGTGGTGGTAACCACTTCGCGCCTGCCGTTGCGCTCCAATCGTACCAGAATTGGGTCGTGCAGGCTAATCAGTTTGTGTTCCAGCGCCATGCGCGCTTCGTCGATGTCGCGGAAAGGCAGCCAGCGCTTCTGCCCGTTGACCTGAATCTGCTCGATACCGCGAGGCTCCTGCTCTTTAGCGATGGTCAGGTAATAGGCTCCCAGCACGATGTCCTGCGTGGGCGCAACGATCGCGCGTCCATCCGCTGGCGAGAACAGGTTTTGGGTAGATAGCATCAGCACCCGTGCCTCCGCCTGCGCCAGTGGGCTCAGCGGCACGTGTACCGCCATCTGGTCGCCGTCGAAGTCCGCGTTATAGGCGGGACAGACCAGCGGGTGTATCTGGATTGCCTTGCCGTCCACCAGCACCGGCTCAAACGCCTGAATACCCAAACGGTGCAGAGTAGGTGCGCGGTTCAGCAGCACCGGGTGTTCGTGGATGACATCGTCAAGGGCGTCCCACACCTCGTCCCTCATGCGCTCGATGAGGCGTTTCGCGGTCTTGATGTTCTGCGCCACTTCACTGTCCACCAGGCGCTTCATCACGAAGGGCTTGAACAGCTCCAGCGCCATCTCTTTGGGCAGACCGCACTGATGCAGTTTCAGGTTGGGTCCCACCACGATGACGGAACGGCCAGAATAGTCGACACGCTTGCCCAGCAGGTTCTTGCGGAAGCGACCTTCCTTGCCCTTCAGCATGTCAGAGAGAGACTTGAGGGCGCGTCCGTTCGTGCCCACGACGGGGCGTGCGCGTCGTCCGTTATCGATTAGCGCGTCCACCGCTTCCTGAAGCAGTCGCTTTTCGTGGTTGATAATGCTCTCCGGCGCACGGATTTCGATAATCTTCTTCAGGCGGTTGTTGCGGTTGATGATGCGCCGGTACAGGTCGTTCAGGTCGGAGGTGGCGAATCGCCCCCCGTCCAGCTGCACCATCGGGCGCAATTCGGGTGGAAGCACCGGGATGCACTCCAGAATCATCCACTCCGGACGGTTCTTGGAGTTGATGAACGCTTCTACAATCTCCAGACGCTTAATGGCACGGATGCGTGCCTGTCCCTGAGTGTTCTGGATTTCCTGGCGCAGTTCGCGTGCCAGTGCTTCGAGGTCGATCTCCTTAAGCAGGTCACGGATGGCTGCACCCCCCATGCCTGCCTTCACCAGACCGGTATAATCCTTGCCCGTGTGGCGCGAGACCTGATACAGCAGCCGCTCGATGGCGCGCCACTCCTCGTCGTTAATCAGCATCCGCTTCTCGATGCGCTCCAGACAGGCGTTGCTGTTGGGGCGGGACAGAGCCTCGTTCAGCTCCGTGATGCGCGCCTCTGCCTCCTCGTACTCTTGCTGGATACGCCGCTCCAGATACGCTCGCTTTTCCGCGATAGTGGCTTCGTCCCACGGTTCCGAGCTATCGGCACCATGCTCTTTGAGCTGCTTATTGAACTCGCGGCGCATCCGCGCGACCTCTTCCTCTGCCTGCTTGCGGATGTTTTCCGTAATTTCACGCAGGGCGTCGCGGATGGTGTCCAGCTCCTGATTGATGGTCGCACGGTCCACGTGCGTGACGATGTACGAGGCAAAGTAGATGACCTTCTCCAGCAGGCGTGAGGACATGTCCAGAATCAGAGCCAGCGGAGAGGGCATCGCCTTCAAGTACCAGATGTGGCAGACAGGCGACGCCAGCTCGATATGTCCCATACGACTGCGGCGCACCCGCGCACGAGTTACCTCCACGCCACAGCGGTCGCAGATGGTGCCCTTGTACTTCATCTTGCGGTAGCGACCACAGTGACACTCCCAGTCTTTGACCGGCCCGAAGATGCGCTCGCAGAACAAACCGTCCCGCTCCGGCTTGAAGGTACGATAGTTGATGGTCTCCGGTTTCTTCACCTCACCATGCGACCACTGCCGGATGTCATCCGGCGATGCGATACTGATGCGTATCTTGCTGAACGCGCTGGCGTCTATCATCGCGAGTTGCCACCTCCTGCGGATGCTTCAGGATGATGTGAACGGCGCGGACGCGAGCCATCTTCTTCCTCTTCGTCCTTCAGGCTCACTTCCTCGTTCTTGTCGTTATACAGCGTCACCTTGAGACCCAGACTCTGTAGTTCCTTCACCAGTATCTTGAACGATTCGGGTACACCCGGCTCCATCATCGGTTCGTTTTTGACGATAGCTTCGTACACCTTCACGCGCCCGATGACGTCGTCGGACTTGATGGTCAGCATCTCCTGCAAGGTGTAGGCGGCACCGTATGCCTCCAGTGCCCACACCTCCATCTCACCGAACCGCTGTCCACCGAACTGCGCTTTGCCACCCAATGGCTGTTGAGTGACCAGAGAGTACGGCCCGGTGGAACGGGCATGGATTTTATCGTCCACCAGGTGGGCCAGCTTCATCATATAGATGTATCCGACCGTCAGCGGGTTGTCGAAAGGCTCACCTGTCAATCCATCGCGCACCCAGCATTTGCCGGTGCGTTCGTCGATACCGCATCGCTGCCAGGTGTTGGCGCGAATGCGCTCGATGATGTGCTCTATCATCTCAGGGGGCGCGGGCTGAAGCACGGGTGCAGGCAGTTTCGCCTCGTCCACGCCATAGCCCCCGCTCTTCTGCAGCTCTATCACCTGCTCCTCATCCATCAGCAGCGGCGAGATGACAGGCGGCGCATTCACCTTGCTGGCAAGCGCCTCCAGTTTGTACATGGGCATCTCCCGCAGCTTCGCCCGTATCTCATCCAGCATCTCTTCGGCGGTTTGCTCATCGCGGAATTCCATTCCCAGCCCCAGGTCCACGTTGACGTAGTTCTGAAGCACCATGCGGCGCACGTGCTTCGCCATGCGCTCCAGTTCCGCCAGAATATCCTCCTCACGGGTGCCTGAGAACGCGGGTTCCACATAAGCAGTGCCGAAGAAGTTTCCAGCCCAGCCCAGGTGCGTCTCCTTAATCTGCCCGATGTTCATACGCGAAGGCACACCCAGCGGGTTCAACACGATGTCAACCGGCGTGCCGTCTGGCAGGAAGGGCATATCCTCGTCGGGCAGTATCTTGGAGATAACGCCCTTGTTCCCGTGGCGACCAGCCATCTTATCGCCTTCCATCAGCTTGCGCTTCTGCGCCACATACACACGCACGAGCATGTTCACGCCCGGCGGCAGGTCATCGGCAGAGATGCGCTCCAGGTCGCCGCCACAGCGCTCACACTCGGGCTTATCCTCCGGTCGTTTACTGAAGTAGTGGACGTGTCCGCACTCCTTGCACCGGTAGCGGAAGCGAGAGAACACCTTGACGTCAATCACCTTCCCCTTCTCGCCGTGCGGCAGGCGCAGGGATACGTCGCGCGTCTCTTCCGCTTTCTTGCCGAAGATGGCGATAATCAACCGCTCCTCGGCGCTGAGCTCGCTCTGCCCCTTCGGCTGCACTTTCCCAACCAGAATGTCTTCGGGCTGTACCTGCGCGCCGATGCGGATGATGCCATGCTCATCCAGGTCTTTCAGGGCGTCTTCGCCCACGTTGGGGATGTCGCGCGTAATCTCCTCGGGACCCAGCTTCGTGTCCCGAGCCTCCACCTCGTAGCGTTCAATGTGGATGGAGCTGTACACGTCATCGCGCACCAGGCGCTGCGATACAAGGATGGCGTCCTCATAGTTATAGCCTCCCCATGGCACGAAGCACACCAGCACATTCTTGCCCAGCGCGAGTTCGCCATGGTCGGAGCAGGGCCCATCAGCGATAACCTGCCCCGCACGCACCCGGTCGCCGCGATTCACGATGGGCTTCTGGGTGATGCAGGTGGACTGGTTGGACTGCATGGTGTTGAGCAGCGGATAGATGTCCAGGTCACCGTCTTCGGTGCGCACGACAATCTCCTCGGCGGTTACCTTGGTAACGGTGCCGTTGCGACGTGCTATCACGAGCGCGCCCGAGTCCATCGCCGCACGCCGTTCCAACCCGGTCTTGACAATCGGTGCAGACGAGCGCAGTAGAGGCACTGCCTGCTTCTGCATGTTGGAACCCATCAGCGCACGCGCGGCGTCATCGCTCTCGAGGAACGGTATCAGCGCCGTGGCGATGGATACCAGCTGCACCGGCGATACATCTATCAGGTCCACCTCTTCGCGGCGCACGATGGGATAACGGTTAGCCTCCGCCGATCGATGACGCACCTGCACGAACTCGTCGGCGATGGTGCCGTCTTCCAGCAGGCGCGTGTCGCCCGGCGCGATGCGATACTGCTCTTCTTCCTCCGCCGACAGGTAGACGATTTCATCGGTAACTTTACCGTTGACCACTTTTCGGTAAGGCGTTTCGATAAACCCAAACTCGTTGACGCGGGCGAAGATAGCCAGCTGGTTAATCAAGCCGATATTGGGGCCCTCGGGCGTCTCAATGGGGCAAATACGCCCGTAGTGGCTATCGTGAACGTCACGCACCTCGAGAGTGGCAGACTGTCGGGTCAGTCCTCCGGGTCCTAACGCGCTTAGGCGACGCTTGTGGGTCAGCTCGCTCAGCGGGTTGGTCTGGTCCATGAACTGCGACAGCTGGCTGGAGCCGAAGAACGACTTTATCGCCGCGGCGACGGGTTTAATGGCCAGTATCACCTGAGGCATAATCTGGTCGGCTTCCATGCTGGTCATACGCTCTTTGGCGACTTTCTCCATGCGCAGGAAGCCGTTGCGCAGCTGGCTCTGCAGCAGTTCGCCCACCGCACGCACGCGCTTGTTCTTCAGGTGGTCAATCTCGTCCACCTCGCCCTCGCCGCGCTCCAGTTTCAGCAGGTACTCCACAATAGCCACGAAGTCTTCCCTGGTAACGGTACGCACATCCAGTGGGAGATTCAGCCCCAGTTTCTTGTTCAGCTTGTACCGTCCCACCCGCGCCAGGTCGTAACGGCGATTGTCGTAGAGCTGCGAGGTGATGAGCGCACGCGCGCCCTCTTCCGTCGCCGGGTCGCCTGGGCGCATCTTGCGATAGATGTCCATCAACGCCTCGCGCTTGTCGTGGGTGGGGTCGTGCTCCAGCGTCGCCACAATCACGGAGGGTACGTCCAGCACCTCGATTTCTGGCAGACCCATGTTCTCGATACGGCGAGCCACCTCTTGGTCTATGCGGTGAAACGCCTTAATCAGCGGTTTGCGCCCGCGCGGCTCCATGATATCGGCGGTTGTCCATTTGCCTTCCAGCTGCTCGCGGGTCGGGTTCGCCAAACGCACGCGCGTGCCGAACAGCCGCAGGATGTCCTCGGTGGTATCGCTTGGCGAGGAGACCGCCACCTCCATCTCCAGTACGCTTTCCGGCAGGTCGGGGTTCTGCAAGAACTCTTCGGTGATGCGATCGCCGACGTTCAGCAGCACCTCACCTGTTTCAGGGTCTACCAGAGGCTTGGGTGAAACTCTGGGTGCTTTACGATAGTAGCCCTGAACCTGTACCAGCTGTTCCGCCGTGTTACGTACCTCGCCTGTCTCGGCGTCCACACCTTCTTCCACGATACCCTCATATCGCCGATGCAGGGCGTCCTTGACCTTCATATAGCGAGGTACGCACGCCTCGGGGAAGTTTTCGAGCGCACGCAGAAAGGTCGTTACGGGCAAGGCACGTCCCTGCCCGATGCGCATGGTAATCACGTCGTTGGCACCGGTATCGATCTCGATCCAGGGTCCTTCGTTGGGGATAACCTTTGCCCCAAAGATATTCTTATTGCTCAGATATGTCTCGAGCCACTGTCCGGTCGGTGTACCCTTGCGGAAAATCTTATCGAAAACGTTCTCGAAGTAGACACCCGGTGAGCGCAGTATCTGGCTGACCACGACGCGCTCGCGCCCATTGATAATAAAGGTACCTTTGTCGGTCATCAGAGGCAGGTCGCCCAAGTAAACCTCTGACTCTTGCATCTCGGTGGGCACGCCCCCCTCGATGCGACCGTAGCGCACATGCACCCGAATGGGTGCTTCGAAAGTCATATCGCGGTCACGGCACTCCTCCAGACTGTATTTCGGCTCGCCCAGCGTGAAGTCGAGAAGCTCCACAAACTGCTGCCCGGTAAAGTCGTATATAGGCGAGAAGTTCTGAAACAGCTCAAGAAGTCCCTCTTCCAGAAACCATTTGTATGATTCGAGTTGTACAGAGACGAGGTTGGGAGGTTCAACTGGTTTAGAGGTACGCGTTGCCGAGTGTTGAATAGTCTTCATTCGGGTACCCTCCTGCGCATGCACACGAATTATTAGTATGGCACAACCTTGCAGTTTTGTCAACCCTGTCGGCGGCGATTCGGCAACGATTTTTGTGTCGATTTCACCCGTTCGGAGTCGGAACCGTCTGCAATGGAGTGATACCCCACTCCTCCAGCATGGCGCACAGGCGGGAGACGGGTAAACCGACCACGTTAAAGTAGCATCCTTCAATGCGTTCAATCAGGGTGGAACCGTATCCCTGCGCCCCGTATGCCCCCGCTTTATCCATCGGCTCGCCTGTGTCTACGTACCGCTGTAGGTGTTCCTCGCTGACCTGACGGAACCACACCCGCGTGCAAACGGCGTCGCACTGCTCCCGCACCACTCTGCCATCCGCAATATCCAGCAGGGATACTCCCGTAACCACCTCGTGTTCGCGACCGTTCAACCGACGGAGCATAGCCAGCGCATCTTGTGAGTCTTGCGGTTTGCCCAAAATCTCTCCATCCACTACCACAATCGTGTCCGCGCCGATAACAATTCCACTGCGATAGCGGCATGCTACCGCCAGAGCCTTCTCACGGGCCAGCGTCTTGGCTATCTCTTCAGGAGCATGTGCATCAGGGGGCACCTCTTCGATACAAGCGGGGTCGACCTGGAAAGGTATGCCTATCAACGCCAAAAGCTCCCGCCTGCGAGGCGAGGCGGATGCAAGAATCAACTGACTAGTCCATAACGACCGCTTTGACATGTGCTGCTGGTGTCTCCACGAATCGGATTGCGCGTGCATTGACCGCAATCTGGATGCGTCGAATGACGAGAAAGGGATAGGGCAACCTGTCGTCGCCCCATCCCTGTACAAAGCTTTTTTCTGGGTTCACTAGTTTCCGTATAGTCCCCACAACGGCCAATCGCCGACCCAGGTGGGCTGCTGACTGACCGTCCATGCCATGCCGCTTGGGAATTCGTCGCGCGGGCTTGGCTGATATTCCTGCGCCGTCGGGCACTTAGCCAGGAACTCGCGGACATTCATCCACTTGGCATGCCCATCCACGTAGGTGATAATCATGCCTTCCGAGTGCGGGGCGTTGTTCTTGTTCAACACGCCGTTCTGGTAGAACCACCTCTCCCACAGATGGCGATGTGCCATCGGGTAGATGGTCTGGATAGGCTGCGGTCCGAACACATAGTGGCGCACACCGGGGAAGCGGTCTTCCATCAGTATCATGGTCTCTGCGGGTCGCTGTACGCCAGCCAGCGTGCCGCCCAGGAAAGAGTTGCGGATTTGCTGGGCGTTGCCTGTGCGGTTCCAGGTGTTCAGCGCGCCCGTGATGTGCAGAGCGAGCGAGTAGCCGCCGTCGAAAATCTCTGCGCTTTCCTGCCACATTCGCTGGTCAAACTGGCGGCTGGGGCAGAAGAAAATCTGGATATTCTTCACGTAGGGGTAAATCCAGTACTGCCACTTGTAGTGGTTGACGCGCTGCCCGTACGTGGGACCGCGGCAGCCTACCGCGGTGGGCTGATAGGGCACAACGTTGGGGGCAATGCAATCGTCGTTGCGGGGGAAAGTCTCATCGTAGTCGTTCACGTACATCGCGATGCCTAGACCAATCTGCTTGCAGTTGGACAAGCAGGTGGTCTGACGCGCCTTTTCGCGCGCCTGGGAAAAGACTGGGAACAGGATCGCTGCAAGTATCGCGATTATCGCGATGACCACTAACAGCTCGATGAGTGTGAAGGCAAACCGCTTCAAACCTGACATTCCTCCTTCTCTGTATTTAAGTGTGTTATAACACCACGTCGCCACGCTCTTCCGTGCGTATCCGTACCGCGTCCTCTACCGGCAGAATGAAAATCTTGCCGTCACCCGGCTCACCGGTACGGGCATATTGCAGGATGGTTTGCACGATAGGCTCCACCTCTTCATCGCGCACAATCATCTCGATTTTGACCTTCGGGGGCAGATAAATCGTGTAACCGGCGCCGCGATAGTGTTCACGGGACTCCTCGTTGCTGCCTCGCCCACGCACATCGGTGACGGTCATCCCCACCACACCGAGTTCGCTTAACGCCAGCTTGACCTCATCCAGTTTGAATGGGCGAATGATACACTCAATGCGTTTCACGCCGTTTATATTCTACCCCCTTGGAACGGTTCCCTGCCTTAAACATTGCTTAACAATTCCCACGAAGGCCCCGTCCGTCGGATTCAATACCACTCGCTTTTCGCTGCGGTATTTCGGTAAACATTGCCCTTCGCGGGGTACACAGGTAGCGGTGCAGACCGTAGAAGGATACCGGTTCCCCATCAGAGTAACCTTAAAGTGTCATTCCATTCCGCAGTGAGGAGACGAGGATGAAAGCACGTAGAACCCTTCTCGCGCTGTGCACATTACTGACAATAGTTGCTGCCTTTCCGTCGTTTGCTGGCGACGACAGTGCGCCACTCATTGACCCCACCCGTCCCGTCACGCGCATCACGCGCACCAGCTTTACACTGCAGTACTTCACGCAGCAGCCGTGCGAAACAAGGGTGCAGGTGCGCGAGGGCGACATCCCGATGATTGCGTGGCGACCGGAAGGCAAAAAGACCGACTTCTGGTCACAGCCCAATGTGCGTGTGGTACGGGTTGCCGGTTCACGACAATGGCATACCGTGACCGTCGATGGTCTGAAGCCGGGCAAGCGGTATTTCTATCGCATCTACGACCCGGGTGCTGTGCCCACCCGCGAGGAAAGACTCTGGGGGGCGCAACCACCGTGGCGGCGCGAGTACGCTGTCTCCACCCAGGCACCCAAAGGCTATAAGACGATTATCCACGTGCCGGTGAAGGTTCTGATTATGCCCAACGTCATCAACGTGGCTTCGGCACACGACGCCACCGGGGTCATCGCGCCGCGTCCGCAGAAACTGACGTCGGAGCAGATAGAGCTTATCCGGAAAGAGTATGAGGTGGCGTCGCGCTTCTTCTGGGTGAACAGCGGAATGCGCTTCTGGGTGGACTTCCAGCTTTTCATCGACGACCGCTGGCAGCGATGGGGACCAGAACCCGACAACGTCGACCCGTTTTATAAAGGTTGGCCGGTGTGCCGCAGCTATCCGGGCGAGGATTTTCGCTGGCCGGGTGGCGGCGATTTTACCATCGTCGACACGCAGGACATCACGCGTGCGAACAAAGAACCCGTCTACGAAGAACGCCCTTATCCCGGGCAGATCGAGCAGGCGTTTCCCCGCCGATGGAACCCCCGCACGAGCACATGGGAGTTTTACAACTCGGGTGGGGGCACCTATGGAGTGGATGAGTTGCCCAACGGCATCCCTGCGCGTTCGCAGTATCTGGGGGGAGGCGACACCGCGTGGCTGGCAACACATGAGTTCCACCACCAGATGGAGTCGTTCGGAGCCTTCTCGCTGGCGCACCGCGAGGATGACCGCATTGTGTTTAACCATCCCGACCCCCGCCACCGCCGCACCAACCCCGACGGCAGCGTCTCTGAAGTAACCTGGAACACCGCAGGACGACACGGTGAACACTGGCAATGCATGGCATACTGGGACCGAACACTGACCGATGCCCAGTGGCTGCGCATGTACATCGGCTACACGGTGACCGTGCGTGACGCCGACGAGGACGGCGTGCCCGATGACGACCCACGCCTGCCACTCGACGAGAAGCGGTTCGGGAGCAACCCGCGCAAGCGTTCCACCGATGGCAGAATCACCGACCTGCAAAAGGTAATGCTCAGTACGTGGGCGCACACGCACCTGCAAAACAGCTACAACAAACCGCCCGCGCAATATATCCTGCCGAAACCGAACCGCCCCGACAGTGATGGAGATGGACAGACCGATGATATCGACCCGTATCCGCTATATCCATGGCAGCCGTTTATCTACGCCTATCGCCCCACGCTGGACGGTGATGACAGTGAATGGGCACAGATACCTGCTGCTGGTGAGATGGACGAGGGCGGCATCCGCTTTACCTTCAAACAGGCGCATGACGAAAACGCCTACTACGGACTGTTCACCGTGAAGGGCAACTGGAAACGTATCTATGCGGTGTTCGACGGCGAAGGCAAAGGCGTTTACACCGTGCGCGAGGCGGTGCAGACCATTGAGGTGTTGAACGGCGACACCCTGACCGTCCGTTCCGCCTGGGCGCCTGCGCCGGGCTTGAAGTGGAAGTCGTCGCGCAAAGCGGACGGCACCACCGTTATTGAGTTCAGCCTGCCCAATCGCGGGGAAGGCATCTGGTTCTGGACGCGCGGTGGCCGCGAAGTCGGAGCTTCCATCGACATCGCTGCATCGGACGATAAGGTCTATTCGGTGTATGAGCCTTACGACCAGTTTTACGCCGTGATGCTCGAGCCAAACGGACGGTTTCCCTTCCCAGCCAACGTCCCCGCCGAGTTAAGCCGTGACAACGCCACTCGCGTTTTGCTACCGGGCGACCCCGCGCTGAAGTTCACCGCGAGCGGCTGGAAGCTGGAAAACGGCGTTCTGCGCCACTTCGAGCAGGGAGAGGCATGGGTCTACATCGACGGATTGAACGCCACGGAGTTCGACCTGTGGGTGCAGATGGAAGCAAAGATGGACGTGGTGCTGGGGGCTTTCCTGCCAGGCACGGAGGCTATTGGTCATGGGGTAGACTACATCGCCTTTGTGGGGGGGTATGGAAACGCGCGCACGCGCTTCCGCCTGTTTGGACGTGAGGAAGGCGACGGCGAGGTCATGGTGACGCCAGGCAAGCACACCTACCAGCTGAGCCGACGCGGCGGCGAGCTGTGGTTGCTTGTCGATGGAAAGCCAGTGCTGTATGCGGTTGACCCCAACCCCAAACAGCCTGTGAACCGCCTGGCCGTGTTTGGCGGATTCGGCAGCCAACAGGTGTTGTATGAGGTGCGGATACGGGTGCCGTAAGCTGCCGGGCAGAAGCAAAGAATCTCTGTTCCAGATTCGCCGCAGGGCGTGCACGCAGCGACCTCTTCATTCTGCGCAGAAGCCGTTCGTCCGATGCCCGCGCACGGCACGTTACATCCGGCTCGGAAGGTCTGACAGACTCAACTGTTCACACACCGTTTCGTCGTTGCCTAACCGGGAGAGGAAGCGGAGCAACGACCTTCTGAGGTCGTCGCGGTGTGCTGGTTCCTGCTCCGCCCCTACAACCTGCACGACCGGGACACGTACGAAGAACTTAGTACGGTCATCAAACCAGTCATCCCCACTCGGGTCCACCCGGTTAACCGGCTCATGCTCGCAATAGAGATACGGATGTTCAGAAAGCACCGCGCTACAGCATCACTCCTAGCATTCGCTGCACTTCAATCCACGCCCAAGCTGCTGTCGAGGACTTCACCATCGTCCTGATGAAAACACTTTATCGCTCAGCCTATCCCAGTTAGCGAGTTATTTTGCTGCGTTCGCTAATAGCGCGTTGCAGCAACTTCTCGACGATCCGGTGCTCTGTGTGTGCCCCCCTCTTCGCGTAGTCGAGAGCTGTCCTTCCCAGCGAATCTCTCATCATTGGATCCGCACCAGCTGCCAGCAGTTCGCGAACAACCGCGATATGTCCTCCGCTAGCTGCTCTCATCAGCGGTGTCCTCCGCCACACTTGTGATGCTGAGTTAACGTGAGCGCCAGATTGGATTAACTTTTTCACTGTCATGGCATCACCTACCTCCGCCGCGTGATACAAAGGGGTAATCCCCCTGTTGTCGGCGGCGTTCACATCTGCGCCCCGGCGGATAAAGTCCCACACAGCCGTTCTGCAACCGGAGCGGGCAGCAATCATGAGGGGGGTCTCACCATACCCGTTTCGCGAGTCCACTGGTGTTCCTAACATCAGGGCAATATCCTTCATCTTCAAATCGCAGGAGGCAGCTGCTACAAAAAGCCAAAGGTGCAGGATGTAGGATAGAACCTTCCACGCGACGATGATAGCAAGCAAGGCAAAGCCGCATCCCCAGTAAAAAAACACTACTTTTCGCACTGGACTGCCTCCTACTGTGGTGGCACAGGACGAATCCGATATATTTGTCTGGCAGCGTCTCCAACAAGACGCCCGATGTCTCGCATGCTATCTCAGATATGATAATTGATGAGATGCTGAAGCTCAGGATGCTCCTCGGCGCGTCCCCACTCCCTGAGCATATCCCTCATCCGATTGGAGGTGTCCCAGTCCACATAAACAATGTAAATGTCCTCAGCAAGTTTGATGCCGATGAGAGTCCCTGCCACTACGCCGATGCCCTTGCCAACGTTGGACGCATGTTCTTTTGTCCACTCCCATGCCGTTTTCGCCCAGTCTTTGACCCATTGCGGGATATTCCCGCTCGGATCCACGTGATTGACCGGCTCATCTTCGCAATACAGATACCGGTTCAGGGACAGTGGGCGATACAGGTCGCCCAGCCACTTGTCCGCACTCGTCCACCGACCTACCGCTGGCTCATAGTAGCGTGCCCCGATATATAGCAGCCCCGCATCGCCATCATCACGGTAGCCCCAGTCGCCGGCGAAGGTGTATGCCGTGCGGAAACCGGCGTCCAGCCGCTCCCCAAAGGCGGTGAAGTAGCCGATGTAGGTGACCGAACTGCCCGTCTCGTCGGTGTGTACCCGCGCCGAACCCAGACGGTCACCGCCACTCCACCACTGGTCGCCCCACAGGATGTTTACCGCGTTCACCATCCCACCCGCCCAGGTATACTTCCAGTCCATCATCAGATGGTTGTTTGGGTTGGGATTTCTCCACTGCTCGCGAAGCAGCGCGTCCCCCGCGAAGCGGTAAACAACCGAACGA